>Ga0206965_10273_pt1 | contig 15547 bp, 15 predicted proteins | sample Alteio_BWOrgHeat_26_FD_152973 | JGI IMG/M metagenome (GOLD analysis project Ga0206965, IMG submission 152973) | Enriched cells from forest soil in Barre Woods Harvard Forest LTER site, Petersham, Massachusetts, United States -... | ecosystem: Environmental > Terrestrial > Soil > Temperate forest >...
TGAAACCATGGTGTTGCTCCTTTCTCAAATCCTGCCGGCCATTAGGGTCAGCAAGTGCTTCTACGTATCCAAGGCACATAACAAATGTTACGCCGTTGGAGACGAGTTGGCATGAAATTGCCGATTAAAATCTGAGGAAGATTAGCGCGCAACAGAAGTCTTGAGCGGATAAGCAGCCGAACCAGGCAGATGGCCGTCCACTCGCAGGATAATCACACCAGAGCGAACATCTGAGGGTGCAACCAAAGCAATTCCGCCAGCTTCCTTACTCACAATCTCCATCTGCATGCCATTTGAAACCACCACCATAGGCCTGCCTGAGTGTTTCTTCTTCCAGTATTGCTGAAACTGAGCTTCACTCATATGCACCACACGGCGGAGAAGCACATCGCGCTCACGCGCACTTGGCGCATGCACAACTGGAACAATCTGCGTGCCATCTTTCCAGAATTGCTGCGTGCCAAGAAAGATGTTGCGGAGCTCAACCAGGGAAATCGATTTCGTAGGGTTTCGCGGATTCACGACTACAGCAATGCTGGAGTCACGGGCGAAGAGGGGTGATGGCATGAGGACCAGGGCAAGGATCGCAACAATCGCGAGAGCATTTTTCATAAATGTACTTTGTCAAGATCTTACGAAATCGTCATCCCGAATCCCGTTGACGAAGGCGCGCTTTTATCAGCGCCTGAGTAGGGGTGAGGGACCTCGCGTTGTGAATTAGATCAAACTCAAGGTCCCTCGGGCCTGCTCGCACAATGAAGAAAGCTTGTGCTCGCTCACGGCCCTCGGGATGACGTTATTTTTTAAAAATACCTCTTTGTATCCTAAAAAACGGAGCCGAGGCAGTAACGCCATCGGCTCCACTTGGATTGGCTATTTCCAGTACTGGTCGCGTAGTTCAGTTTGTTTGTTTATCAGCGGAATTTCCTGGCCTTGAATAAAGACGTGTTTCACGTCCGTTTTCACGTCCAGTGGATCTCCATTGGCAACCACAACGTTGCCCATTTTGCCCACTTCAAGCGAACCCAGGTCTTTATCCACACCCCAGATCTGCGCGGGATTAATGGTCATCGCCTTGAGCGCTTCTTCAGGCGAGAGCCCGAAGCCTACGGCGTACCCTGCCGCATAAGGCAGATTGCGGGCCTGATGCGCGTCATAAGAAGCAAAAGCTATTTTCACGCCGCGCTTGGCCAGTTCCGCCGGCATGCGGAATACCGCGTCATATCGCTCATCGTCTTTCGGCTGCTCATAGATTGGGCCAATGATGACCGGTAAACCGGTGGCGGCAATCTTATCCAGCAAAGAAGCGGAATGCGTTACATGGTTCAGGATCACTTTCAGAGTAAGGAAGCTGGCGGAATTGCTTTGGTTGCACCCTCAGATGTTCGCTCTGGTCGTAGTCCAGCGCGTCAATAAATGCCTGGCGCAACTGGGTCGCCATGCCCATACGGGTAAAAGGAAACTTGGCCGACTCAAAGCTTTGATTGCGGCGTTGCGCACCCGTAAAGTTGAGCGGCATGGCTACATCGCGGACCAACAACATCTCCGTTGCCGAGGGGCCAGCCAGTTGGATGAACGAATCCTGACCCGGTAGTGTGTCGCCGCTGCCCGGAGCAACGATTGCATTGGTGATGCCATTGATGCGTGTGACGGGAATCAGCGCGGTTTCAGCATGAAACGCGTCATAGACATGCATGTGCGGCATGATTTCGTCGCTGGGTTCCGATTCGTCATTGGTCATGCGGTCCGCGGAAATCTCGGTCAAGCCAAGACGCGTCTCCGAATCAATCAGCCCGGGATAGACCGTCATTCCTGTCACGTCAATCACTTTGGCATTCGATGGAATTGCCGTTCCGGCGCCACCCACTGCAGTGATCTTTCCGTTCTGCATTACGACAACACCATTTTCAATCACGCCATGTGTGATGGTCAGCAGCTTGCCGCCTTTGAGCGCAATGGTTTCATTGGCTGCTGCCGGCGCATTTGCATGCACGGCAGACGGCGGTGCTGGCTTTGGTTTCTTGGTCTGTGCGGCAACAGTGGCTACAAGGGCTAGAGCGATAATAAATTTCTTCAACATGATTACTGGACCTCCTTGTAGTGTGTAAGGCCGTACCCGGGGAGCGAACGGTCAAAGTACACATCGCCATCGATAAGAACTTTGTCAACCAGCGCAGCAGAAGAAAGCGGATAGCTGTTCCAGATGGAAATATCGGCGTCTTTGCCCACGTCAATCGAGCCCACGCGCTCGTCCACGCCGATGATCCATGCCGGGTTCAGCGTGATGGCTTTCAGCGCTTCTTCTTCGGTCAAGCCATAGTGCATGATCTTGCCGGCTTCCTGATTCAAGCGGCGGGTCACGTCTTCTGAATCGCTCTTGAGCGCAACGCGCACACCTTTGTGCAGTGAGATGGCGGCGTTCCAGGGGATGCCGTCCCAGCCTTCATACTTGAAGCCCCACCAGTCAGGCCATGTGGCAATGGCCACGCCTTCAGCGGCAATCTTGTCCGCCACTTTATAGGCTTCCAGCGCGTGATGGAAGGCCCGAATCTTGTATCCAAACTCCTTGGCCATGGCCATCTCGGTTAGAAATTCGTCAGCGCGATAGCAATGGATCTGCACCAGCAGCTTGCCGCGAAGAATATCTGCCAACGCTTCCAGCTTCAGGTCTTTTTTGGGTGGCGTGGCGTCTTTATCGCCTTTTTTTATCTTGGCGTCGTAGTCGTCCCACGTGCGCATGTATTCGCGCGCTTCAATAAAGGCCGCGCGCATCACCTCAAAGTTACCCATACGGGTGGAAGGCAGCTGACCCTTTCCGCCATAAACGCGCTTAGGGTTTTCACCGCTGGCAAATTTAATCGACTGCGGCGCGCCGGGGAAGATCATTTCGTCACGGCCAAGACCGTATTTGTGCTTGATCACCACGGCCTGGCCGCCAATCATGTTGGCCGAACCATGCAGCAGGAGCGAAGTTGTTACGCCGCCGGCCAGCGCGCGATAGATGGCTTTATCGTTGTAATCAAAAGCGTCGCGCATCATCATGTGCGGGGTAATCGGACTGGTGGCCTCGTTCACATCGTCATCCAGCGCAATGTGTGAGTGGGCATCGATGATTCCGGGCATTACGAACTTGCCTGTGGCATCAATCACGGTGGCATTGGATGGCGCATTTACGCTCTGGCCAACCGCCACGATTTTGCCGTTGTGAATGTAAATGCTGCCATTTTCAATTTTGCCGTGGGTCACGGTCAGGATAGTCCCGCCTTTGATGACCACATCATTGTGGAAAGTCGGTGAGGTCTGCTGTGTGTTTGAAGGCTGCTGGGCAATCGCAAAAATGCTCAGCATTGCAAACAACGACAGCAGCATCACTCGGTATAGATGAGAGCGACGCGCCATGTTTGAGCTCCTAATGGGAATGAAAGAACCCGCGATTCTATGAGAGCAAGTTGCAATTGGCAAAACAATTCTCAAGAGGTATTTCGTCCCAGTTTATGCACGATGCCTGATAGATGAACGCCGCTCTACGCGAGCGAAACAGCGTTTTGTTAAAGTAAGCGCATGCGCGCCATAGTCCAGAGAGTAAGCCGTTGCCGCGTCACCGTGGGCGGGAACATCGTGGGCGAGATTGGCCACGGACTGCTGGTCCTGCTCGGCGTGAGCAAAACTGACACGGAAGCCGCAGCGGATTATCTGGTGGAAAAAATCATTGGTCTGCGCATTTTTGAAGATGCAGAAGAAAAGATGAATCTTTCCGTGCAGGATACTGGAGGCGCTCTGCTGGTGGTTTCACAGTTTACTCTGTACGGCGATGTGCGCCGGGGCAAGCGCCCATCGTTTGACGCTGCTGCACGTCCCGAAGAAGCAAAGCGTCTGTATGAATATTTTGTCGACCGTGTTCGTGCCGCTGGTCTGCGTTGTGAAACCGGACAGTTTCAGGCCATGATGGAAGTCGAACTGATTAACAGCGGGCCGGTAACTATTCTGTTGGATACGGAGAAGCAATTTTGATCAGCACAAACGTACTGCTCGCAGAGCACAGATCCGTATCGCACGCGAAGGTTTCTTTCCTACTGCCCCATCAGCGCTGAAATGGATATTCATTGATCCAGTGGAAGCCGCGATTCACCAGCGTGAATTTATCGCGATCTAAGAGCTTTAGCTTCATTTGAACCTGGTGGCCATCCATGGAGCCGTTCAGTTCAAGCTGGTCCGTTGCCGGACGAGCGTAGGTAAAGTTTGCCTTCCAATTTTTGTCTGAGCCCTTAGTCAACGTCAGCGACTTATCCTTGTCGTTGATGGCGGAACCGAATCCGGTCAGGCTGTCGTCCGGGCGCTGAAAACTTGCAAAAGATTGAAAGTCAAAGATGATCCGACGCCAGCGATCTTTGTCCGTAAGTAATGGCGGATGAATCTGGCCGTCAATCGACATCTCCTCAACGTTCCAGATGCCATAGAGCGAGGGCTTAGGACGCCCTTCACCATATTGATGCCATGCATCGATCCCTGAATAAATGCCCATGCCCATCAGGTACAAGCCGAATGCAACCTGGAAGATCACGGCCATGCGATTCGCACGCAACGAACGGAAGAGAGGCGGTTGTTGAGATGGAGCAACGATTCGATCAGTAAAGAAGAAGTCGAGCAGTCTGCGTATGTCTGGCGCCAGGAGAAAAAGTGAAAACAGGATCAGGTGAAAGGAAAAAAGTTTTACCGGCACATCATAGGTCATATTCAGCGTAAAGACCTGAATCATGTCCGCCAGGCAAACCAGAGCGCCAAGAGTGGTGGTGCGGGGCATGAGTAGCAGAATGCCGCCCAGAGTCTCAGCAAAGCCGGTAAAGATTTCATAGGAATGAGAAGCGCCCACAGACGACCAGAGGACCGCCATGGGAGAGAAATTGCCGTAGGGTTCGAGAAGGCGTGAGAGATAAGGGAAGGGCATCTGCAACGGGATAGCCTTAGCAACGCCGTAAAGAAACATCTCTGACGCCAGCATGAAGCGCAGCGCCAGCCGGAACCACTTGTGGAACGTCACGTAATTTTCCCGACGACGGTCGAGAATGGACCACACACAGGTAACCGCTGCCGCAATGACCAGCAGGCAAAACGCCAGCACCCAGTCAAATGTCTTGTCGCCACTACCGCTGCCGGTATAAACAAGATCGCGCTTAATACGAAATACGTGGGCCGCAGTCCAGAATGTGATGTGCCGCAACGGCCAGAACGCTGACAGCTCAGGGATATTGAGTTTGGGGATCACAAACAGCCCACCCAGGATCTGATTGCTCAAGCCGAAGAGCGTGAAGTAGGCAACACAGAATCGAAAAGCAATACGGAGACCAAGGCTCCAGTGTTCCACTGGAAGGGGTGCTGGCTCCTGTACTGCTGTGGATTCCACAGGCTGGATTTCTGCGGCTAAAGCTTGAGCGTGGTCTGCCAAATGGCACCTCCGAGCACCCGGATGGGCGGGTTAAAAAATTGCTGTTTATTATGCCATTCCCGCAGCTCAAATTTTCTGTAATTGTGCTGGTTTAATTATGGCGATTTTCTGCCATCCATATATCTGGTATCAATTTCACCGCGTCTGCTACCATGTCCCGCTATGAAAATCTGCCTCTCATTGCTTCTGCTATTTTCTCTGGCCAGCTTTGCCCAATCCCGTCCCAGCGTAGGTGACGAAACGCAGCAACTGCTGCAAGTGCTGGCGGACTCTCCAGGACCATCCGGCTTTGAAGAGCCGGTACGCAAGATCATGGTGGAGCACATGAAGCCGCTCTCTGACAAGATCAGCTATGACGGACTGGGCTCAGTAATTGCCGTGCAAGGCGCCAGCGGCCCGCGCATCATGGTGGATGCGCACATGGACGAACTAGGTGGAGTGATTCGTCGCGTCACCAATGAAGGCTATCTCACCATGCAGATGCTCGGTGGCTGGCTCGATCAAGCGCTGGTCGATCAGCGCTGGACCATCATCGGCTCCAAGGGGCCGATCCATGCCATCACCGGCATTCGCGATATTCACATTGTGCCGCAGGAGGAGCGTAGCCGGGTCTATCCGCGTGAGTGGATTTTTCTTGATGTAGGCGCAAAGAGCGCAGCCGAGGCCGCCGCCATGGGATTGGAGCCGGGTGATCCGGTGGTGCCGGACGCGCCGTTTACCGTGCTGAACGGAACGCAGAATTATCTCGGCAAAGGATGGGATGACCGCGTGGGTTGTGCCGTGGTGATTGAGGCCATGAAGCGGCTGGCGCACACGCCGCATCCGAACCAGATTTTCTGGGTGGCCACCGTGCAGGAAGAAATTGGCCTGCGTGGCGCACATACCTCCAGCGACATTGTGAAGCCGGAGGTCGGCATTGCCATTGAGGGCGGTGTCACCCGCGACGCTCCTAAAGTTGGGCCAGAGGAGGCGCAGGAGTTGCTCGGCGGAGGCCCAGCGCTTTTCTTATATGACTCCAGCGCGTTGCCCAACGTGAAATTTGTGGCCCTGCTGAAACAGACGGCCAAAGAAAAATCCATCCCGCTGCAAACGGACGTGATCCAGGGTTATGGCGACGACTCAGCCGAAATGCAAAAGAGCAACGGCGGCGCTCCCACTGTGAATCTGGTTGTGCCGGTGCGCTATACCCACTCGCATAACGGAATCATGAACCGAGGCGACTTTGACAAGATGGTGGACCTGCTGGTGGCCGTGCTGCAAAAACTGGATGCAAAGGCGGTGGGCAATCTGCGGGATTTCACGCCGGAATAAAACCACAACAAAGTCTAGCCGCGAATTAACGCCAATAGATGCGAATAAACAAAAACAATTCGTGTTTATTCGCGTTGATTCGCGGCCGCTCTTAGGATTTCATCCGCAATCCTCACCGCATCCACTGCTGCTTTCACGTCATGCACGCGCACCACGTGAGCGCCTTTCAGAACCGATGCGGTAGTTGCCGCCAGTGATCCATATAAACGTTGATCGGATGGCGCATCTTTTCCATCACGGGCCAGCGTTCGCCCGATGAAGGATTTTCTTGAGGTCCCCACCAGCAAAGGAAAGCCAAGTTCCTGCAGTTGGTCCAGCCCGGCCAGCAGGGGATAGTTCTGATCGAACTTCTTGCCAAAACCAATGCCTACATCGAGCATGATGCGGTCTTTGGCAATGCCGTGCGCCAGTGCTGTATTCGCATAGTCGCCAAGATCTTTTTTTACTTCGGCGACGATGTCGTCTGAAGGGGACAGATTGCGCCACTCCTGCGGACGTCCGCGCGTGTGCATGAGGACCACGCCGCAAGCCAGCTCAGCTGCGGTGGCAGCCATCTTGTCATCCCAGCGTAGGGCGCTTACGTCATTCACAATTTCACATCCGGCATTCACTGTCGCGCGCGCGACTTCGGCTTTGTAAGTATCGACTGACAGAATGGCCTGAGGCCGTTCGCGCAGGACATCTTCAACCACGGGCATAATGCGGCGCAGCTCTTCTTCGGCGGGAATGCCGGTCTCAGCCACAGGCGTCCCGGGTCGCGTTGATTCGCCGCCAATATCCAGCAGATCGGCGCCATCATCCAGCATTTTGAGCGCGTGGGCCACAGCATGGTCGCGCGCCATAAATTTGCCGCCGTCAGAAAATGAATCTGGCGTCACATTCAAAATACCCATGACCAGCGTGCGTGGCCCAAGCTCCAGAGAGCGGGTGCGCAAGCGCCATGCAAAGGACGGTCTTCTGAATGACGAACTTCTAAATGACGGGCTTCCCATGGCCGCGATTGTATAATTTCCGGCAATCCCATGCGGCCCGGTTCAAAACAAATAAACGGCTCAGTACAAATAAACGGCGCGAGACGAACAAACGGCTCAGCTCGAACATTTTTTGTGCTGGTGCTGGCGCTGACACTCCAGCTCTCTGCCGTCGCGGCCAGGAAACCTGCGCCTAAGAAAGATATTGCCAAAGAGATCAGCGCCATTCTGGCCCAGCCGCCGCTGGACCGGGCGCACTGGGGCATTGACGCGGTGGACCTGGATACAGGCAAGGCGCTTTACTCGCAGAACCCGGAGCAGCTTTTTCTTCCTGCATCGAATGACAAACTCTTTACCACGGCGGCTGCATTGGCCATTGCCGGCCCTGATTATCGCTTTCATACAACAGTTGAAGCTGAAGGCAACATTGACGATCAGGGACATCTGCTGGGCAATCTAGTGATTGTGGGGCGTGGCGACCCAAATATTTCCGGCCGCATATTGCCTTACGCGCTCAAGACGCAGCGCACTCCGCCACATACGCAGATATTGGAAGAGATGGCGGACCAGGTAGCAAAAAGCGGACTGAAGATTGTAGATGGCGACCTGATCGGCGATGACAGTTACTACGCGTTTGAGCGTTACGCCGAAGGCTGGGCGCTGGACGATTTGCAGTGGAGTGACGGCGCACCGGTTTCAGCTCTCAGCTTCAATGACAATGTGGTCTTTTTGAATATTCTGCCTGGACCACTGCCGGGAGACAAAGCGCTGATCGCCGTGGAACCGGAAACCGGTTACTACGAACTGGATAATCGCATTGTCACCAGCGCTGCCGGTATTACCAGGAAGATTGGCATACATCGCGATCCTGGTTCGAAGAAGATTGTGCTCTGGGGATCGTTGCCGCTGGGCGATGCAGGCATGAAAGAGAGCCTATCGATCGAGGACCCAGCCGAATTTGTAGCGCAGCTTTTTCGCACGCTGTTGGAACAGCGTGGCATTACTATTCGCGGCACGGCGCGAGCGCGTCACGGAGACGGTGCGCAGTTCTTTGTTCCGCAGATTCCGCCGCCCCCTGGGTTGATGACTCCGGAAGGAAATCCACCTGCGGCGAGTCTGCCTTCCTCTTCAGCGCCAACGGCAACGCCAGATCCAGCAATGCCGCCGGTTCAGCCGGGATCGGCCAACAGCAATCCACCGCCGAGCGCACCGGCGCAAAACACACCCGGCGCAGAGCTTCCATCTGCATCTGCCAACAAAGTTCTGGCCGAGCATATTTCAAGCCCATTTCTGGATGATGTCCGCGTCACCAATAAGACCAGCCAGAACCTGCATGCTGAGCTGGCACTGCGGCTGGCGGGAAAGCTGCGCGGTTACGGCGGATCGTTTGAAGGCGGAGCCGCCGCGGTAAAACAATTTCTTCTGCAAGCGGGCCTCAAGGACGATGAATTCACGTTTCTTGATGGCTCCGGCCTTTCCCGGCGCGATCTGGTCACGCCCGCGGCCACGATCCAGTTACTGATTTATATATCGCGCCAGCCGTGGGGACCGGCGTTTGAAGAATCATTGCCCGTCAGCGGCGTGGATGGCTCACTGGCAGACCGATTTCTGAACACCCCCGCCGCCGGATTCGTGCACGCCAAGACGGGATCGCTCAGTCACGTAAACGCGCTCTCCGGTTATGGACAGACGCAAACGGGCAAGAGGTTTGTGTTCTCCATTTTCTGCAACAACCACAATCTTCCCGGCAGCAAAGTATTGGCTGCGATTGATGCGGTGGTGCAGTTATTGGTGCAAGATGGCGGGCCGAAGAAATAATTTCCAATTCTAGAATGAAAGCACAAGGTCCTTCCGGCCTACTCGCGCTCTGATAAAAGACGCGCGCTCGCTTACGGCCGTCAGGATGACGAGCTTAATTAATACAGCTAATTTAAATTAGAATCTCGCGATGCAAACTTCCCTGCCTCTTGCGGGCATTCGCGTTATTGATTTTGGCCGCTTCATTGCCGGTCCATATTGCGCCATGCTCCTGGCGGATATGGGCGCGGACGTGATCCGTGTGGATCGCCGCCATGGCAGTGAAGATCGCTATATTGCCGCCATCACAGAGAGCGGCGAGGGCGGCGGCTTTCTTTCGCTCAATCGCAACAAGCGCAGTCTGACGCTCGATTCATCGAAGCCCGAATCGGCAGAGATCATCCGTCGGTTGGTGCAAGGCGCGGACGTGGTGGTGGCAAACCTGCCGATCAATGTGCTGAAGAGCATGCACCTCGATTACGAATCGCTCAAGGCAATCAAGCCGGACATTATTCTTGCCCGCATCTCAACTTTCGGTCCAGACGGCCCTTATGCGAATCGCGTTGGCTTTGATACGGTGGCACAGGCAATGTCCGGCGCCATGAGCCTCACGGGATTTCCCGGAGCGCCGGTGCGCGGCATTATTCCTTTTGCTGACTATGGCACAGCGCTGCACACAGTGTTTGGCGTGATGGTCGCGCTTTACCATCGCCTGCAAACCGGTGAAGGGCAGATTGTGGATGGATCTCTGCTCTCCACCAGCATTGCTTTTGTGCAAGGCTTGCTGGCGGAGCGCTCGGTGCTGGGGATTGAGCGCCGGCAACTGGGAAACACCAGCTTCTACGCAGCTCCCTCGGATGCTTACAAAACCAAAGACGGCTGGATCGTGGTCTCGGTGGTGGGCAACGATATGTTTGCGCGCTGGGCGCGGCTGGTAGGCCACGGGGATTTTATTGCTGATCCGCGCTTTGCCGGTGACCAGCTTCGTGCCGACAATCGCGAGGCCATTACTGCAGCGATGAATGCGTGGCTCGCCACGCGAACCACGGAACAGGCGATCGCCGAATTGGAGAAAGCCCGCATCCCTGCCGGGCCCGTGCTGGAGTTGGACCAGGTCCTGGAAGATCCGCAGGTAAAAGCGCGCGAGCTATTGCGCTACGTCGATCATCCGGGCGCAGCCAAGCCAGTGCCGTTGGCCGATACGGCGGTGAGATTGTCTGCTACGCCCGGCGGCATTCGCCAGCGGGCTGCGGCGCTGGGCGAGCACACGGATGAAGTGCTCAGCGAGATTGGATATAGCGATGACGAGATTACCGCGTTACGGAAAGCAGAGGTCGTATAACAAGTCGTCGCTAGATGATAAGTATATTTACCGTGCCCGAATCTGAGCAGGTCCCCTGGGTTGAGGTATACGTACCAACAAAGGTTGCGCCTCCGAATGCCCTGGGACCAAAATCACCTTGTAGCGTTGTCTTCCCATTGGTTCCTGACTGGCTATTATCAAGTATCAACTGGCTTCCCGGGCCAAGAACAGCCGTAGCCTGATCAACTGTAGCTCCGCTAAAGCATGTTCCGCCGGTAATGGTAGCTGTGCCTGTAGCAGAGAAAACTCCATTGACCTCAGTCGGCGTCTGCATAAGCGTCATGCTGACTTGGGAGGTAACTCCGCTGTTGGATAAAAATGTCCCCGTCCACATTCCGGTTACGGTAAAAATTTCTCCGCTGGCAGTGCCCTGGTCAGGAGTTAAGCAACCGGCGCCGGTAAGCGCGAAACTACCTGAAAGATCGCTCAGGTGTCCCCCTGGATGAGTCAAATTAAGAGACAGCATTTGTCCTGCAGGCAGAGATAACGTAAGGTCCACCGTATCGCCCGTTGTCCCAGTTACGGGAATATCCGTGCTGGAAGCAAAGCAGGTGGATGAATTCAAGTGCATCACCCCGGAAAGATTATTCCCGTTCTGCATCAAGCCGCCGCTAATCATGAAGCCGCCGGGATTTGATGCTGAGGTTGCAGTGATCTGAAAGATTCCTGAGAAAAGAGAAGCCTGAGTTGGAGTTGGCATCATGCTGCTACCGCCGCACCCGGCAAAGCCAAAACAAAGCACCAGTATGAAAGAAAAACCGCAGATAGGAAGGCGAGACATTGACTGGCTCCTGATCCTAAAAGGTATCCATACTAGAGTGGAATGATTACAGCTATCTTCTAGCCTATAGGCATACCTAATCTAGCAAACCAATAGTATTCCACAAGTCAATGTGAGTGCAAAAAAATACAATTATCTTTTACTGAAACAACCGTTATATCCAGGCAGCGAACCTAGCGTTTTTCCATGGTCCTGAATGGCGTGCAGCGGAGCGCTCCATTCTGGTTGGTAATGTCACCGGAGCACCGGTTCGCTTCATGCAGTTCGGCGTTGATCCAGTTGTCTTTGCCGTTATTGCAGGAGGCATACAGCGTGGTCCCTTTCATGCGGATATCTTTGCAAGTAGAAAGGTACGATCCTGGCGGCAACACGTCACTCACCGCACAATTCAGAATGCCATTGAGATTAATTACGCCTTGAGAGCAGCTATTTGCGTCACGTAGAAAGGTTGGCGCTTCATGGCCGTCAAGACTTTTGCAGACGGCATAAAGGGTAGCGCCTTTCATCCTTATATTTCTGCAGCTTTCCACATATGTGCCAGACGGTTGGGAAGGTGCGCCAGCTGCGGCCTGTACGCACTCCAGATTGCCATCCTTGTTCACAATATCCGCGCGGCACTGCGCGTAGCCGGAAAGTTTGGTGGAATGCGCCTTACCATTTGTATCCTGACATTTGGCATACAGGTTCCCTTTTTTCACTGAAATGCCATTGCAGGTCTGCTGGTAGGGACCTGGCGGATTGGACTCCTGGGCTAAAACCGAACCACCTGTTTGTCCCAGGGCAATCATTATGGCAACCAAGCCAAAAATACATATACAGCGCATCAGACCATTTCCCTTCATTTTCATTGTTGATATTCGCCCAGTATAGCGGAGGTTGTAAGCCTTGGCAGAGAGAATTTCGCCATCCAGGGAGCGTATTTTCATTTATAAACAAACGTGGTCATAAGACAAAAACATAAGTTGCCATCTATGGAACGAAGGTAATCGTGACACCATCAGCCAAGCCGGAAAACCTGTCCGCTCCCGTGGCGCAAGCCGGGGCAGGACGGCATGCTTTTCTGGTGGCAGCAGGAATTTTCCTGAGCCGCATCGCCGGGCTGGTACGCGAACGCGTGATCGCTCATTACTTCGGCATTACCTATGTTGCTGACGCTCTTAAAGCGGCGTTGCGCATCCCCAACACTTTGCAGAATCTGTTTGGCGAGGGCGTCTTATCGGCGTCATTTATCCCGGTCTATGCCAGGCTGGTGGCGCAAAAAGATCGCGACGAGGCAGGCAAGGTAGCGGGCGCTGTATTTTCGTTGCTCGCTCTTATTACATCTGTTTTGGTCCTGGTGGGGGTGCTGGCCACGCCTTACATCATTGACGTGATCGCGTTTGGCTTCAAGGGTGAGACCCGTCGACTGGCCATTCAACTGGTGCGAATACTGTTTCCCGGCGTCGGTCTGCTGGTGATGTCCGCATGGTGCCTGGGGATCCTCAACAGCCATGGTAAGTTCTTTCTCTCTTATGTTTCACCGGTAATCTGGAACGCAGCTTTCATTGTGGCCATGCTCGCATTTGGGCGGCGCGCTGATATGTCTCACCTGGCGGTCTATACGGCATGGGGATCGGTTGTGGGAAGCGGCCTGCAATTTCTGGTACAGCTGCCCATGGTGCTGCGCCTGGCGCCGGAATTGCGTATTTTCTTTAGCTCGCTTACAGACAACGTGCGCATTGTGATCCGGAACTTTGTTCCTGTGTTTATCAGCCGTGGCGTGATTCAGCTGAGCGCGTACATTGACGGATTGCTGGCCAGCCTGCTCCCCGTAGGAGGCGTAGCCGCACTGGCCAACGCGCAGACTCTCTACACTCTTCCTGTCAGTCTGTTTGGCATGTCGATTTCGGCGGCGGAACTACCAGCCATGTCCAGCACGTTGGGCACGGATGAACAGGTGGCAACGACGTTGCGGCAGCGGATCGCCGCCAGCACTAAGCGGGTTGGCTTTTTCGTGGTGCCTTCCGCAATGGGATTTATTGCTCTGGGCGACGTAATTACGGCAGCCATTTTCCAGACGGGAAAGTTTTCTCACGCCAACGCCATCTATGTCTGGGGAATTCTTGCTGGATCCGGTGTGGGACTTGTGGCATCGACAGTCGGACGGCTTTATTCTTCTGCCTACTATGCGCTGCGTGATACGCGGACACCGGTCCGCTTTGCCGTACTGCGTGTAATCCTCACGACCGTTCTCGGGTATCTCTGCTCGCGGCCTCTGCCGCCGCTCTTACATCTTGATCCCAAATGGGGTGCGGCAGGGCTCACGATATCTGCCGGCTTTGCCGCCTGGGTGGAGTTCACGCTGCTGCGCCGAGGCATGAACCTCAAAATCGGACGCAGCGAGTTCCCTGCTTCTTATTTTGCCCGGCTCTGGCTGGCAGCCGCGATCGGCGCGGCAGTGGCCTGGATAGTTAAGGTTGTGCTTCCACCGCTGCGGCCTGAAATCGCAGCTGTGCTGATTCTGGTTCCCTATGGCGCGGTCTATCTGGGATGCACGGCGCTGTTTGGCGTGGATCAGGCAAGTGGGTTGGTTCGCAGATTGCTTTCAAAATCCCGAGCGTAGCTAGGGAACTCTATAGCCCAAGAAAATTTCATAGCGCTAAGAATTCGAGCTGAACGTTGCTTCGCTTCGAGAAGTAAAACGTAGGGAGTATAAAAACAGGTTCGCCAATCCTGAAAGTGGCTTCGCTGCGATAGGGATCCCTCGCATGCGCTTCGGGATTCAGAAACAAAGAAGAACTACTCAATCACCCGCATATTGGCCCAGTCATATTCGAACTTATGGCCGCAGTCCAGGCAGACTACGTAGTGCTGGCCAGCAGGAGTGGGGATGTCCCAGTCTGAATTCACCGCACGACGCCCAGCCGCAACGGCTGCAGCGAACGGCTGCGACATTTTCTTGTGGGAACAGCGAATCGACAATAATTGCAGGATTTTATTTACCATGGACTCACTTCTACTGAACCCACTACAGAGTGCTTCCATTACAGGAAGCACTCTGACACGGGGAAAAAGGGACTGCCCAACCAATCATTATGCGGAGGCTGGAGTCAACCGCGGCATATCGCTTACGGAAACGTTTTCCTTGGAGGCGCCATTTAGTTCTTTCTGGCCGGGCTTCCGGATATCGATGGAACCCTTGAACCATGCGCCGTCTTCAATGGAAATTCTCTGGCAAGTTACGTCGCCGCCCAGTGAACCCTCGTTCCTGATATCGACCCGGTCGCTTGCTGTGACGTTGCCTTTTACTTTGCCCAGAACAACAACTTCCTTGGCATTGATGTTGGCCTGAACCTGGCCATTGCGGCCAACCGTTACACGGTGACCCGGCAGATTGATGGCGCCTTCGACACGGCCGTCAATGTATAACGACTCGGAGCCTGTGACTTCGCCCTTAATGACGAGTGACTTTCCGATGGTGGCTTGCTCGTTATTGTTAAGAACTGCGTTGCGAGGCGCGGCGACGGGCGTCGGCTCACTGGCGAGAGTAGGCGTTGTATTTGTATTCGTGCTCATAACTGGCTTCTCCGGTTCCGTCATTGGTTTTGGATTCGGGTTAGGCGTCGTGCTAGCAGGCTTCCACATTGTTTTTTTAATTCCTTTCAACTTCTTTTTAGGGCAATGCAGCCAGCTCCTTTCGCCGCTGCTCTGTACTTATGGATAATTGGGACAGCTAATGAATGGCACGTTCATTACCAAACTCGCCCTCATTCCCCAATTCCGTAAACTCTGGATTTGGCGCTGCCTTGCGTAGTGGCGCGACCCCGGTGTGCCGCCCCAGCTCTGCATTACCAATGTAATTATTCCTCCTTTCTTGGCATTTCTTATATCGGGCAAGCCCC
>Ga0206965_10274_pt1 | contig 15530 bp, 14 predicted proteins | sample Alteio_BWOrgHeat_26_FD_152973 | JGI IMG/M metagenome (GOLD analysis project Ga0206965, IMG submission 152973) | Enriched cells from forest soil in Barre Woods Harvard Forest LTER site, Petersham, Massachusetts, United States -... | ecosystem: Environmental > Terrestrial > Soil > Temperate forest >...
TAAAAACTTCTGATAAAACAGTGATAATTAAAACGACGATGGTAAGCACCAGCGCCGAAGCATAGCCGCGCCCCTGCACTTCTTCCACCGGACTGCTTAACTGGAAAAAAATCGCCAATGGCAGGGTGGCTGCAGGCTCGTGAAGGGATGTAGGTATATTATCACTGAATCCGGCTGTAAATAAAACGGATGCAACATCACCAATAGCCCTGCCGAATGACAATAATATCGCAGTAAATATACCGGGCCTGATCTGCCTTAAAACTACGTTAGCTGTTTCCCAACGCGATAATCCCTCCTAATAGAGAAGCTCTCAAACCAAAATAAACCATGATCAAAAAGCCGAAAGCCCCATAAACAATAGATGGGATGCCAAACAGCACATCAAAGGCCATTCGCAGGGTGTTTTTTAAAAATGATTTGCCATTCATATACATATTAATGTATATGGCAACCGGAATGCTAATCAGTAAGCCAAGGAAGGTGGCCCCACACGCAATATACATGGAGCCGATGATGGCATTTAGTATACCGCCCTCTTTACCAATATAAAAACCGCCGCCGGGTGTTTTGGTGATCATATCGAGGTTCATATAAGGTGCACCTTTATAAAATATGGTACCTACGATAAGGAAAAAACTACCTGCAACAAATATTGTCGCTAATACCATTAGTGCCCTGAAAAACACTTCTTCAAATTTTCTACGTTTCATGAGGCAAGTTTCCTTTCAAGGCGGGCCAGGATAACCCTGGATATAATATTAAACAGCAGGATAATAACAAATAACAATAGCGCGGCAAACATCAGCGCCGAATCATACATAGGTATAGACAGCATTTCGCCATAGTTGTTGGCAATAAGCGCCGGCAGGGGATACCCCGGATCAAAAACTGAGTGCGGTACGGCGGCATTATTACCGCAAACCATCAGCACGGCAATGGTTTCGCCAAATGCCCTTGATATAGCCAGTACCAGCGCGGCAATAATGCCCGGAAGCGCTTTACGCAATATGACTTTACGGGTAGTTTCCCACCTGGTGGCGCCTAATGACAGAGATGCATCCCGCAAATCCTGCGGAATTGTGCGCAATACCTCCGTAATAATGCTAACGATCAACGGGAATATCATCACCGCCAATACAACTCCGCCAGCCAAAACACTGTACCCGGTGGAGAAGGCTACAAAATGCGGCGCGATATGATCCTGTATCAAAGGAATAATAAACAAAACACCCCAAACACCAAAAATTACCGGCGGGATACCCGAAAGCAGGTTGACAAAGGGTGTAAGAATCTTTTTTATCCTTGAGGGCGCATATTCGTTGATATACAACGCGGTGAGCAGGCAAAGCGGCAGCGCAATGATGATGGAAATACCTGTGACCCATAGAGTACCCATAATAAAAGGAAAAAAACCGAACAGACCTTTCAGCGGTTTCCAGACACTGGTGGTTAACAGATCTGCAAGCGATAACTTATGCAGGATAGGTATAGAATGATAATATAATCCAACTCCAATTACAATCAACATAGAAACCGATGCCAGCGTTAACACCAGCATTAGTTTCGACATGAATTTATCTTTGAGTAATCTTAGTTTATACATGTTTGTTTTGGCTCATGGTACATAGTTCATGGTTCATCTTCAATTAGCGGTCAATTCATTTAATCCTCAAAATGTTTTGCCATGAACAACGAACCATGAACAATGAACTTATTATTGCACCTTCTTCAACTCCTGCTGTATTTTTGCATTCGAAAGGGCGATATAACCACTTTCCTCAACATCTTTTTGTCCGGTGGTTAAAACAAATTTCACAAATTCGATCAGTTCCTTTTTCTTTGGTTTTCCTTTGAAAAGGAAACCTAAATTGCGGGCTGGGGGAGACGGGTATTTCCCTTCACCAATAGCAGCTGTTAATTCGTCAATGGTGCCGTAAAAATTCTCATCCGCATCAATCTTGCCGTTCCCGTTCACATCGATAGGTAGAGCCCTTATGCCGCCTACAGGCTTGCGGGTCTTCAGATCATACAGGTAAGCCAAATTATTATAACCGATGGCTGTTACATCTTTTTTAACTGCCTGGGCTAAACCAGGATCGCCGAAAACACCCACGCCAAGCAGGTCTTCCTGTTTTTTACCAAAATATTTCGCCCAGGTTTCGCCTGCCCCGGCGGCATCCGAGCGGGTATAAACATGCATCGGCACATCAACTTTGCCGGCAATTTGCTTCCAGTTTTTTATATTCCCGGAGACAAATATGTCAAGAAACTGCTCTTTCTTAACGCCTTTTGAAAGGATAGCAGCTACGTCCGGATTTGCATCGTTAAAAGTAGGTACCACTGCATCTTTGGTTACATAAACAGTATATGCACCTTTACTAACTTCAGAAGGGTCGATATCCCTTGATGCCAGCCCAATATCAACCAAACCTGATAATGCATCGGTTATGCCTTTACCGGCCCCACCTGCAGAAATATTAAAGGTAACCTTAGGGTGCAGTTTCTTAAACTCATCAGCCCATTTAACAGTAATAGGATACAGGGCAAATGCCCCGGAAATGCTGATGGTTCCTTCAAGATCATCAGTTTTTTGTTTTGGGCCAGACTTTTTGAAAGAAGAGATAGAAATTATTAACCCTGTGGCCATTGCAGCCACAATAATACTTTGTTTTATAATAAGTGATTTTTTCATGAGAATGATTGTTTGCTGTTTTAAATAAACCTCCATACCGAATTTATCAGTATGGAAGTTTTATCGTTTATTCCCAAAGCTGCCGGGGTTATTTGCTGCCGGGATTAAGTTTTAACCTGGGGCGAGGTTTATTTGCCGAAAGTGAAAAAGAATGTTAACCTGTAAACTACAGTATGGTCATCAGCAACATAGCCCGATGTAGTTGACAGCTGCTGATCATGAAACTGCACCAGCCAAACGTTTGGTGAAAAATGAATATTTGGCGCAGGAGTAAAATCCAAACCTGCTACATAAAATTTTTCTTTGGTATATGGCGAGTACGATCCCAAATTAGTGTTAACCGAATAGGTGGTAGTACCGGTTATAAACTCTGTATCGGGGTTATAGGTATCAAATCTTGCAATAAATCCAAGCTTATTTTTAACAATAGATCCATATGCATTAAAAGATACGCCGGCGGCAGTTGCATTTGCCGGGGTTTTTACCGAGCCATTGGTAATAGTTACACCGTTGGTTATTTTATCAGTAAACGCTTCTATACCCACAGTCAGTTCGGGAATAGTATATGCAATTAAACCTTTAAACATATTATGTGATTGGCCACCCACAGCAAATGTAGCCGGAGCTGTCCGGGCGTAGTCGCTATAGGCATCTATAAATAGTTTTTTGTCCAAAAATTTAGCCCAGATATCGCCGTAAAACTCTTTATAAAACCCGGTAGTGGGACTCGCCGCGCTTCCTATTGCTGCCTGGGTATTATTACCTACTAACAGGTTATAACCAAAGTTTTTTGTTTGCGGGTCAAAAGTACCCTGCAGGCCTGCACCCAAGTCGAAAGAGTTTCCCAATTTATGAAAATCGGTAATTGTTCTTTCTATCCACCGGTGGTTAAAAACCTGCTCTGACGACAGATTCCAGGTAGGGGTAGGCTGCTCGCCTATAACCAGATCCGTACCGGTCCAAAGATCGCGAACCCTTAGGTTAGCATATTTGATATAGAAGGACATTTTATTATCGACAAGGTTATCGCCGTTTGATATTGAGGTGCCTGTAGCCGTCGAGGTACTGGCATTAGGCTCTGATGCTAATAAGAAAGTAGCCGAGAACTTTTTGTTGATATCATAATCATATCCCAAATACAAACGACGGAATTGAAACGCGTTCCTGTAAGTAGGTACCCCCGAGTAGTTTGTTTCGCCGCCGCGACCGCCATTGTCGCTATGTGCATCGTAATAAAGATCGCCAAATGCGTAGCCCCAAACCCGCCTTACAGGTTTCCACGAGGTATCAGCATCAGCGGGTTTCGAAGTGGTTTTCGGTTCCTTTTTTACAGTAGCCGCTGAATCTGTTTTACTTATTGTTTCAAGCCCAACTGCCTTTGACGTGGCAAATGTGAAGAGGAAAAATGGTAAAATCAGAAGTCGTAAAATGTAGAATTTTTTCATGTTTTAAAGTTTAATGCGAAAAGTTTTGTTGTCTATAATTGATTTAATTAGTTTTTATTGAATTGTAACCTTAAATAGGGATGCTTAAAAATTTATTGCAGCGTAACAAGAAAGGTGAGGGTTGTTCTTTCGGTGTCTCTTATGTATTTATACATATTAAATAATCAATATTTTATCTATTTCCGCCTATCTTGCCCACTTATTCTATAATTCCTATTATTTTGATAGGCGTAAAAGTATGAACTATTTCTATAAATCCAAAAAAAAGATAAAATAAGTATCTTACAACATTAGAGCGGGGGAGAGCAGGCTTTGCTTAAATAAAAAAACCGGCAGCTTTTTAGGGCTTGCCGGCTACAAAACAATAAAACAATCCTCACATTTTATTGTAGCATATCTCCCTGTTTGATCTCATCAGATGCATGAAGGAGTATTTTATCATTGGCTTTCAGATTGCCAAAAACTTCGGTGGAGTCATTGCTTACCAATCCTTCTTTTATATTGACGATAGCCGCTCTGCCGCTGCTGTCTTTTATCACATACTCACGTTCTGTCGACCTGATAATAGCGCCATTGGGCACCAGCAGTGATTTTGCTCCGGATAACATTGGAATATGAACTTCCGCATACATACCGGGTTTCAGTTCTCCGTTTTTGTTCAGTACATCTATCTCGATGGCTTCCTGCTGCATGCTTCCCAATGAATTAGCCGAGCGGCTGATCTTTGCGGTTTGGGTTTCGCCCGGCATAGCATTAAAAGTAAAGCTGACAGGTTGTTTCAGATCGACCTTATCAACGTAATCCTCCGGAATATCCACTGTAAGGCGCATTTTATGAATGTCCTGCAAAATCAAGATTGGCTGATCTCCTGTTTTGCCGGGCGCCACCAGCGCGCCTGGAGAAACATTGCGCTGGATGATCATGCCATCAAAAGGCGCGTAGATCCGTAAATAACCCAGCATGGTTCTTACAGCTTCGACATTTGAATGCTGTGCCTGCGCTTTCGCTTCGCTGGCTTTCATTTGCGAATTAGCGTCGTCAAGATCCAAAGGTGAAATGGAACCAGGTTCTTTGGCTGCTTCTTTTAAGCGGTCGTATTTTTCCTTGCTTGCCTGTGCGTCTGCCTGGGCCTGGACATACTGCGAATTCGCAGCTTCCAACTGTGATTCCATCTCGGGCGCTTCCAGGATCACCAATAGTTGGCCTTTCTTAACAATGGAACCCCTGTCTACAAAAAGTTGCTTTACAAAACCGTTGACTTTTGGAAAAAGATTCACCTCGTTAAAGGGGATTAGCTGGCCCGGAAGTCGCGCTGATGATGAAAGCGCTTTTTCAGCTACGCTCGCAAACTGATATTTATTGACGTGCTCCTTAGCCTGGGCCGTCAGATCAACAGGTTTATTATTGCCTGAGCAAGCCGTAAAAAAAACGGTTATTGCGATTAACACATAGGGACTATATTTCATTTTCTTTAATATTTAAATGGAGTAATTCAGTTGATTCTGCTGGCATTAAGGATGGTTCTTCAAAGGTTGTTTTACCCTGAACCCATGCAAATACCATTGGCAGTATAAATAATGCAGCAAGTGTTGAGGCGGCCAAACCACCTATTACAGCCCGCCCAAGTGGGGCGGACTGTTCGCCGGCTTCGCCCATGCCTGAGGCCATCGGGATCATCCCCGCAATCATCGCGAAGCTGGTCATCAGGATGGGCCGCAAACGGATAGAGGCGCTGGTAATTGATGCTTTATTGGCGTCCTTGTATTCGAGCCGCAGTTTTTCGGCATTGGTAACGATCAGGATGGCATTTGCCACCGATACACCAGTGGACATGATCATCCCCATGTATGATTGCAGGTTTAATGTCGAACCCGTTATCAGCAATGCGGTTATTGAACCTAATATTACCGCAGGAATGGTTGACAACACCGAAAGTGATACTTTAAACGACTGGTAATTTGCCGCCAGCAATAAAAATATCACCAGTACAGCAAACATTAGCCCGTTTTGCAGGCTGCTGAGTGTCTCCGTCAACAGGTCGGACATACCACCTAAAGCTGCAATTAGACCTTTGGGCGGTTCGCCCACTGACTTTACCGCCTTTTGAACCGCTATGGTAGCAGTACCAAGGTCCATTTTATAAATATTGGCGCTAACGGTAATAAAACGGCGTGGCCCGGTTCGGTCGTACTCGCCCGGCGCGGTGCCTTGTTTAAAAGTAGCCACATCTGCAAGGGTGGGACTGCTCTGGCCTTTTACCAACGGGATTTCCTTTAACTCGTCCATGGAGTTCATCACATATTCCGGAATCTGCGCCTGTACCTGGTAGGTGTACGAATTGGCCGTATCGAGCCATAAGTTTTTCAGCGTAAAACGGCTGGACGAAGTACTTGCGGTTACCGAGCGGGCTATATCGCTTACATTCAAGCCCAGTTGCGAGATCTTCAACCTGTCGAGCGTAATGGCTATCACCGGGTAATCCAGCGGCTGATTGATCTGCACGTCCCTCAGGTAAGGTATTTGTTTCAGTTTGGTTAAAACCTTGCCGGCGTAAGCTTTTATCTGCTGCATATTTTTACCGGCTACCTGTACTTCAATGGGGGTGTTGGCGCCCTGGCTCATGATTTTTTCCGTCATGTCTATCGGCTCAAAAGTGATATTCATTTCAGGGATAGCCTGTGTTATGTTTTTACGCAAAGCGTCTTTCAATTCATCCAGGTTTATTTTGTAATCCTCATCCAGGTTTACCTGTAACACTGCCTCGTGCGTACCGGTATTAAAAACATACAGGTTACTGCTGCCAAAACTACTGGGCACCAAACCAATATAGCCCGAAGTAATCTTGACATGATTATTTACTGTTTGGTTGATGATTTGCAGCACCTGTTTAAACTTATCTTCTGTACGTTCAAGGCGCGTGCCCTGCGGTTCTTTCAACCGGATCTGAAACTGACCGTTATTGAGTTTCGGCATCATATCCTTACCGATCACCACAAAACCCACACCCGCCAAAACAATCACTACCACAAGGTAAATAGGCACAATTAGTTTTTTGCGCGGCATCAACCGCGTGAGGATACCAATAAAACGTGACTTTACCTTCTCAAAAAAATCATTTTGCTCAGGGTGCCGAACTTCTTCATCGCGGTGGCTGTTTACCTGCTGTTCTTCTTTTTCGTCCAGGGCCTCACCTGCATGGGCGTGCACCTTACTATGATGGTATACCTGGTAGCGTTCTGCTTTGATCATCCAGTTGCTTAATATGGGCACTAAAGTTTGCGCCAGCACGTAGGATACAATCATCGTTAAACCAATAGATAATGACAGCGGCAAAAACATCGCCTTTGGCACACCATTCATCATGAATGAAGGTGCGAATACTGCGAGGATACACAATAATATCAGCAATAAAGGGAAAGAGATTTCTTCGCAGGCATCGTATATCGCCAATCGTTTATTTTTACCCATCTCAAGGTGCTGGTGAATGTTTTCGATGGTTACCGTGGCCTGGTCGACGAGGATACCTATGGCCAACGCCAGTCCGCTAAGGGTCATGATATTGATGGTTTGCTCGAAAAGGCTGAGCAGCAATACACCTATTAATATAGATACCGGGATGGTAATCACCACAATCAAACTGCTGCGCAGGTCGCGCAGGAAGAGCAGCACCATTAAACCGGTTAGCAAAGCACCAAGTCCGCCTTCGGTCATTAAGCTTTTAACAGCGTTCACAACGAAAACCGATTGGTCAAACTCATAGGATATTTTCACATCATTCGGCAGCAGGTTTTGCATTTCGGGCAGCTTGCTTTTCAGGTCTTGTACCACGGTCCATGTAGAAGCGGAAGCCGTTTTTACTATGGGAATATAAACCGAACGTTTGCTGTTAATGAGCGCATAGTCTACAGTAATATCGGCGCCATCGCTTACCCGGGCAATGTCCTTAATATAAATAGGCACGCCATTTTTTGTAAGCACGGGGATCTCGCCAAAGTTTGCGGCTTTATTTACCAGCGAGTTCATGGTAGTTAAATACATGGTGCTGCCCATCCTCAGGTTCCCTGATGGCGACATCACGTTATATTTTGAAAGGGCATCCACCACTTCATCCGGCGTAAGGTTAAAGCTGCGCAGCTTGTTAGGGTCGATATTAAAAACCACGGTGCGTGCATTTGAACCAAAGGGCGGGGGTGCCGATAGCCCGGGGATGGTAGAAAACATGGGCCTGATACGGGTAGCCGCCAAATCATAAATATCTTTCAGACTTTCGTTTTTACTGTCCATCACCAGTTCGCCCACAGGCAGGGATGAAGCGTCGTATCGTACCACTTGCGGTGGCAGTGCTCCGGGCGGGAAAAAGCTTTGTGCACGGTTAACCTGCAGGGCCACCTGTGCCGAGGCCTCGGCCATGTTGGTGGTTTCGTAAAAGGATATTTTGATGATCGTTAATCCCTGGATGCTTTTACTGGTGATGTTTTTTACACCATCTACATACAAAAACTGATTTTGTAAGCCTGTGGCAAAAAAGCCTTCCATCTGCTGGGCCGACATGCCGCCATACGATTCAATTACATAAATGGTAGGCAGGTTTAGCTTCGGGAAAATATCTATCGGTATATTGATTGCGCTGAGCACTGCAAATATTAAAAGGCTCATGGTAATTACGATTACCGTGATGGGCCTTTTGAGTGCGGAGGTGACCATTGACATAATTTTTTATTTTAAGAGATTTAAAATTGAATTTACCTGATTCTCGGTAATCGCCTTCTGGAAGAGCGCATTCGAGTAATCGTATTTGGCCTGCATATAATCCGTTTCGGCACGGTACAGGATATTGAGGGCTGCATCCAGTTCAACAATATCAGTAAGGCCGTTACGGTAAAGCGAAAGCTTTTGCCGGTAGCCATCATTGGCCGCTTTTAACTGGTTGGGGATCTCTTTTAACCTGTTTAAAGCTGTTTCCATCTCCACATCGGCCTGGCTGGCGCTGATGTTTAGCAATTGCTGTTGTTCCTGTAGTTTTTTGTAGGCGTAATCACTGCCCGCTTTTTGCGTACGCAGTTTTAACTGTCGCCGTTTCAGGTCGAACAGGTTATAGGATATGCCCACACCAACCAAATAATTGCCACGCTGAAAACCATAACCACTTGAAAGGCTGTTATACTGCCCGTTGGCATCCACGCTTGAGCCACGGTCCCATGCCGCCGCCTCCAGTGAAATAGTAGGGTTATAGAGTTTTTTCACCAGGTTTTCACGCTCTAAACTATTCTGATACAACGACTTGTAAAAGTTGATGAGCGGGTGGTTGCTGGTGTCAGCCGGGAATAAATAAGCGGCAGGCTGGCCAATCAGCGTCATTTCAACCGTGGTATCCGGCACAATGGATTGATAAGGATAACCACTTACGGCAGAGAGCTGCAATTGCACCTGCTTTAGCTGGTTATTTACTTCGATATAGTTTAAGCGGGCTTTTGAAAGCTCTGCCTGCGCTATACTGGTATCCACACCCGGACGAACGCCGCTTTTGGCAAGCGACATAATGGAGCGCAATATTTCCTGCGTGCGCTGGATGTCGCGGTATTGAATACCCATAAAATCCTGCAACCGGAGCAATTGCAAATAATTACCGATGGTAAATGCCCTCAGGTCGTATTTTGATTCGGCATATTGATTCTGCTCGACGGTTACATCAGAATTAGCGACCCTGTTTTGGGCGGCATATTTACCAAAATTATAAACTTCCCAGTCCAGGGCGGCAATACCCAGGTTATCAGATAAGGCCGTTGTTACGCTGGTATTATGGATCCCGCCCGAACTTGAAGGGATAATGCCAAAACCAAAATAAGGGCCGGTGGTGTTGTTACTGGTACCAATATCGGCCTGGTAGTTCAGTTTTAAATTTGGCAGCCAATTATTGTGCACTTCGGTTGCCTGGGCAAGCCGTATAAGGATAGCCGCCGAGTCGGTTAACAGCTGCGGCGCTTTTTGATCTACTTTATTCAGTAACTCCTTTAAGGTTACCGGTGGGGGTTGCTGGGCATATGTGTTGATCGCTGCTAACAGCAATAACCATATAAACAAGCATCTTTTTATAATAAACATTTGTTTTAAAAATTAATTAAAAAATTGATTGTATGTAAGCAGACAGGGTGCTGCTAAAACCTGTTTAAAAAATCGCGGGTACGCGGCAAACTGTCTTATCAAATAAGTAGATTGCCATAGAGGAGCCAGGCATCCGATAGTTGGCAAATAGTTAGCCGGATACCGCGCAAAAAACGTTGGTTGATGTTGATCCCCGCTTTAAAAACAACGGGGAAGAGAATGCTTAACAAAAAGGCAATCCCCAAAAACAACTGTGGAGCAGGGGGGAGCGCTCTTTTTTGATTTTCGAAGAGGTTGAGTTTATTATCCTCTGAATATTCGGGCCTGCTTTTTGAAAATGCTTTAATAAAGATGCTTTCTTCGGCAGGAGGGTGCAGCTTACTGAACATCTCAAAACCTAAAAAAGGCTTTGCCACGAACAGCAATGCTGACAGGAAAAGATATATTTTAGCTGATTGGAGCTTTTTCATCTGGACGAACGCATTTTTAATCTTTTCTTAAAAAAGTATATTCTTTTCAAATTGCTATTTAAGTATGAGTTCAAATTTTATGTTTAACGAAGCGGTCCGGATCAACCGGACCGACCCGGATGTTTGGAAAACGATCATCTATTAAAACAAAAGCGGTGATTGGATACTTTTTGCACTTGAAATTTCACCGGTCGGTTTAAAGGTAACCACCTTGTTTTCGGTAAAAACCAATGCATGGGCACCATCTGGCTGCAAATCGGCATTATCAACACATACCAGGTAAAAACCACTGGAAGGCGTTTCCACCTTTTTTATGCCATCAACGCGCCAGGCTGCATATTTACTGCTCTTCAAAGCAGCTCTTACCTCTGAGGGAAGTTTCCACGACCAGGAAACGCTGGAAGTTGTATTGAGCCATTGGCCACTTTGATCAAAAGTTGCATTAAATTTTTGATGACCATCTGCCGCTTTTGCAGTAAACCCATCGCTATTCATATTCCATTTTTTTATTTCTGCCTTTGGGTATTTGGCAGTAAAGGCGCTAAGCACAGCATCAGGAACATTGCTTTTGGGACCTGATTGCGCGAAAATATTATCGGCGCTAAAGATCATCAGCATAATGATCATTGCTAAACGTGATTTTAAATTTTTCATTTTTCTATAATTTGATTTTGAAAGATGTATTAAGCCTGCAGCAATTGCTTATTACAAACAGGGCTTAAAAGTTTTGTAAACCGGGACAATAGGATGGATGTCTATTGCAACACCGGTTAATGGTTAATGCCAGACACTGAAAGGCAAAATGAAATAAACAGCCATACAAATGTATTGGCCTTTAAATTTTCGCAATTAGCGAATGAACCGGAAAAATCAAATTAAAAACTGGCTGTTAAACAACCATGCATTGGGGGATGGGGATAAACTCAGTTTAAGCCTTCGAAGATTGCGACTGCTTACCCAAATTCTATCGAGAGAAAGTAATGGAAAAAGAATGCTTAAAAGAAAGCCCAGACCAAGGAGCAATTGGTTGGCAGGGTCTGCTAATTTTTTCTGGACAGCCTGAACGTCAAATTTGCTGTCTTTAACATATTCCTGTTTCCGTTTGGTAAAAGCTTTCACAAAAATACTTGCAGCCGAAGGAGGATTTGATCGTGTGAACATACTAAACCCCAGGAATGGCTTTGCAACAAAAAACAATACCGCAAGGAAAAATAATATTTTAACTATTTTGAACTTATGCATTGTCTTATCTCAACGTATTTTTACAACAAATATCATACAAAGTTGATGACAATTTGTTTTCCAAAGTAAAGGTAACATGAATGTTGCAAATAAATTTCTGTTGGCAGTAAAACAGCAATTTAACTTTTTGGTTTATCCGCTGGCTGGTCAATCGATAACTTTTTCTTAAATACCTGGATTAATACCCATCCAAAAGGGAGCAGCCAGATAAAGTCGTTGAGTAAATTAACAAGCAGGAAGCGCGGGGTAAGCTCACCCATAAAAATGTAATAAAACGATCCGATGGGGCCTAATACTTTACCCGTAAACCCTACAAAAATTAGCGACCAATATCGCTGCGGGTCGGTAGATGAAAAGTAGTATGCTATCCCATAAACACCCACCAGCATGCCGATACACCTGATAAGGATCAGCGTGAAATTTGTATAGCTATTGCCGAATAAAATAATTTGTGGAAAGAGCGAAATCACCATCCCCCAAAAAACATTGTATAACGCAGCAAGAAGAAGTATAAATTTTGCCGTTTTGATTCTCAAATTGATACCCATACACTTTTTTAGAGATAGTTTAAGGAATGTGGCCCTTGATTAAATAGCAGGTCGGCAATGCTTTGGTTTTTTTGGAAACCCTGTCGTTCATCAAAAACCTGCAGGTAGGGCTTCTGGTTAAAATCGTTTTCTTTTTTGGGGTTGATGGACGTCCTGAAATCCGCCATTTCGGGATATTCTGCTTCGTAGGTTGTGGTGTGGTTCAACTCCACTTTCATTTTGATAGCCTTCAATATAAATTGCAACAGTTGCTCGTTATAATCAAAAAGAAAATCAAATTTCTTTTCGTAGAACGGCGCCAGGTCATCTTCATAATATTCGAAATAAGCAGAGCGGCGGTAACAAGCCTGCAGGCTAAGCCAGTGCAACCGTTGCCACTCAAAATCATAACTTATCCTTACATCTTTTATTTTGGTATGATTTTTTGCACCCCGTACAACCGGTACCGTTAATGCCAGCACACCATCCGGAGAATAGATATTGGCGCGGTTGCGATAGGTTTGTTTCGGGAAATGTTCTTCACTTTCAATGAGTATATGGGGCTTGTAAATATTCAGTTTTACAAAATATTCAACGGGCGGAAGATAAAACATAGGTAAAACAGCACCTTTTTCAATCATAAATTTTATGTTTGCAGCAAAAATCGGACGAAAATAATGATAAAAAAAGGGCTTTCACGTTTGGGTACATACTTTTTGTACTTGATCTCGCTGTTGCCTTTCTGGTTTTTATACGGCGTAGCCGATATTTTATTTGTTATTCTTTACCATATCGTGCATTACCGTCGCAAGGTTGTGCAGGAAAACCTCCACAATTCATTCCCTGAAAAAACGGATGCTGAGCGTAAAGTAATCGAAAGAAAATACTTCAAATACATGGCCGACCTGATGGTAGAAACAATAAAATCAGTTAGTATATCGGCCAAAGATGTTCAGCGGCGCATGGTTTGCACCAACCCGGAGCTGATGGAGCATTATTTTAGCCAGGGTAAAAGCATACTGGCCGCCGCAGGGCATTATTGCAACTGGGAAATGGCCTGTTTAGACTTTGGCTTTTTAACCAATAACCGCCGTATGGTGGTTTACAAGCCGCAATCCAATGAAGTATTTACGGAGTTTTTTAACCGTACCCGTTCGCGCTTTGGCGCTACATTGATCCCGATGAGGCAAACGTTGCGAAAGTTGATTGAATACAAAAACGAACTCACTTTTACTGTGCTCGCTTCCGACCAGACACCAACCCGCGAGGATGCCAAATATTTTACCACCTTCCTGAACCAGCCAACCGCTGTGTTCCTTGGAGTTGAGAAACTGACCAAAGTGATGAATTGTGTGGTTATTTTTTATAAGATAGACCTGGTAAAAAGGGGTTATTATACTTATACCTTTGTGCCTTTGGTTGAAGAACCGAAAAACACCAAACCCTACGAGATCACCGAAATACACGTGAAATACCTGGAATCATTAATCAGGGAAAAACCTGAATACTGGCTATGGTCGCATCGGAGATGGAAGATTAAACCGGAGGTTGGTCATTAGTCATTGTGTCATTGGTCATTGGTTAACGTTTGAAATAAAGTTAAATAGCCGGTGCCCAATTGCCCAATGATGACCTAATGACAAATGACTAATGACAAATGACTAATTAACTAAATGAACCAAGTCCCTAAAGTTGCCATCGTTATTTTAAATTGGAATGGCATCAAACATCTGAGTCAGTTTCTACCATCGGTATTAAGTTCTGTTTACCCCAACCTGGAGATCATTGTGGGTGACAATGGTTCTACCGATGGGTCGGTTGCGTTTATCCAAAAAGAATACCCTACCGTCGGCATCATACAAAACGATCAGAATTACGGCTTCACCGGTGGTTATAACAAGGTGTTGGAGAAAGTTGATGCTGATTATTATATTTTGCTAAATTCAGATGTGGAGGTTTCGCCCGAATGGATAACGCCGGTTATCACTTTAATGGAAAGGGACCAGATGATTGCGGCAGCTGCGCCAAAAATACTGGCCTTTAATCAAAAGGATCATTTTGAACATGCCGGGGCAGCAGGGGGGTATATTGATAAATATGGTTATCCTTTTTGCCAGGGAAGGATGTTTTACGAGATTGAAGAAGATAAAGGGCAGTACCAGCAATCGCACGAAGTTTTTTGGGCTACAGGCGCAGCTTTATTTATCAAAAAGCACTGCTGGGACGAAGCTGGTGGTTTCGACGACCGCTTTTTTGCACACATGGAAGAAATTGACCTTTGCTGGCGATTAAAAAACATGGGTTATAAAGTAATGTACTGCGCCGAATCGGAAGTGTTCCATTTAGGCGGCGGCACTTTAAATGTTGAAAATCCTTTTAAAACTTTTCTGAATTTCAGGAATAACCTTTTACTGCTTCAAAACAACCTCCCTTTCTGGCGCGCTGTTTTTGTCATTATTGCCCGGATTGGGATGGATTTTTTAGCGCTGCTGCGCTTTTTAAGTGAAGGCAAACGCAAAGACGCCTGGGCGGTAAGCCGGGCTCATCAAAACTTTGTATTACAGCTTTTTAAAGGAAGCAGGCGTAAAACCAATTCTATGCAAACTGCAAACTCAAAACTGCAAACTAAAAAATACCCCCTAAAGGGCATTTACAACGGCAGCCTGGTATGGGCCTTCTTTGTTAAAAAGAAAAGGCATTTTACTGACCTTGATCAGGCGGATTTTCTTTAGCCTTTGTTTTCGTCGTTTTTTTAGACACATCTTCGGCACCCGATAGCTGACCACCAAGTGTTGAGCCTTCCGGGAGATAAAGTTTAACATCTTTTTGTGTGGATGGAAGCTGGATTCCTCCGGTGTCTATCGCATGATATATCTCAGCGAGTATCTTACTTTTTATTTCCCCGGTTTTACCAATATCAGCCACCCAAAAAAGCACTTTAAATTCAATGGCGCTTTCACTTACATTATTTAGCAACACTGCCGGCGCCGGTGTTGTCATAATATCATCGCGGTTGATCAACAAGTTGTTTAACAGATCTTTTACCTTA
>Ga0206965_10275_pt1 | contig 15464 bp, 17 predicted proteins | sample Alteio_BWOrgHeat_26_FD_152973 | JGI IMG/M metagenome (GOLD analysis project Ga0206965, IMG submission 152973) | Enriched cells from forest soil in Barre Woods Harvard Forest LTER site, Petersham, Massachusetts, United States -... | ecosystem: Environmental > Terrestrial > Soil > Temperate forest >...
CTCGCTGTTTATTTTGTTGGTCTTCGGCTTCGCCGGTGTTCTCCGCGCGGAGACTTTGCCAGCGAATCCTCCGGCTGATGCTTTGCCGCCGCGCAGTATTACATATACGGATGCGATTGCGCTGGGCCTGATCGAAGGCGTCACGGAGTACCTGCCGGTTTCATCCACGGGGCACTTGATTGTCACCGGACACCTGCTGGGGTTGGATACTGACCAACCGATGCTCGACCGCGCCGGCCAGCCGATTCTCGCCACGCACCATGGTGAAACGAAGACCCTTACACTCAAAGATGCGGTCGATAACTATAACATCATCATCCAGGGTGGGGCGATTTTGGCCGTGTTGTTTTTATACTGGTCGCGGGTGGTCAGCCTTTTTCGAGGAGTGCTGGGCCGCGACCCCAAGGGGTTGATTATTTTTCGCAATCTGATGTTGGCTTTTATTCCGTCGGCGGTGTTGGGGTTATTGACGGAGCATTGGATCGACGCGCATTTATTTTCGTACAAAGTGGTCGCCGCTTCTTTTGCCTTGGGCGCATTGGTGATGCTGGCGGCCGAACGCTGGCGGAGAATTCATGCACCGAACTCATTTGATGCGCCTGGTTTTGAGCTGCATGAAATTTCCTGGCAGCGGGCCTTGTTCATCGGCGTGTGCCAGTGCGCGTCACTCATCCCCGGCACCAGCCGGTCGATGACAACCATTGTCGGCGGCTATTTCTCCGGCCTGCGTCCGACCCAGGCCGCGGAATTTTCCTTCCTGCTCGGTTTAATGACCCTCACGGCGGCCTCCGGCTACAAAGCGGTGGGGCACTATAAGGAATTGCACGCGGCCTTTGCGGCAGGTCCGTTGTTGGTGGGCATTTTGGTGGCGACGGTGGCGGCTTTTATTGCAGTCAAATGGTTCATCGCATGGCTGACCAAGCATGGACTGAGCGCTTTTGCGTGGTATCGGTTAGTCGCGGCAGCGGTGATTTTGGCGGTGATGTAGGAAGTCAGTGTTTGAGCATTTGACAACTAAGCAGTGGTACCTGAATACACTACCCAATGCTCATTTAGCCATCGTCCCAATCGAAAAATTACGGGACTACTCCCTCAACCCGGAGAGCGTGGAGGGCCGCCACAAGGCGCGGGTATTTTTGGCGGCACTGGGATTGCGTCGAGGAGACGCCGAATGGTTGCAAAGCGCAATCTTGGTGGAGGTTGTTAATGCATCTTGCAGGCCGGGTCCGTCAACCAGCCACGGGACAAAGTATGTAGTGGATATGAGGCTAAGCCGGGATGGGAAAAGTGCCTTGGTGCGCACGGCGTGGCTGATTCGCCTTGGCCAAGAAGCGTCTCGACTGGTAACTGCTTTCGTGCTACCTTCCCGGGCATGGCAGCCGAAGAAATAGCTCTTCTCGACACGGTCGCTTCGCTCGAGGCGCGACCCGACCTTGGTTTGGAAAAAGGGTCAGTCGGGACGGTCGTCGAGATTTTGGCCCCGGGAGTTTTTGAAGTGGAATTTCTAGATCGCACCGGACATACGACCGCCTTGGGCGAGTTCGAAGCCAAGAAGTTGCTCCGCTTGGTGCATGAGCCAGCTTCGCCGCAAGTGGCTGAATCTTAAGCCATATTGGTGGTGAGAAAGGGCCATTAGTGGTTTTGCCTCAATTGCGCGAATGGGAAAATTGTGGCAAGTTAGAGAATGGATAAATGGAAAAACAGTTCAGCCAAAGGTAAGTCGGCGGCCCCTGAACCGAGGGTCACCGTGACCATGGTGAGGAAGAATACCGAAACCGCGACGCAGCAGCCATTTCCGCGAGAATCGGTGGCCCGTTGGGAGGACGAAGGCGGGCATCTTGTCGAGAGCGCCCAGGCCAAGGGCTGATCCACGCGGTAAACGGCTTAGTTTAAGGACCCGCTTTCCCGGCTTGACCGGGGTGGGGGTGTTCGGCAATGTGTCCCATCCGGCTGGTGGCTACCCAAGCTTCCGGCTTCCATTTTTTAAAAAACCGCCGCCATGGCTAATCCAAAACGCAAACAATCCAAGCGACGCAGCGCCCTCCGGCGCGGCGCCAACCGGTTCAAGGCCCCGCAAGTGTCCAAGGACTCCGACGGCACCGTCTTCATGCCCCACCGCGTGAACCCCGCCAACGGCATGTACCGTGGCCGCCAGGTCCTGAACGTCGAAGTCTAGTCCGGTCCCGCGCCTGCCAGCTGCCATTCGCGATGGCAATCCCCAACCCCACGGCATGAGTACATCCTCCGGCCCCGGTTTGACGAACTCTTCGGCCCACGTCCTGGCCCTTGACGCCATGGGTGGCGACCACGGCCCGGCGGAAGTTGTCGCCGGTGTACGCCTCGCCCTGCGCAATCATTCTTCCAGCCTGCGCATTATTCTGGTCGGCGACAAGGTGGCGCTCGAACGCCATGTGGCCGCCGAAGGTTTGAGCGGCAACGACCGCGTCGAAATTTTTCACGCCTCGGAAGTCATCGGCATGGACGAAAAGCCGGTCGCGGCACTCAAGCACAAGAAGGATTCGTCGATGGTGCGGGCGATTGAACTGGTCAAGGACGGTCGCGCCCACGCGGTGCTCAGCCTCGGCAACACCGGTGCGTTGATGGCCGGCGGCACGCTGCGGCTCCGCCCAATGGAAGGCGTGTCCCGCCCCGCGCTTGCGACGGTCATCCCCAGCCGTGGGCATAAATTTGTGTTGATCGACGCCGGGGCCAATCCGGATGCCGACCCGGTGCACATGTTGCACAATGCGCTGCTCGGCAAGGAATACGCCCGCTGTGCGCTGGGTATTAAAAATCCCCGCGTCGGCCTGCTGACCATCGGCACCGAGGAAGGCAAGGGCAGTGAAAAAATTCTCGAAGCACACGCGTTGCTCAAGGGCGCGAATGGATTATTTAATTACTGCGGGCCGGTCGAGGGCTTTCAACTTTTCCGCAACGAAGTGGATGTCGTCGTCTGCGACGGTTTTACGGGCAACATTTTGCTCAAGACGCTCGAGTCGTGCTTTGACATGCTCAAGAGTTTTTTGAAGGAAGAGCTGATGGAAAACCCCGTGCGCAAAGCCGGTGCCTTGCTTTCGATGGGAGCTTACAACGCCGTGAAGCGGGAGCTGAATCCCGAGTCGCTCGGTGGTGCGCCCTTGTTGGGATTAAATCGCTTGGTCATCAAAGCCCACGGCTCGAGCAAGCGCGGCCATGTGGCGGGGGCCATCCGCGTCGCCGGCGAAGCCTTGCAGCACGAGATTACGAGTTCGATTCGGGCGGATTTGGATAAACTGGCGAATGGGGTGGGGAAGAGTGAGTGAGGGTGGAATATAGAATAAACTTTTCATCCATGAGTCCAGTTTCTCGAAAAAAAGACCGTGTTGACGGTCAAATAACCGGGCTCGCCGGTGAGTTTTTTTGGCAGCAGAACTTTTAAAACTCGGATTACAAGTATCGCTTACATTTGGAAGCGCAAAGGCTTTCGACCTATTTGCCTATAACCCGCAGCTTGGTAAGAAATTTACAGTACAGGTAAAGGCGCTTCGAAATAAAAACTGTTTCCTAATCAAACCTAGTGGTATTAATGCAGATCACATATATGTTTTTGTAATTTTAAACAAACCTGGACAATCGGTGGAGTATTTTGTTGTTCCCGGAAAGACTTTGTTTGATGACGCTGTTCGATTTGGTAAGGATTTTAAGCATCCCACAATGCCGGGTATTCAACCTAAGATGTTAATCGAATTCGCTGGAGCTTGGTATTTTTTCGAAAGGTAGACGCGGTATTTTGTGATTATTTTTCAAGTCCGATAAATCGCATGCGATCCGATGTTGGTAGTAACGACAGTGTTTCCATCAATGTAGAACGTGACGCGCAAATCGCCCTCAACCACTACCGCATAGACTGTTTTGCCAAAAATGGCGGACAACGAATTGATTTTATGGGTACGCAGGCGTGGATCAAACGGGTCTTTTTTAAAAATCGGCCAAAGACGGCGAACTGATTCCCACTGTGTACGCGGCAATTTCTTAAAATTGCGCCAGAATTGAGGCTGGGCAACAAAACGATACGTTTTCACGCAGGCGGATTGGCAAAATGGCCATCCTTGATTTCGATGCCCAAGCCGGCTTCAGCTTCCTCGAAGCCAATCCAAACATCTTCGGGCACTTCGGGATGGGCGAGGCGGCGAACCTGGCGCTCCAAGGCTTGAATGGACGCGGGCGAGAGGCCCTTTAGTGCTGAGCCAATCAGCAGGGCGCGTTCGGCCTCTGGCAGGGCGTGCAGCTCGCGTTTTAGCGCGGCGGTTGTCATAAGGCAATCTTGGCCAATTTTTTGCCCTGCGGCAAGTCGGAAGGCGTGTCTATATCCGCCCGCACCCCGCTCTTGCATTTTTAGCAATCCTGCCTCAGCCTGACTCCTTTCTCGATGGCTGTCTCGATCATCCTCAAAGGTCTCGGTTCCCACGTGCCCGCCAAGCGGCTGACGAACGATGACCTGACGCATTTGGTGGCAACCTCGGACGAATGGATCCGCACCCGCTCCGGCATTCGCGAGCGTCGCATTGCCGGGCCGGATGAAAACCCCTCGGACCTCGGTGCCGAAGCCGCGCGCAAGGCCATTGCCCAGGCTGGCTTGAAGCCTGAAGACATCGACCTGCTCATCGTCGGCACGATGACGCCCGACTTGCCGTTCCCTTCCACGGCCTGTTTGCTCCAGAGCAAGCTCGGGCTGCGCCAGGTGCCGGCGTTTGACGTCGCGGCTGCGTGCTCAGGTTTTTTGTATATTTTGGAAGTGGGCACGGCGATGGTGCGCTGTGGTCCGTATCGCAATGCGCTCATCGTCGGCGCGGAAAAAATGTCGTCCATGCTCGACTGGCAGGACCGTTCGACATGCGTGCTCTTTGGCGATGGTGCGGCCGCGGCGGTGCTCACGCGCAGTGAGGAGTCGAATGTCGGCGTCATCGGCAGCATTTTGCACACGGATGGCAGCCAGGTGGGGTTGCTCCTCCAGCCCGGCGGAGGTTCAGCCTGCCCGGCAACGCATGCGAGCATCGAGGAGCGCAAGCATTTCCTGAAGATGAACGGCAAGGAAGTCTTCAAAATCGCCGTGCGCGAGATGGAGCAGGTTATCCGCGATTTGCTGGTGCAGCACAACCTGACTTCCAGCCAGATTGCCTGCGTGGTGCCCCATCAGGCCAATATCCGTATTTTAGACGCCCTGGCGACCCGGTTGGAGATTTCCATGGACCGCGTGGTGGTCAATATCGACCGCTACGGCAACACCTCGGCGGCGTCGATTCCCCTCGCGTTGGAGGAGGCCCATGCCGCCGGGCGCATCAAGCCGGGCGATTATATTATCCTCGTAGCCTTCGGCGCGGGATTGACGTGGGGCGCAACGCTCATTAAATGGCATTCTCGATGATTCTCTTTCCGTTGCGCCGATTTGTCCGATTTGACCTGGCCCGCGCCTGCGTGGGTGCATTGGCGCTGGTCGCGGTTACCACCGTGTTCAGCTCCTCCGCCCGAGCGGACTTGGTCTGGTCGCCCGACAGCGGCTGGCAGGTCGAGGGCGGGGTGCTCGGGCCTTTGTTTGGCGACATGGGTGCGTCCAAAAGCGCGTTGGAGGCCATGAACAAGGCCAAAGCCGCCCAGGAAGCCGGACGCTACTGGAGCGCGCTGTCCCAATACAACCAAGTCATCGCCGATTTCCCCGGTTCGGTTTTTGCCCCTGAGGCATTGTTTCAGGAAAGTTTGATTTATATCGAGCGCAACCAGTTCGAAAAAGCCTACGACACGCTGGACCGCATCATCAAGCGGTACCCCGATTACCCGAATTTCAACGGCATCATCCGCCAGCAATTTCGCGCGGGCGACTTGATGGCGACCGAGCGGCCCTATTTGATGGGCATCATTCCCTGGTTCAAAGATCCGGGCAAGGCGGCTGATTTTTATGAGGGCGTGGCCAAAAACGCGCCTGCCACGGAATACGCGCCCATGGCGCTGATGAAAATTGCGCTGCTCGACCTGAGTCGGTCCAGCTTTCTCGACAGTGGTGAAAACGCCGCCAAGGCCATCGACGCACTCAAGCGGTTGATCAACGATTATCCACAGAGCATGCTGGCGTCCAATGCCTACCTGGAATTAGCCGATGTGTATGCGAAGCTGGTCATTGGGCCGCCCTACGACCAGGGCTCGACCCGCCAGTCCATCCGCTACCTCGAGGATTTTCTTTATTACTACAAGGAGAGCCCCGACGCTCCCGCCGCAGAACAAAAGCGCAACAATTTGCTGGATACCTATGCGCGCTCGCAAGTCATCTTGGGCGACTTTTATTACTACTATCGCAACAGCAACCGTGCGGCGCTGATTTTTTATAATCAAGCGGTAACGCTGGCGCCGACCTCTTCAGCCGCGACCGAAGCCCGCACGCAGATTGACAAAATTCGCCGCCGCGTTCCGGCTCCGATGACGCCCTACGACATGTTGTTTGGCCGGTATAATGACCACGCCCTGAGCGCCAATCAGGAGCAGGGCCAGATTGGGCCGCTGGCCGCCCAGGCTTTTGCGGTCAAACCCGGCCAGGATTTTGTCGAAACCCCCGGCCCGGAAGTGGTCGAGACCATTGCGGCCAGTGGTGAAGCGCAACCGTACGAAAGTTTTGCGCCTTTCCTCAATTCACCCGGTACGCCGCCGCCGCCTTCGACCGTCAATCCGCCGACACCGACCACGATTCCCGTCCAGGGCGCTCCGGCACCCAACACATTGCCGCCCGATCGTCCTTTGATTCGGTAATCGAAGGTTGTCCACTGCCCACCATGCGCCTCACCTCCAGGATTTTTGCCTCAGTGCTGCTCGCAGGGTTTGCCTTGGTGGGCCTCGTCTCCTGCTCGCATTATCGGATGGGCGCAGCAGGGCCGTTACCCTTTGACAAGCTGTATGTATCGGTGGTCAAAAACCAGTCCTATGCCGCGCAAGTCCAGGCACCGGTGACAGAGATGCTCCGCCAGTCGTTGTTGCAGGAAGGAAATTTGAAATTGACCGAGCAGGCCGATGCGGACGTCACGCTCGACGTCGTGCTGGTGGACTACACCCGCGCCACTGCCGCCACGCAGCAGGGCAACAGTCTCAACGCGCAATCGTACACGCTCGTGCTCAGTGCCAAGTGCACGCTCGTGGACAATCGCTCGGGGAAGGTTTATTTTAAAGACCGCCGGGTTGATGCCTCGCAAGTCGCCTATGTGCAAGGCGGCGACAGCTTCAGCGAGTCCGAGTACCAGACGATTCCCAAATTGGCGCGCGACCTGGCCCAGGAAATCAAGAACGAGGTTATCAGTACCTGGTAAATTAGCCGGGCCATCCACCATGAGCGTCAGCCCCCATTTGCCCGTGGTCGTGCCGTCCCTCCTGGCCTCCAATCATGGTCGGCTGGGCGAGGCCTCGCTCGCCGTCGCCAATGCCGGACTCACCTGGCTGCACCTCGACATCATGGACGGCCACTTTGTGCCGAATCTGTCGTTCGGGCCGCAGGTACTGGCGGATTTGCGCCCGCTGAGCCAGTTATTTTTCGACACGCACCTGATGCTCGATAATCCGCACGAGTATGTTGAGGCCTTTGGCAAGGCGGGTGCGCAGCAAATCACCATCCATGTCGAGCCGGACTATCCGGTGTCGGCCACCCTGGCGCGCATCCGGGCGCTGGGCTGCAAATGCGGACTGGCGCTCAAGCCCCGCACGCCGGCCCATGCGGTTGAAGCCTATCTGGCCGATGTGGATAATATTTTGGTGATGACGGTTGAGCCGGGTTTTGGCGGGCAAAAATTCATGGCCGACATGCTACCCAAGCTCGAGGTGTTGTCCCAATGGCGCGAGAAGAAAAAATTGAATTTCCGACTCGAAGTGGACGGTGGCATCGATGTCGCCACGGGGCTCCAATGCCGCGCCGTCGGCGCTGATACCTTTGTCTGCGGAACGGCTTATTTTCAGGCCGCTGACCGCGCGGCGTTTGTGCGGGGATTGACGGCGTAATTTTCCTGTCCGATTTCGGTTTGGGCGGCGGTTACGGGTAAAAGACCATGATTCCCGACTGCGATTTATTGCGACAATTCGTCGAAGAAGGCAAGGAGGCTGCCTTTGCCGAGGTCGTGCGTCGGCACGCTGATCTGGTCTATTCAGCTGCGTTGCGGCTGACGAACTGCAACACCGCGCTGGCGCCGGACGTGGCCCAACAGGTTTTTATCGATCTGGCCAACAAGGCCGGCGGGTTGACTGGCCACCCGACTTTGGTGGGCTGGCTCCATCGCGCGGTCCGCTACCATGCCTACAATGTCATCCGCACGGAACAACGCCGCCGGGTACGCGAACACGAGGCCACGCTTATGCATGAAAATATTTCTGTACCCGAAACCGACTGGAGTGTGTTAAGCCCCTTGCTGGATGAGGCGGTGGGCCAACTCAACGCCGTTGATGGCGAAGCGGTGCTACTGCGTTTTTTCCAAGGCAAAAGCCATCGCGAAGTGGGTGAGGTGCTGGGCCTGGGTGAAGATTCCGCTCGCAAGCGCATCGACCGCGCTTTGGACAAACTGCGCACATATTTCGCGCGGAAAGGGGTAAAAATTTCGTCGGCGTTATTGGCCGCAGAAATGGTCAGTCATTCCGCTCAGGCAGCCCCGGCTGGCCTGGCCCCCATGTGGTCTCAAAAAGCGTTGGCTGCGAAACTTACTTTGATTCCGACCTTAGGGCGGAGATTTTCAGATGCCATTTTTATGAGTTCAACCAAATCCAAAACATTACTTGTCGCTACAGCTTTCATCATCGTTGCCGTGGGCATGTTTTCGTATCATTCAGTTGCCAAGCCTGAACCAGCGCAAGTCATCCAAGCTCGACTTGTAGCGAAGCCGTTGGTGGAGTCGCCGGTGCTCGCACCCGTTTCAGTCTCTAATAATCAGAAATCGTCGGCGCAAAACAGTTCGCCCGGTCAGGATAACCAAAGTGCAGCCGTCATTGAGACACGACATTTCACCCTGTCCGCGCGCGAAGAGACTCTGCTAAGTATTATTAGGCCAGGTTCCGAGGGCAGCGAAGCAATAATTAAATCAACGCTAATTGCCAGTGGGGTCGCTTTCCCGGCCGGCGCTAAAATGGTTTACTCACCCGGAGAACTCTATCTCACCAACACTCCGGCCAATTTGGACCGAGCGGAAGCCGTGATCGCGGAGCTTGAGCGGGATAGTCAAATAGTGGGTACCATGGAGACGAGAGATTTCGCCCTGTCTCCCGCCACCGAAAGCCGCATACTTAACTATCCGGAGCAGGGTCCCCCAGGCCTCGAAGGAAGAATTAAATCAATGCTAATGGCCGGAGGGGTCAATTTCCCGGCAGGCGCCAGAATAGCTTATGCAGCCGGAAAAGTCTATCTCACCAACACTCGGGTCAACTTGGAGCAAGCGGCAGTTGTATTTGCGGGAAATAATTGATTTTGGCGGCCAAGCTTGGCTAATTTTCCTGTCCGATTTAGATTTGGGTGGCCGTTACAGGTAAACGACCATGATTTCCGACCACGATTTGTTGTGTCAATTCGCCGAACAGGGCGATGAAGCTGCATTTGCCGAGATCGTGCGCCGCTACGCCGACTTGGTCTATTCAGCCGCATTGCGGCTCACCTCTTGCAATACGTCGTTGGCGGAGGATGTGTCCCAGCAGGTGTTTATTGACCTCGCTCGCAAGGCCGGGACGCTATCACACCATGCGTCGCTGGTTGGCTGGTTGCATACGGTAACCCGGTATAACGCCCGCAGTGTCATCCGTGGCGAGCAACGGCGGCAGCTTCGTGAACAAGAGGCCTCCCTCATGCATGATAATTCCCCTGCTCCCGGAACTGATTGGGCTCAAATCCAACCCCTGTTGGACGACGCCGTCGGCCAGCTTGGGGCTGCCGACAGTGAAGCTGTGCTACTGCGTTTTTTCCAGGGTAAAAGCCATCGCGAAGTGGGTGAGGTGCTGGGCCTGGGTGAAGATTCCGCTCGCAAGCGCATCGACCGCGCGCTGGAAAAACTGCGCAAACATTTCGCGCGCAAGGGCGTAAAAATTTCGTCGGCGTTATTGGCTGGGGAAATGGCAACAAATTCTGTGCAAGCAGCTCCGGCAAATTTCCCGGCGGAATGGTCTGCGTTCGCGCTGGCGAATCAGGGAGACGCAGGGGTCGGATTGGTAGAGCGGACACGCTGGATTCCGCGCATAGCCGGAATAGTGATTTTTGCCACGTTGGGTATCGTAGTTCTGTGCGGATTGGCGATCAAATGGGATTTGACCAAATTGCCCTGGCTGGAGCCATCCACGCCAACCAATCAAGCTTTGGGCGGTATTAAACCAATCAATGGAACCGCCATAGAATTGCCAAAGACCGCCCCAGCAAAGGCGGGCGGCGAAGCTGGCGAAGAAACTATATCGGCAAAGGAACGCGACCGACTTCGTCGGATAAACACGATAACTAAAATGTATTATCCACTCACCAAATTTAGTATCCGCCGAATGATCGGCACCGACACCGGCGCAGACCTGAATGCCAAACTCACCCAATTTCTCCTCCATGAAGGATTTAAGTTTCCGCCCGGAGTCAAAGTAGGCTACGACGAAAGCGGGCTGTACTTCGAGGGCAAACCCAAAGACATTTTCAACGTGAAAGGAGAGATAGAGAAATATTGCGATCCCGTAGCTTTCCTGACCCGGGATGGCACGGTAATCTTTGGTCCAGATGCCGCTCATTCCAAAGCAGTTTCTTTTCCGCCGGCCAATGTCACCTATGTCGACGAACAGGGCAAGGTCGTCATCGTCCCTCCGTTGCCGCGGTTGCTGGGTGATGGCACGGATAGCACAGATCCGGTCGAAGCTCTCCGCATTCTTTCTGATCTCGATGAATCGCTGGCTCAAGGAACCGTCACGGTCCGGATTCATACCGGTCAGGATGTAGAGGAATGGTCTAATGAATTAGACATCGCTCACACCAAAAAATAACCCCGGTGCGCCGATTGGCACACCAGGGTTATTTTTCACCGGGAATTTAGCGCTGCTTAAACCGCAATTCCCTTTTCGGCCATCATTTCTTTCAGCTTGCGGGCCACGGACTGGCCGTGGATTTCGCGGAGCTTTTTGAGGCGGAACGCCACAGCGAGCTTAAAGGCTTTGTCCTGGCCATATTTGTTAATCGAAAAGGAGGTGCATTTCTGCATGCCGGGTTCGGGCCGCCAGGTCACGGCGTAGGATTCATTGACCATGCCGGAGGGAGTGCGCTTGGTGCTGCGGGAGACACCGAGCATGCCGGTGGTGTTGCGCGAGTCGCGGAAAACGATGCGGCGGCCGCGGAGCTTGGCCGGGATTTTTTCCAGGCGGTCGAGCAAAACGCCGCGGTATTGGCGCGAGGCGTTGAGGGCTTCGTCAGAACCTTTCCATTTGCCGTCGCTGAACAGCTTTGAATAAGTCTTGCCGTTTTTATAGGCGCGGACAAACCAGCCATGCGTCGACCCTGAGTCGATGCGGCTGATCCCTTTCATGTCTGGGGTTGTGGTGGTCACGTTGAACATGAGGCGTTGGAGTTGAGGCGTATAGGGCACCGGACATCCCGGCACTCTACGTTAGTAATCGGCCCTTTCCCCGGTGCCTTAAGAATATCTTTACCGAAATTTTATATACACGTCATACGGACGACATTCGGCTGCTTATCCGGCCAGATCATCTCCCGGTTGCATTGAAGGCGCAGGCACCGGGTTATGGGGTGGTTCTGTCGTAACCCATTCAAATTCAGTTACTTTTATAGCATCACTACTCCCACAACTAATCGTAAGTGGTAGCATGGAAATTACGCGACCGGGTAGCACGGAAGACTGGCTCGAAACCCCCGGCTTTGCCTGCCAGATGAGTAAACGCGAGGTTTGGCCGTCCAACGTTACATCTGTAAACGCCCCTGGAAACGGTCGGCTGAGTGCCCGGACGAGGTTGAAAATATCGCGGGCGGATTTGGTCCAACTGATGCGGCCATCTTCGGGCGTACGTTTGCCAAAGTAGGTGGCGAGCGCGTGGTTTTGCACGGTGCGTGGGGCCTGGCCAGTGAGCAGGCCGTCCAGTTGCCTGCCCAGCACCCGCACGGCCGCTTCGCGGATGCGGGGCAAAACGGCGGCGGCGGTTTCTTCCGGGCCAATCAGAATTTTTTCCTGATCAATCAAATCACCCGCGTCGGCTTCATTGACCATGACGTGGAGCGATACACCGGTGTGGTCTTCGCCGTTGATGATGGCCCAGTTCAGCGGCGCGCGCCCGCGATAGCGCGGCAGGTACGAGCCATGCATGTTGAACGCACCCAGTGGTGCGAGATTGAGCAACCGCGTCGGAATCATGTTCCGATAGTACATCGAGAGGATGAGGTCCGGCTGCAATGCGCGGATGCGTTCATCCCAAACCGGGTCTTTAAAAGAATCCGGTGTAAAAACGGGTAGATGATTCTGGGCCGCGAGTTTGGGCACGGAGCGGAACCATTGGGTTTCGTGTCCGTCATCAGTGTGGGTAAACACACCGGCAATCGTCACTCCGCGTGCGAGCAAGAGTTCCAGCGTGGCGTAACCCACCTCGCTGTAGCCAAAAAACAAAACTCGCGGAGAGGGCATAAAACGCAGGGCTATTCCGCATTCTCAAAAACTTCGCGCACGACAAAGCGCGGGCGTTGTTGCACGCACTGGTAGGCGCGGCCGACGTATTCGCCAATCAGGCCGATGCCGAGCATGCACACACTGAGCAGGAAGATCACGATGGCCAGCAGGGTGAACACGCCGTGGGTTTCATCGTCGAGATGCAGCACGAAACGGCGGTAGAACAAGATGGCGGCAAGCAAGAGACTACCCGCAGTGCAGGCCATGGCGAACAGCGTGAACAATTGCAGGGGCATCAACGTGAAGCCGGTGATCAGATCAAAATTCAGGCGCACCAGCTTGTAGTAGCTGTATTTCGACTCGCCGGCCGCGCGCGCCGCATGGGCCACCTCGACTTCGCCGTTCTTGCTCGCAAATTTATAGGCCAGCGCGGGAATGAACGTCGCCCGCTCGCCACTGCGCACGATGGCTTCCACAATCGGACGGCGATAGGCGCGGAGCATGCAGCCCTGGTCCGTCATCCGGATGTCGGTGGTCTTTTCGCGGACGATATTGATGAGGCGCGAAAGGTATTTGCGGCCAAAACTGTCTTCGCGTTTGGCGCGCACCCCGCCGACGGCGTCACAGCCCTCGTCGATTTTTGCGAGCAACTTCGGGATTTCCTCCGGAGGATTTTGCAGGTCGGCGTCGATGGTGACGATGGTCTGGCCCCGCACACGCTCAAACGCCGCAATGATAGCCATGTGCTGGCCGTAGTTGCCATTGAAGTCAATGATGCGCACTTGCGCCGGGCGTTTGGCCCGGAAGCCTTTCAGCAGCTCCAGGGAACGGTCTTTGCTGCCATCGTTGGTAAAGATAATCTCCCAAGGCCTGCGCAGGGCATCGAGGGTCTGGCTCAAGCGCGTAAAGAGCAGTTCGAGGTTGGCTTCCTCGTTATAGACCGGCACGACAACGGAAATCTCGGGAGCGGGCATGGTGTAAAGAGGATTTACCGCAAAGACGCGAAGGGAGCAAAGCAAAGAAATTTCGTTTCTTGGCGTCTTTTGCGGTGAATCTTTAGCCCATAATTTCCCACACAGCGCGAATCACCCGGTCCTGGTCACGGCGGGTTAGGGTGGGGCAGCAGGGCAGGCTGAGGATGCCGTCGGAAATGCGTTCGGCTTCGGGGAAGTCGCCACGGTGGTAGCCAAAGGTCTTTTCGTAGAAGGAATGCAAATGACAGGCGGTGTAATGCAGCCCGGTGCCGATGTTACGCTTTTTTAATTCGACCATCAGCGTGTCGCGATCTACCCGCGCGCCGCGTTCGACGACGGGCGCAAATAAATGCCATGAATGTGTGTGCGCAAACTTGGGCGGCGTAGGCAGGGTCAACCCCGGCACGCCGCGCAGTTTTTTGAAATAATAGCCGGCGATGGCGCGGCGCTTTTGGTTAAAGCCCTCCAGCGCGGCAAGTTGGTGGATACCCAGGGCAGCCTGAATATCCATGAAATTCGATTTCAAAGCCGCCTCAACAACGTCGTAGTGGCCCAAGCCCGGAATTTTGCTATGCCGCGACCAGCCGTTGGCTTTGTCGATGCCGTGAAAGCGCTGGATTTCAATGCTGCGCGCCAGTTTTGCCTCGCGGGTGACGACCGCGCCGCCTTCGCCCGTGGTCAGATTTTTGTTGGGGTGGTAGGAGAAAATCTGCACGTCACCAAAACTGCCGAGGCGCTTGCCTTTGTATTTCGTGCCGATGGCGTGGGCGCAGTCTTCGATGACGCGCAATTTATGTTTTTTGGCCAACGCGTAAATGGGATCCAAGTCCACGGGGCAGCCGGCAAAATGCACCGGCATCAGCGCGCGGGTTTTTTTGGTGATCGCGGCAGCCATTTTTTTGACATCGATGTTGTAGGTGCCCGGCTCGACATCCACCAGCACTGGTTTGCCGCCCGCCATGACGATGGTGTTCAGCGTTGCCACGAAAGTCAGTGGCGTGGTGATGATTTCATCACCGGGTTTGATGCCGATGGCTTTGTGTACCATCCAGAGACCCATGGTGGCATTGAGGCACGCGAGGGCATGGGGTGCGTCGAAATAATGGCGCATCATCTCCTCAAACTTGGCGGCGCGTGGCCCGGTCGTCAGCCAGCCGGAGCGCAGGCAGTCAGTGACTTCTTTAATCGCCGCACGCGAAATCGTCGGGCGGGAAAACGGGATGAATTTTTCAGCAGGCATGTTGATGAAAATAAATTATTGGTATTCGCGCCGGGCGGCGAGGGCGCTGCGCAGGGTGTCGGCATCGGCATAGGTCAAGCCACTGCCACTCGGCAGGCCAAACCCAATACGCGACACCGCCAGTGACTTGCCGGTGAGCAACGTTTCTTGAATGTAGTGGCACGTGGCTTCGCCTTCAATGTCGTTTGACAGCGCGAGCACGACTTCGCGGACGATGCCGCTATCGAGCCGCGCGGCCAGCGTGGCGAGGTTAAGTTGCTCGGGCCCGACTTTGTGCAGAGGAGACAGTTTGCCATGCAGGACATGGTACAGACCGCGATAAACCCCGGCGCGTTCCAAGGCGAGCAGGTCAGTCACGGTTTCGACAATGCAAATTTGTTCAGCCCGGCGGTTGGAGTCGCGGCAAATCTCGCACAATGCGGGCGTGGAGGCATCGGTCACTTCGGTCAAGTTGCCGCATTGGGAACAGCGGCGCAGGCGCGAGGCGGCTTCGCGGAGGGCGTTGAGTAACGGCTCCAATTTCCCGGGTTGCTCCACCAGCAAATGCAGCGCAATGCGTTCGGCCGACCGGAAGCCCAGCCCGGGCAACTGGCGGAGCATCTTTTGCGCATGGTCAAAGCTCGTCGGCATTTA
>Ga0206965_10276_pt1 | contig 15443 bp, 13 predicted proteins | sample Alteio_BWOrgHeat_26_FD_152973 | JGI IMG/M metagenome (GOLD analysis project Ga0206965, IMG submission 152973) | Enriched cells from forest soil in Barre Woods Harvard Forest LTER site, Petersham, Massachusetts, United States -... | ecosystem: Environmental > Terrestrial > Soil > Temperate forest >...
CAGAAGATAACGCTTGGGCCGTTTGAGTTTGAGATGGTACCGCTTACGCACTCTATCCCAGAGATGCAGGCCATAGCGCTACGCACGGATAAGGGCGTGGTAATGCACACTGGCGACTGGAAGCTCGACCCAGACCCACTGGTAGGCCCGGTGACGGACGAGATCACACTTGCCAAATACGGCGATGAAGGCGTGCTCGCCATGGTGTGCGATTCAACCAATGTGTTTGTAGACGGCGAATCCGGTTCTGAAGCTGGTGTGCGCGAAAACCTTACGGAAATTATTGGCAAGTGCAAGGGGCGGGTAGTGGTGACCACGTTTGCTTCTAACATTGCGCGCATCGAATCTATCGTTCGTGCTGCCCAGAGGGCAGGAAGGCATGTTGCGCTTGCAGGTAAATCGCTGAGGCGAGTGACGACGGCTGCCAAGGAAAGTGGATACTTACGCGATGTGCCGCCGTTCTTAAGCGAACGCGAGATTAATGATGTGGCCAAGGAGGATATCCTTATTATCTGCACCGGCTGTCAGGGTGAGCCGATGGCAGCGCTCTCCAAGGTCGCGCGCGGTGAACATCCCAATATCCGCCTGTCGCCAGGTGATACAGTCATTTTCTCCTCGCGCAAAATTCCCGGCAATGAAACACGCGTTGCGCATATCTATAATGCTCTCACAAGGCGTGGCATTGAGTTGATTACTTCCAAACGACATCATGTGCATGTCTCTGGCCACCCAGCACGTGATGAGCTTGCGCGTATGTATCAGCTGGTACGCCCCCGGATTGCTGTGCCGACCCACGGCGAAGCGCGCCACATCCATGAGCACGCCAAATTCGCCCGCGCGCTGCAGGTGCCGGAGACGGTGGAAGCACAAAACGGCTCGGTGATATTGCTGGCCGAAGGGCGTACGGCGGAAGTAGGAAATGTAGAGTCAGGCTACGTCGCCGTGGATGGTAATTCCCTTATTCCTTCTGATAGCCCGGTTATCAAAACCCGCCGTAAAATCCGCGACGAGGGATTTGTTTCCATTTCAGTAGTGCTGGATAAGAATAACGAACTACTCAGTGCGCCACGTATCTCATCACCCGGTTCGATGGACCCCAACGAAGATAAAGACCTTCTGCTTGCATTGGCGGAAGAAATTGAGGCGGCTATTGGACGTCTCAAGCCCAAAGATCAAAGCAATAAGGTCAGCGAAGTGATACGCACCACCCTGCGTAAAATCTTTCGCGATGAGCTGGGCAAGAAACCCGTCATCGACGTCCATGTGATCAAGGTGTAATGACTGAGACGCATTCTACTCCATTGCGCTCCTATGGCCGCCGTCAGGGGCGTAAGCTTAAGACCACTCAAAGTGAGTTGGTGAAGTCGCTGCTGCCGAAGCTTCTTATTACATTGCCCGCTAACGCGCCGCTTTATGATGCCCAAAAACCTCTTTGGTTTGAGATTGGTTTTGGCGGGGGTGAGCATCTGGTCGAGCAGGCGAGAAAGCACCCCCACATTAATTTCATTGGCTGCGAACCCTACATCAATGGGATGGCCAAGTTACTTGCGGCGATTGAAAAGGATAAACTCAGTAATATTCGTCTTTACGACGGTGATGCGCGCTCACTACTGGAGGCTTTGCCAGACGAAAGCATTGAGCGTCTGTTCGTTCTGTTTCCTGACCCGTGGCCCAAAGCGCGCCACAATAAACGCCGCCTTATTTCGCAAGCCTCGCTTGCATTGTTTTATCAAAAACTTAAAGCAGGCGGCCTCTTGCGCATTGCCAGCGACCATGAAGATTATGTCCAATGGATTTTAGAACAATTAATGTTATTCAATAAGTTAAAGTGGACTGCGCAGCAACATACTGACTGGGAAATGCCTCCTGCCGACTGGGTGCGCACGCGCTATCAGGCCAAAGCTGAAGCTGAAGGGCGGGCAGCCGTATTTTTGGATTGGATAAAGCCACTGTCACAATAACTTAATGCAAGGTTCATAGAAGATTCATACTTTTTTAACGCCTGACTGCTATAATTTGCGGTAATCCAATACTAAAAGTGACCAACGATAAGGCAGATCATATGGGCACCACAAATAATATCGTTTCAACAGCCGGCGCTGCACCTGCTACCGATAAAGCACAACCTGAAGCGGGTGACACAAATACGAATCCGGCTCCGCCTAACGATCCCTACAAAGGTATTCAAGATTCCATGGGGGGATTGTTCGGTATTCTTGAGAAATTGCTTTCTCCTCTTTTTGCCATAATGGATGGATTTCAAAAATCGTGGGATAAAATAAGGCATCCAACTCCCGTAGATTTTACAAAAAAGTCTGAAACTATTCAGACTTCTGCAGCCCATACTGTATCTCAGCCGGCGCAAGCGCAGAGCAATCAGGCAGCACAAACGCAACAGCAAACACCCAATACTAATCAGGCTGCAGCACAGCAGCAAACAGTAACGGCTCAGTCGGTTCAATCTGGCAATACCGGAGGCATAAAAGTTATCTTCGAGGGATCGCCGGAGGCGTTGGCATTTTTATCTCCGATTCTAAAAGGGGGATACAATCCTAGCACTAAATCTTCAGAGCAGCAGATGGCGGAAGCCGCTGCAGCAACGAAAGTTAATGCTGCAACTTCGCCTGATATAGGAAAAAAACGGCAGTATGGGCCGCCAGATTAACTTGGAGTTATCGGTATGGGGCTATTAAGAGCTCTTATAAACAATTCTGGAAAAACACTGCAGAACCTTGAAAAGGATCTGGAGGACAGAGTTGCTAACAGCGATGTTGGCAAGCTGGTAAAACAGCAAGTGGCTCACGGCAAACTCGAGGCAATATTCGGTAAAAATGAGCTTACGAAATGGCTTGAGGCGCCCGATAAAGCCTGGCTTGCAGATTCGATTATTAAATTCTCTGAGAACGTTCAGAAAATACAAGCTACGATTGAGAAGCAGGTTGCGCAGTGGCTTCCCACCAAGACACAGCCTGAAGGGCATGATGTTGCTGTTGCCGATGTCGAGAAAACCACAGTCTCACAGGACAAGTATGCGGATATCGCCTCCGTTGCTTCCGTTTTAAACCCCAAAACCGTTGAAGTTGGCAATGCACTGGCCGCAGCAGGGGTAACAGGAGGCAGCGACATTAAAAAAGCTTCCGGCATGGCGAATACGGGTGTTAATCCAGCTATGCTTCAGAATGGCCAGGATATCTCCCATATAGGCTAGTAGAGAGGAAGATTAATTATCCCTCTGTCACAGTACCTTAACAATATCTTCATATAAGGTTCATACTTTTTTAACGCTTGAGTGTTACAATACCTTGTAAGTTAAGGCCTTAAAAGCTTGGAACATTATGTACGAATCAACCGAATCGCAAGGCAGTGGATTTTGGGGAACCATAAGCAAATGGTTGCTCATCATCGGCGGAGCAATTGCCGCCTTCTTTAGTTTTTCATGGCTTTTCGGAAAAGAGGATGGCAAGCCGAGCCATTGGGATACCATGCAGGAGAAATTTTCCAAATCCGTCGGTCACAGCATTGTTGGCGAGGCAATGGATGCCGTGAAGGACACGGCAAGAAAAGGAAAGAATACCATTAAAGGGGCAGTCATGGGGGAGGTTAGGGGGATAAAAAACTACATTGAGGATAAAATTCCATTTAGCTGGTATGCGTTTGGCGATCCGAGTGCAGGCGATTATAAAAAGATGATAGACGATGGTCTGAAAGTCGATCTGAAGAACTATCCTCATATTGCAATGGTGACCTCCGAGCTTGCCCGTGAAAGAAAATTTCTGAAGTTCCCCACAGATTCCGGTGTGCCCGCCCATATTGATGAGAAACAGGTTGCTTACGGCGGTTTCGATGTTTTTTATCCGGGCAACGATCAGGTGTTCAGACGTGCTGTCATGGCGGAAATAAAGGAGGCGGCTGATCAGATGAGCGCAACAAATAAATGGACTAAGAATCCGCTTACATGGGTGATGCCGTGGAAATGGGAGGAAGATCCTGCCTATATGCAAGGTGAATCAAGAAAGCGGCTTATGCAATCCGCGCTGCAGGAGTTAGATGAGTATCAGAAAAAATTCTCTTACAAAGAGGATGTTGCAAAGGCGGTATTCGCGCTCTCACACAATGGGATGCTGGAACGGTTTGGCATTCCGAAAGATAGCATTCCTGATTTAATGGACCCCAACATTCTTGCCAAAGTTAAAGACGCGATTGATGCACAAAGAGAGATGTGCAAAGTAAAAGATCCCCAAAATTTAGCTGATATAATACAAAGAGCACACGATGGGTTGGATACGTATGTGTATTATATCCATCAGCAGCGGATAAGAATGCACAAGGCGATAGAGGATGCAAAATCAGCTGCGAGTGGTATCCCAGCTCCGGTTGATGCAAAACATGCTCCTCTCCCAACGGGACTACCTTCTAAATCGGATAGTACGGCTGCTGTGTCCTCTGCTGGGAGTTCTGGTAAACCAGCGACAGCGGCCGCGGCGGGCAAATAACGATTATGGTAAGAGAAGTTTTATTATGGCCCACCTGATGCAAACATTAGAGAGAGGCATCTAGTCTATGCCACATAGTACTACTGTAGTGGAATATTTAGCCACCTTGAACCGTGAATGGAATAATGCCGTTCGCTCTCAGGAACCTAAATTGCAGGGAGAATTAAGGGTCGCAATGCTGCAAGGGCAGGTGAATCATCTTCAATCCTTGCCGCCATCCACTCCCGGAAGAGTTGCAGCGATTGCCGGAGTCAAGGCGCAAATTGCAGCGGTAGAAAGCGTGATTACAACAAATGCTAAGGACTTGGTGAATGCTGCAGAAGCAAATGCAAGGATTGAAAATGCATTAAAAACGTCCTGGGAAGCACAAAGTCCCACGCCTGAAGCACAAGCATTAATGAAAGATGTCCATCACGCTCCTGCGGTGTTCCAGGAAGTTGCTAAAGTAGATGCCGGTGTAACGGAAACTGTTCAAAGCGCTACTGCAGGAATCGAGCAAAAAGTAATAAGTGAGCAATCTGCCGCATCGAGTGGAGTAAAAATAAAAAACGCGGTGGCTAACTTTATCGGTACTGACGGAGAGCCAACAGTTGTTGGTAAGCTGGCGGGAGGACTTAGCAAGGGAGTAGAAAATCTGATTAGAGGTCCCAAGCTTACAGAAACTCCTGGCTGGGGGACGCGTGCTTGGAATGCTCCTGTAAATTGGATGACTTTGGGCACTGCCAAGCCCTTAACTCGTTGGGTTCGACAGGGTCGTAATGCGGCAGCTAATTGGTGGGCAGAGTCTGATTTAACGGCACAAGCGCGGGATTTTGTAGCTGATTCAATTCGCCCCGATACGCTTGCGGAGTTATCCATAGCCTCCGCTCCTGAGCAGCCAGCAGCTGGCTCGGCTGCGACGAAGAATCCAGACACTAAAGCTTCGACTTCAGCTACTGAAAATTCAGCTGAAGTTACTAGTAGCCCAGCTGCGACGAAGAATCTAGGCAATCCGAGCTCTGATCCTATTGCAGCAGCCAAGCCTATTACCCCTAATCCAGTGGTAGAAACGGGTGCTATTACTGCTCCCGAAGGAGTGAATGGTGGTGCGCCTTCTACACCAAAAGCCCCAGCCCCAGAGCTAGAGTTACCAAAACCTATACAACCACGCACAAGCGTACCGACAGGGAGGTTAGGTAAATTTGCTTCTGCTGCCCCTGCTGCCATTTCCGCTGCAGGTGTCGGCATGGGTACGTATGGCGTGGTAAAAACATATTTTAGCCAGGAATACGAGAAAGACATCAGGGCAGGAGGAGCAAGAGCGGTAGATGCACACATGGCTCTTGGCCTTAGGGGCACCGGTGTTGCTTTTGGTGCAACAGATATGTTGACGCGAGGTACGGGAAGGGTTGCCATCGCAGGGGCAACAACACTAGAAGAAACAGCAGCTGTTTCGATGGCAGGAAAAGCTGCAGACGGATTAGCCAAAGTTGCTGAAGCCAGTTCGTTTCTTGGAAAAGCGGCGTCGGGTGCAGGTAAAATTTTGGGCCCGGCAGGCACAGTGATTCAGGCGGGTGCCGGGTATTTTGAATATCAGACCGCCAAAGAAGCCGGAGATGCATATAGAGCCACCAATGCCAGAGGTTCTACGATAGGCGGCATAGTGCTTGGCCTGGGAACAGGCTTTGCTGTTGGTTGGGAAACCGGTCCCGGGGCCATTATCACTATGATCGGTGGTGGTATTGTAGGTTCGATTGCCGGTGGAAAAATCGATGAAAAAGCGTTTGGCGAAGGACTTCAAAAAGAGTTTGATGCCAAGACCCAGGCAAAGATAGATGAGATAAATAAAACGGCGGGCACGCTGGTGGATGCGTCTATGCTTAAAAGCTTTTCAGAAAGCACTGCCATTTCTGATAAATATGCTCAGGCGTTAAAAGGATATTATACTGCTGAACAAACGGCATTGACTACGCCTGTCGATCCACAGGGTAAATCCCTTGATGCGATTGTGAATGCTGCAAATCAATTGGAGGATGTTTCTAAGTCTATTGAGAAACTCCCGAAGTTAAACGCTGATCAATTTATTGGAATGCAAAAACTTCGCGATGATGTGGGGGCGATGTATGCCAAAGAATCCATGCGCACAGTTCCCTCCGCTGACAAGGAAGCCGAAGAACGCAGACAGGAAAATGTTAAGCAGCTTGCCGAATCTTATAATAAAATTCAGGTGGTATTGGGGATTGATTCGGCCAATACCAAATTATCGCTCAATAAAGACCTGCATAACCAGCACGCTAGAGAGTTTGGGCAGGGACTATCCCTGTTTACGATGTCCTTAAGTAATCCTGCACAGAGCGCAGAGCTTTTAGAAGTATGGAAAGGCAGCGAAAAGAAGCTGGCAAAGATTGACCAGAAACTCGCGGAGAATTCAGGCTATAAGCCTCCCGCTCAAAATCAGCCAGAGTTGTTTAGCTTACCCATTGCAGCTTCCAACCGTTATCAAGTTGCGGACGTATTTAATCCGAACAGTATTTTCAATCCTCAGCCCAGCGTGCTAACGACAACGCATATACAATCCCCAGTGATTGTTCCTAATCCTCCAGTAAAGCCCTTCACTTCTATCGCTTCCTCAGCGCCTGAAGGCATGAAGATGGCTGTTTCTGCGGTTAGTCATGCTGTTGCTTCCGTCGATCCTTCCGTGCATCCTAATGTTATTGCGGCTCTTAATTCCGCGAAGAAGGTTGAAGCTATTGCCCCGGCTTCCGCGCCAACTTCTCCCGGAATAGAGCCTAACGCAGAAAAAGTGGCTTTTGTTGCCTCATCCACGCCTAATCCTGCAACCGAAGTATCTCGTGAGGGGGGAACTGCTACTGCTGCTAACACTCCTCCTCTGCAGACAGTGGCTAATCGCAGAACGAATAATGATGCTGCAAAGACGGAGAGCGATAAAGGAACGTTGTGGGATCAGTTTCTGACTTGGATTTCTAATATCTTGGAAACTTTTGGGATCACATTTTTAAAGAAAACTCCGGATGCGTCGCTGCCCGCGCATCAGCCGCATCGCCACCATAACCATAGCCAACAGGCCAATGTCGATGCCCAGCAACAGCGCGCACGTGACCAGAGCACTCAGGTAACGACCCCACAAAATCTACAGGTGGGTCAAACACTGACAAGCGGAACATTGGTTGCCCCGGGTTCGTCTACTAACCTCGTTGCTTCTTCGGGTTTGAGTGTTCAGCAGTAATTGCTAAGCAGCGCCGGCAGCAGCTTTGACCTCAGCGGCAAAGTCACTTTCCTGCTTCTCGATGCCTTCACCCAGCTTGTAATGAACAAAGCCCGTCACCTTCACCGGCTTGCCGAGTGTCTTGGCAGTTTCGGCGACTACCTGTGAGACCTTGGATTTGTTATCCATTACATAAATCTGCTCAAGCAGCACCACTTCTTCGTAATACTTGCGGATGCGGCCTTCGACCATCTTCTCGGCGATGTCCGCGGGTTTGCCGGAAGCCATGGCCTGTTCCTTGAGCACAGAGCGTTCGCGGGCCAGCTTTTCGGGGTCCACTTCGGCCACGGAAAGCGCATCCGGCTTGGCAGCGGCGATATGCATAGCAATTTGCTTGCCGAGTGTTTCGAGCTGTGCCTTGTCGCCTTCGGATTCCAGCGCCACCAGCACGCCGATTTTGCCGAGTCCTGGCGCTACCGCGCTGTGGATGTAGCTGGCAATAATGCCTTTGCTTACTTCCAGTTTAGCGCTGCGGCGCAGATTCATGTTTTCACCAATCGTGCCGACGAGATGAGCAACCAGATCGCTAACGGTGCTGCCCGATTTATCCTTTGCCTGACGGAGTTTCTCGATGTCCTGTCCAGATTCCAGCGCTAAGCCGACAATGGTTTTGGCCAATGCCTGGAATTGATCGTTGCGCGCGACGAAGTCGGTCTCGGCGTTAAGCTCGATGATAGCACCTTTGGTGCCTTCTGTTGCGACAGCAACCAGTCCTTCAGCAGCCACACGGCCGGATTTCTTGGCGGCAGCAGCAAGGCCTTTCTTACGCAGCCAGTCAACGGCTTCCTGCATAACACCTTTGGTTTCGGTCAGGGCTTTTTTGCAATCCATCATGCCTGCACCGGTAATTTCACGCAGTTCTTTGATAATAGAGGCAGAGATATCGCTCATGGTTTTGTTCCTTAAAGTTGGCAGTTAAAGGTTGGCAGTTGGCAGTCGGCAGCAGGCAGTTTCACTGCCAACTGCTAACTGCTTACCGCCAACTGGCTTAGGCTTTTTTAGCCTTTTTTGCGGTCTTCTTAGCAGGGGCCTCCGCAGAGGTTTCCGTTGCAGCTTCGGCAGGAGCGGCTTCAGCGGCCGGTTCCCCACCTTCAATATGTTTGGCGTGCTTGGTCACTACGACAGGGGCCTTCTTTGCTTGCCCACCGCGCTTGCCTTTGCTGGGTCTTTCACCTTCTTCCTTTTCTGCCTTGGCGGCTTCAAGCTGTGCGTCGGCCTTTGCTTCGGGCTTGGCAAACGGCACTTCTGCCGATGCTCCGAGATCCTTGCCAGATTTAGAGAGGCTTTCCTGCAGGCCATCGAGTGCGGCGTCAGCAATGAGCTGGCAGTAGAGCTTGATAGCGCGGGTGGCGTCGTCATTGCCGGGAACGGGATACGTAATCGATTCCGGTGAAGAATTGCTATCCAGAATGCCTACGACTGGGATGTTCAGGCGAGCGGCTTCTTTTACGGCAAGGTCTTCCTTGTTGGTGTCTATGACAAAAATTAGGTCAGGCAGTCCGCCCATATCCTTGATACCGCCGAGCGACTTTTCCAGCTTCTCGCGATCACGAGTGAGCGACAAGGTTTCTTTTTTGGTAAGGCCGGTTTCCTCGCTGGCAAGCAGCTCGTCAATCTTACGAAGACGCTTGATGGAAGCCTGGATGGTGCCCCAGTTGGTGAGCATGCCGCCCAGCCAGCGCTGGTTGATGTAGTATTGGCCGCAACGCTTGGCTGCCTCAGCAACGGGATCAGCGGCTTGGCGCTTGGTGCCGACGAACAGCACGCGCCCGTTCTTGGCTACGACTTCGCGCACGGCGACGAGTGCACGGTGGAGCAGGGGAACAGTCTGCTGCAGGTCGATGATGTGAAGGCCATTGCGCACGCCGTAGAGATACGGCGACATGCGAGGGTTCCAACGCTTTGTTTTATGTCCGAAATGTACGCCTGCTTCGATGAGCTCGCGCATAGAAAATTGTGGCAATGCCATAGTCTTAGTCTCCTTTTTCCGGTTAAACCTCGACAAGCAGTACACCTTGAAGTGCACCGGAAGGATAAGCACCGCCTATCCAACGCTTGTCTGTGAATTCCTCAGTCGAAATTGACCAAGGGAGCGCGTTATTAGCCTAAAAGGCCCAGTAATGCAAGGGGAAAAGCGCTATTTAGGAGGGTGTTTTTTAAACGGATAGGCAATCTGGCCGAAGAAGTCATCCGGGATGGGGTCATAGGGGGTGCCGAAGGTAACGGGATTTGAATCCTTGGGCATGTAAAATGTACCAAACATCACATCGAGAAAAGGGAAAGTTGGTGCAAAGTTCTTATTACCGCCTTCTTTGGGATGGGTGTGGTGCCACCGGTGGAACACCGGGCTCGCCAGCACGTAGCGGAACGGACCGTAGCTCCAGTTAAGATTGGCGTGCACTAGCGGGGAATAAATAGCGTTAAAGGGAATTAATATGAGGAATGCTTCAGGACTGAAGCCAAACAGCGCAACAATTACATTGGGTATTGTAGAATATAAAATAATATTGATGGGATGAAAACGCGCGGAAGAAAGCCAGTCGACATTAGGAGATGAATGATGGATGGCATGATATTTCCATAGCGCGTTGCGGTGAAAAATGCGGTGTATCCAATATTGCTGAATGTCAGTGGCAAGCAGAATCAGGAAGGCCTGTAGCCATAGCGGCAATTCTTTGAGTGGCGGTAATCCTTCGTGCATTAATGTATTGATGGTTGTTGGGGCATAAACATGGTTAAACAGTGCGGCAGCTATAAAACCGCCTATGGGGCCATAAAATACTGGGCCGCAAAACCAGTAGAGCGCATCTGCCCACATATCGCGGCGAAACAGAGGTTGTTCACGCTTGGAAGGAAACAGCCATGCCAGCGGGATAAAAATGGCAAGACATAACAAAAACCAGAATCCTGAGGTGCTAAACGATCGTAAAAGAGGAAGCAGAAAATCTGGCATGTGCATGAAGAGGATTATACATCAGAACAGGCAAAAAGCTCAATAAGTATCGCCGTTAAAGCGCCTGTTTTATATCGGCAATAAGATCGTCAATATCTTCAATCCCCACAGATAGCCTAACCAGCGCATCGTTGATGCCAATGCGGGCCCGTTCCTTGGGCTCGATATTGGAATGCGTAGTAGATGCCGGGTGGGTAATCAGACTCTTAGCATCGCCTAGGTTATTACAGATATCAATGATGCGAAGGCCATTCATAAAACGAAAAGCAGCTTTCTTTCCGCCCCTTAGCTCAAAGGCAATCATCGGGCCACCGTGGGACATTTGTTTTTGTGCGATAGCATAGTGCGGGTGGCTTATAAGGCCGGGGTAATAGACGCGTGCGATTTTAGGGTGGTTCTCTAAAAATTCAGCAAGCCGGGCAGCATTCTCGCAGTGGCGTGCAACACGTAGCTCCAGCGTCTCCAGCCCTTTGAGTATAATCCACGCGTTAAACGGGCTCATTGCCGGGCCAGTATGGCGGTGGAATGGCAGCAGCACCTCATCAATGAACTTCTGTTTGCCCAACACTGTGCCACCGAGTGTGCGTCCCTGACCGTCGATATGCTTGGTGGTCGAGTAAACGACTAGATCCGCACCGAGTTTAAGAGGATGCTGCAACAATGGTGTTGAAAACACATTATCAATGATTAGACAGGCCTTAGCTTTTTTGCACAGCTTTGCCACGGCGGCAATATCCACCAACTCCAGCGTGGGATTGGCTGGCGTTTCTACAAACACGGCTGTTGTATTCTTGCGGAACGCTTTCTGCCACGCACCGAGATCGGCGCCGTCCACCAGCGTATATTCAATACCAAAGCGCGGCAGTACCTGGGTAATGATGTAATAGCATGAACCAAAAATCACGCGGCTGGCTATCACATGATCGCCTGCCTTGAGCTGGCACATAAGTGAAGCAAACACAGCGGCCATGCCGCTGGCCATTACGCAGCAGCGCTCAGCGCCTTCCATAAGGGCAAGGCGCTCTTCCAGCATGGCAAGTGTGGGATTGGAATAGCGTGAATAGACAAACCCTGGAGCCACACCGTTAAAGCGGCTTTCTGCCACTTCTGCCGACTCATAGCGGAAGCCGGAATTCAGGAAAATAGCTTCGCTGGTTTCGCCGAAATTGCTGCGGCGTGTGCCGCCACGAACCAGCTTGGTTGCCAATTTCCACGATTTTGGATCTTGTTTCTTTGCCATGGGTGAGAGATAAATCAGCCCTTACGCTTACGCAATGGATTTATGCACGGTACCAACCCAATACGCTCCCTCAAGCAGGGGGATGGCTTAACGCTGGATGTCCAGCATATCTTCGCCACTATCCAGGGCGAGGGGCCCTATGCCGGCATGCCGGCTGTGTTTGTCCGCCTTGGCGGCTGTAACCTCGCCTGCACGTTCTGTGATACGGAATTTGAGAGCTTTAAGGCAGTAGAATTAAATAAAATAGTAAGCAAAGTAAATGAGTTAGCCAGTAATGCTCCGCTGGTGGTCTTAACTGGCGGTGAGCCGTTGCGTCAGCCCATAGAAAAGCTCTGCGAGGAGTTGATTGAATGCGGGTTCAAGGTGCAGATTGAGACGAATGGCACCCTCTATCGCGAGTTACCGCCGGAAGTAGAAATCGTCTGTTCACCTAAAAATATGGGAAAAGGCTATTTCCCGCTGCGCTCCGATATGCTTGCGCGGGTTAATGCGCTAAAGTTCATCATATCAGCCAACCGCAAAGATTATTCTGATGTCGCCGATGTGGGGCAGGGTAGCGACATCCCTGTTTACGTGCAGCCGATGGATGAATATGACGAAGCTAAAAATGCGGCGAATCTGAAGCTAGCGATGGAACTGGCACAGCAAAAAGGGTATCGCCTATCGCTGCAGATTCACAAGATAATAGGGGTGGAATGAATAAAAAAGCGGTGATTCTCTTAAGCGGTGGGCTCGATTCGGCTACCACGCTTGCGATAGCTAAAAAGGAAGGTTACGAGCCGTATGCGCTCAGCTTTCGCTATGGCCAGCGCCACGCAGCCGAGCTTGAGGCAGCGCGGCGTGTGGCCCAAAATCTGGGGGTAAAGGAACATAAGATAGCTGATATTGATCTGCGGCTTTTCGGCGGTTCAGCGCTGACGGATGATATCAAGGTACCCAAAGGCCGCTCGCTGGAGGCTATTGGTCATGGCATTCCCATTACCTATGTTCCCGCGCGCAATACCATCTTTCTTTCCTTTGCGCTTGCCTGGGCAGAGGTGCTGGGTGCGTATGACATCTTCATTGGCGTCAATGCACTCGATTACAGCGGGTACCCCGACTGCCGCCCGGAATTTATCCGTGCGTTCGAGGCTATGGCCAACCTAGCCACTGCTTATGGCCTCAAGGAAGGCAAACACATCACCATTCATACGCCGCTGATTACGCTTACCAAAGCGCAAATTATCAAAAAAGGCTTTGCGTTGGGTGTGGACTATTCGCTGACACTTAGTTGCTATGATCCTTTGCCGCAAGGAAAGCCCTGTGGTATGTGCGACAGCTGCCTGCTGCGCACCAAGGGATTTACTGAAAACGGCATGATTGATCCGGCGCGCAATAACGCCTGATGGAGAAAAGAAAGTGACAAAAAAATTAAAAATGCTTGGTCAAAAGGTCATAAACTTCGATTCGCCTGATAAGGCGGTTATCGAAACGGTGCCAAATCCGCATAAGGATGTGGATTATGCTGTGCGTTTTACCTGCCCGGAATTCACTTCGCTCTGCCCGGTGACGGGACAACCGGACTTTGCCCATCTGGTAATTGATTATGTGCCAGCAAAAGCCATTATCGAGAGCAAGTCGCTTAAGCTATTCATGATGTCTTTCCGCAATCATGGTGCGTTTCACGAAGACTGCACGGTTATGATTGCTAAACGCTTAATCAAAGAAGCCGCGCCCAAATGGCTATGCATTGGCGGTTACTGGTATCCGCGCGGGGGTATTCCGATTGATGTGTTTTACCAGTACGGCAAACTACCTGAAGGCGTTATCGTGCCAGAGAGCGGCGTTCCTGTATATCGTGGACGCGGGTAACTATTGTAACTCCGCTGTCGTGGCCATTTGCTGACGCGTTTTGAAGCGTAAAATATCATCAAACTGAGTTCCTGAATTTGTATTTGCGCCGCTTCCATTGACGATGTTTGGTGTGTCCTGTATAAAAGTAGAGCCTGTCAGGCCGTAATACTGTGCGCTGTGGCTGCAATGACAATTCGTGAGTTCGTCCGTGTTAGTGGATCCACCGTTAAAAATGGGGCAATTGCTGAGTATATTGCAGGCGGTATTACCGGTATTGCGCACAAGGCCACCATGTCCGTTTTTACCAGATGAAAGCAATATATAGACTGCTTTGCTGGTCAGGGTAACGCCCGAGGAATTTTTAACTGTAATCGCGCCGGGAATAGTGTTGTATATAGGATAGATTACAAAGGCATTATTAACTGTCACGGTTGCATCAACAACATAAAGTATTTTGCGCCCCCACGGATCATATGCATATTTATCGTCAATCCTTAGTGTTTTTGTAGGAATAGCCCCCCCCACAATATTGATAGGAGGGCTAGCGAGCACCGATAATGAATAATATGCGCTGCTGCCTCCTGAACCGTAACAACCGCTACTGACCCCCACTTTGCCAGCGCCATTATATTCTACGCCAAAATTTGTCATACCTTCTGCAAACGATATATCCGCTGGACAGGGCATGCGGCCATAGGCGTTACGATAATTCTGTAGCGCAGTTTCAACTACATCTAATGTTTCATTAAGCTGCTTAGTATTTTTACTGTCGGCGGTGACCGTGCTATAGCGCAATGCCATAGCAGTCAGCAGTGAAAGCACCACTAGCACCATTGCAATTTCGATGAGGGTAAAAGCTGCCGTGACACGGCTTTCGTGCCACGTACGCCTCATGCGACCTTGTCTTCCTTTTCCTCGTTATTTCCTACCCCCAGCAGCTTTAGCTTGCGATGCAGCGCTGAGCGTTCCATTCCAACGAAAGACGAGGTTTTAGAAATATTGCCGCCAAAGCGTGTGATCTGCGCTGCGAGATATTGTTTCTCGAACAACTCGCGTGCCTCACGCAGCGGCATCGACATGATGTCGCTGTTAACTTCAGGGCGCGTTGCAACCGGATTGGCTTCAAACAACTCCTTGGGCAACATATCGGACTTGATCGGTGCACGCGCTCCACCGGGGGCCATGATGAGCAGCCATTCCATCATATTGCGCAGGTGACGCACATTGCCGGGCCAGTGATAGGCTTGTAGCACGGCAATCGCTTCTTCGGTCAGCTCACGCGGGCCAAGACCGGAAATCTCCGAGGCGCGTTTGAGGAAATAGCGGCAGAGATCGGGAATGTCCTCACGGCGATCCTTAAGCGATGGCATTTTGATAGGTACCACGTTGAGGCGGTAATAAAGGTCCTCACGGAAGCGTCCGGCTTCAATCTCAGCAGCCAGATCGCGGTTGCTGGCGGCAATTACGCGGACATCGACCGTCACTTTCTTGTTGCCACGCACACGCTCAAAAGCTTGCTCTTGCAACACGCGCAAGATGCGAGCTTGCGTTTCCAACGGCATGTCGGCTACTTCGTCGATAAACAGCGTGCCGCCGTGGGCGCGCTCAAATACACCGACTTTCTCGGCACCACCACCCGGGTTGGTGTCTTCGATGCCG
>Ga0206965_10279_pt1 | contig 15371 bp, 15 predicted proteins | sample Alteio_BWOrgHeat_26_FD_152973 | JGI IMG/M metagenome (GOLD analysis project Ga0206965, IMG submission 152973) | Enriched cells from forest soil in Barre Woods Harvard Forest LTER site, Petersham, Massachusetts, United States -... | ecosystem: Environmental > Terrestrial > Soil > Temperate forest >...
TCTAAATTCACTTATTCATTAATTCACTAAATCACTAATTCACTAACTCACTAATTCAATAATTGAACACCTTGCTACATATTTCTGAAGCGGACCTCATCAAAGTGGGGCTGGCGGTATTATGCGGCGGGCTGCTTGGGCTCGAACGTCAATACAAAAATAAGATCGCAGGTTTCCGCACCATTATCCTGATTTGCCTTGGTTCAACCTTGTTTACGATCGTTGCGCAAACGTCAGGCAATCTGGCAGCTATGAATATTGTAACGGGCGTAGGTTTTATTGGCGCCGGGGTTATTTTTAAGGACAATGCGGGCGTTAGCGGTTTAACCACTGCGGCGGTAATATGGGTATCCGCCGGCATCGGGATGGTGATCGGTTCTGAACACTATCTTTTGGGAGTTGTTTCTACTTTTGTTGTTTTGATAGTATTGGTAACTTTTGGCATACTGGAGGATTATATTGACAAAATCCACCGTGATAAATTACTGGTTATCGAATTTACGAACGATGATTTTGGAAACCTCGAACGTGTCCATAAACTAATCATTACCAACGATTTAAAGTTTAATACGGTTAATGTATCCAAAAAAAACGGCTGCCTGCAAACTGCCATTTGGGTAACCGGTCATAAAATGGACTTATCAAAACTGTCTGAGATTCTTTTAAAGATGCCGGAGATCAAATCTTTTTAAATATTTGAACACATGAACAAATTTTATTGGTTTACCCGGCTCAATTCGTATTCAAAATTAATCCCGGCTCATCATACTCAATCATCTTTTGCCTTTCGATAGTTGGGATAGGAATTGACTTGTTTGCCTTGTAATCATAACTTACACAAACGGTTTTTCCGGTAGTACAAACCTCCGGACCGTTAGGCGTTATTTTTACCAGTATGTGCATTACATCAAAACTGCTGTTGCCAATACGGGTTGTCCGGATATAGCATTCAACTTCATCATGCAGCAAAATAGGTTTTAAATAGTTCACCTCCGAACGGCCCACTATTACCCCTTTTTCGCTCATATCCCACTGAACTATATCCCGCCAGTACTTAATGCGGGCCTCTTCAAAATAAGTTAAATAAACTGCATTGTTCACATGTCCCACTGCGTCGATATCCGAAAAGCGGATAGCTATTGGGGTTTTATATTTGTAATCTGATAGTTTTTCAGTCATTATAAGCCATTTTGTCGTTATAAAAAAATACTAACGGACATTCTGTCTGCAATATTGCCCGTTTTAAGCATTGGTACAACACTTGACGAATGTGCTGCGAAGATAAATAAAAGAAAAACCTTAGGAGGATATAAAAATGACTTTAGTAAAATTTGCAAACGGACAAAAAAATCATGCTGTTAACCCATTCTTTAGCGATGTGTTTGATTCTATTTTAAACGACTCGTTTTTGAGTGATAAATTAGCCAGTCTTGTACCTGCAGTTAATATTTCAGAAACCGAAACCCAGTTTCACATTGAGTTGGCTGCACCTGGCTTAAAGAAAGAAGACTTTAAGATCAGCCTTGATAAAAATGTATTGAGCGTATCGGCTGATAAGAAAACTGAAAACGTTGAAGAAGGCAAGAAATTCAGCAAACGTGAGTATAGCTACAACTCATTCACCCGCTCATTTACTTTGCCCGAAGCTGCTGATCAGGGCAAAATTGAAGCTGAATATGCCGATGGTATATTAAAGCTTAACGTAACTAAAAAAGAAGAAGCTAAAATTCAGACAAGAGAAATTGCTGTAAAGTAATTTTTTAAGTCCGAAAGACCGGAAGTCGGAAAGTCCGAAAGAAAGATTGAAGTTGACAATTATTTAAATCCGAACCCGATAGCTATCGGGTCGAACATCCGAATTCCGACATCAAGAATTGTTTTCATAATAAGTTGGTTTAGTTGGAAGGCCGCTCCGCAAGGGGCGGTCTTTTTTATTTCGGATTTCGGATTTTCGATTTCGGATTGATTGATTTTGCCAAATTTGATTTATGCTTTCCATGTTTAAATTTCGCATTCGATATTTCGCAATCTGCATTTAACAATTCCGCATTTAACATTCTGCCATCCGCATTCAAATAATTCCGAAATCGAACATCCGAAATCCGACATCAGTCCCGCATATTAATATACTGCAAAGGCTGCCCGAAATTATCTTTGCGGCATAAGGCGATCACGGCTTGCAGATCGTCTATCTTTTTACCTTGTACGCGCACCTGGTCGTCCATTATAGAGGCTTGCACTTTCAGGCCGCTGTCTTTGATGGCTTTTACGATCTTCTTGGCGGCTTCTTTATCAATCCCTTCCTTTATCTTTATTTCCTTGCGGATCATGTTGCCCGATGCATACTGTTCTTTGCCAAAATCGAGCGCGTTAGGGTCAAGGTGCTGTTTTACCATGCGGCCGATAATAGAATCCTGTATCGCTTTAAGGCGCATATCATTTTCAGTAACCACCGTTAGCGTATTTGTTTTTTTGTCGAGGTCGATAGTGCTTTTGCTATCGTGGAAGTCGTAGCGGTTCAATATTTCCTTTTTAGCGGTGTTTACGGCATTATCAAGTGTTTGGCCGTCAATCTTACTTACTATATCAAAAGTTGGCATGGTTAGTTTATTTGGTGGGGACAAATTTAGTTATAAGTTGATTGAGTTGGATTAAGTTGATTAAGTTAATTGTACGTGTCGCTAAAATTCGGGTAACTGTAAAGTCCGAGAATAAGACAAATAATATTAAAAACACGTTAATATACCAAGGAGTTAATATTAAGTTAACAATTAAATAAGCAGATTTGTAAATCGGGCCGAAAGGCTGGTCTTTATATGGATAATAAGCACGTACCTATTATTAACCGCGAAATAAGCTGGTTATATTTTAACGACAGAGTTTTGCAGGAGGCTGCCGATCCGACGGTTCCATTAATTGACAGGATAAAGTTTTTGGCTATATTTTCATCAAACCTTGACGAATTTTACCGCGTCAGAGTGGCTACCTTAACCCGGCTTTCAAACTTGAATATAAAGGCAAAGGAAATTTTGGGTTATAACCCCAAGAAAATATTGAACCAGATAAAAAATATTGTGGTTCGCCAGGAACGGAAGTTCAACAACCTATACGAAAACATTATTGTTAAGCAGCTTGCAGAAGAAAAGATCTTTATCCTGAATGACAAACAACTGAATGTAAGCCGCGGCGAATTCGTAAAGCATTACTTCAGGGAAAAGCTGCTTGCAACTTTAGTACCCATCATGCTAAATGAAGACCTCCCGTTGCCGGAACTAAGGGACAGGGCCATTTATTTTTTTGTAAAACTCACCAAAAATAAAAAAACAAGGCTGGCGCTAATTGAATTCCCCGATTCCCTGTCGCGGTTTATTGTTTTGCCGGAAACCAACAACCTGAAGTTTATTATCCTGCTGGATGATATTATCCGCTACAGTCTGGAGGATATATTTTTCATTTTCGAACATGATTCCATTGAAGCCTATTCCATACAGCTTACCCGCGATGCGGAACTTGACCTGGATAAAGAGGTGAGCGAAAAATTTATCGATGCACTTGCAAAAAGCTTGCAAAAACGAAAAAAAGGGAAACCGATGCGTTTGCTGTATGATTCGGAAATGCCGCTGGATATGCTCAAATACCTGGTTAATAAAATGGGGCTGGGCGGTGAAAGCCTTATTCCCGGTAATCGTTATCATAATTTCAAAAACTTCATCTCTTTTCCCAATGTAGGCAGACATGAATTGGAGTATGAAAAAAATATTCCTTTACCTGTTGATGGCCTATCATTCGGCAAAAGCCTGATGGAAATGGTGGCCAAAAAAGATTATATGATCAGTACACCTTATCAATCGTATGATTATGTGATCCACTTTTTGAGAGAAGCCGCTATCGACCCAAAAGTAAAAGAGATCAGCATCGCAGTTTACAGGCTTGCCGAAAATTCAAGGGTTATTCATGCATTGATCAATGCTGCCAAAAATGGCAAAAAAGTTACCTGCCTGGTTGAATTAAGGGCAAGGTTTGATGAGCAAAATAATATCGGTTGGAGCCGGCGGCTTGAGGAAGAAGGTGTAAACGTACTTTACGGTATCGAAGGTTATAAAGTCCACTCAAAAATATGTTTAATAGGAAGGCTCGAAAAGGGGAAACTGGAGTATTACGCTTGTTTGTCAACCGGTAATTTTAACGAGAAAACCGCACAGATCTACGCCGATCATACCCTGCTTACTGTTAATAAAAATATTACCGACGACCTGGTAAATATTTTTAAAGCTTTAAATAGAAACACTTTACCAAAAGGATTAAAAAGCCTGATCGTGTCGCCAATTGACGCACGCCCGGCCATTTATAAGTTGATAGACAACGAGATAAAAAACGCGAAGGCTGGTAAGCAAGCGTACATGATCTTGAAAATGAACAGCCTTGCCGACGAGCAACTTATTGCCAAACTGTATGAAGCCAGTAACGCAGGTGTTAAAATTAAAATGATCATCAGGGGGATGTGTTGCCTTATTGCCGGGATGAAAGGGTATAGCGAAAATATTGAAGTGCTCAGCATCGTCGACAAATACCTTGAGCATTCGCGTGTGCATATTTATTGCAACGGTGGTAACGAACTGATCTATCTAACCTCGGCGGATTTTATGACCAGGAACATTGATACCCGTGTTGAGGTGGGCTTCCCTGTGTTGGATGAGGAATTAAGAAAAGAGATCAGGGACATGATAAATCTCCAGTTGGAGGATAATACCAAATCACGCGAGATTAACAGCCATAATACTAACAAGTATCATAAAACCAATACAGGATTGCCGCAGCGCGCCCAGGTTGACATTTACAATTACCTTAAATTTAAAAACAAATAAAAGTTGAGATACGCCGCTATTGACATAGGTTCCAACGCAGTAAGGTTGCTTATTGCAGATATTACTGAAAATAACACATCAGTTTCCTTTAAAAAAAATACACTGGTACGTGTACCGCTACGATTGGGGGACGATGCTTTCCTTGATCATACCCTGTCCGAAAGGAAATCAACCGATCTGCTTAAAACCATGATGGCCTTTCGCAACCTGATGGATGTTTATAAGGTAGTTGATTATATGGCTTTTGCCACTTCAGCCATGCGTGAAGCAAAAAATGGCGCCGAAGTTGCCGAACAGATAAAAACAGCAGCTAATATCGACCTTGAGATCGTTAGCGGACAAAAAGAGGCAAAAATCATCTATTCAAGCCATATCGAACAAAATATTGACAAAAGTAAAAACTACCTGTACATTGATGTAGGCGGCGGCAGCACTGAATTATCTCTTTTTTCGGGAGGGGAATTGTGGGCCTCCAAATCCTTCAATATCGGTACTATCCGGATGCTGGATAACCAGGATACCGAAGAAAGCTGGGACGATATGAAAGATTTTTTGCGCGAAAATACGCGCCCTTTCAAGATGATATCCGGGATCGGAACGGGCGGTAATATTAACAAGCTTTACAAAATGGCCGAGGAAAAGGATAATGCGCCGTTAAGTTTCGGAAAGTTAAAGTCACTGTATAACTATTTAAGCTCGTTTTCATTAAAAGACCGGATAAATGTGCTCGGTTTAAACCAGGACAGGGCAGACGTTATTATACCGGCCTGCGAAATTTATATGACCGTAATGAAGGTTGCAAATATTAAAAATATGTATGTGCCTACCGTAGGATTGGTCGACGGAATTATCCAAACACTGATAGAGAAAAATTTTACAAAAAACAGTTAAATTTATTTTCAATAATTGTTTAAAATTAAAAAACTGTTATTATATTTGTGACGCCCTTTCAATGGGCATGTTTTTCATAGGTAGATGTAGGGTCGAGTACTTGTTATTCGACCCTTTTTTATGCACTAAATTTTAGCCGGCGAGGTTTATGAGTACGGATGTGAAGAAAAAGATAGTTGTTGCCGTTTGCGGAGCCAGTGGTTCAATTTACGCAAAGCTCCTGCTGGATAAATTGGTGCAATTAAATGATCAGATAAAAGATGTTGCTGTTGTGATGTCGGATAATGCCAAAGACATCTGGAAGTTTGAGCTCGACAACGAAACCTATTCCAACTACCCCTTTAAGTTTTACGCCAAAAATGATTTCATGGCGCCTTTTGCTTCAGGATCGGCCAAATATGATACGATGGTGGTTATTCCATGCTCAATGGGGGTTTTGGGAAGGATAGCAGGAGGGACATCTGACGACCTGATTACCCGCGCAGCTGATGTAATTTTAAAAGAACGCCGCCGGTTAATACTGGTTCCCCGCGATATGCCCTTCAGCCTGATCCACATCCGCAATATGCAAACCATCACCGAAGCGGGAGGCATTGTTTGCCCGGCCATACCATCGTACTACAGCAAGCCCCAAACCATTGAGGAATTGGCAATGACAGTCGTTAACAGGGTGATCGATTTGATCGGGCTTGAATTTGAAAGTTACCGATGGAATGAAGAATAAAATCCGGATTGATTTATAAACTGCAATAAGTTCAAAAATAAGACGAGGCTTGTCACCACTAACGATTCTGAAATGGTTGATTTTTTGTTTGCGATGAATATCGGAAGTGAGCAAATAGAAATAACAATTGAAGGCGAAGATTAAGTTACAACCTTATCGAACTTCCAAATCCGAAATCGAAATTCCGAATTCCGAAATAATTTCCGACCTTTGCGCCTTCAAAATGAACAAAAAGGTTGCTTTTTATACTTTAGGCTGTAAACTGAATTATTCGGAAACATCTTCTATTGGGCGGCTTTTTAATAAGGCCGGTTATGATACCGTTGATTTTACCGATACACCCGATGTTTATGTGATCAATACCTGCTCGGTTACAGATAACGCTGATAAAAAGTGTAAAAAAGTAGTTAAGGAAGCGCTGAAAATTTCTCCGGGTGCTTATGTAACTATTGTTGGTTGCTATGCCCAGTTAAAACCAAAAGAAATTGCCGAAATTCCGGGAGTGGATATGGTTTTAGGCGCCGCCGAGAAATTTCAGATTGTTGATTATATCACTGATCTTACCAAAAATCCCAAAGCGCTCGTTTATAATCAGCCGGTATCCGAAGCAAAAGAGTTTATCAGCGGATATTCCTTTGGCGACAGAACCCGCACCTTTTTAAAAGTGCAGGATGGCTGCGATTATTCATGCTCTTTTTGTACCATACCATTAGCGAGAGGCAACAGCCGGAGCGATACCATTGAACATGTTATTGAACAGGCTCAGCAAATAGCAGCATCAGGTGTAAAAGAAATTGTTTTAACTGGCGTGAACCTTGGCGATTTCGGGATAAGAGATGGCAAACGCCACGATAAATTCTTTGACCTGGTTAAAGCCCTGGATGAAGTTGAAGGGATTAACCGCATACGGATCTCCTCTATCGAGCCGAATTTATTATCGGATGAGATCATCGAATTTGTAGCCGGCTCAAAGCGGTTCGTTCCGCATTTTCATATTCCGCTGCAATCCGGTTCTGATAAAATACTGGGGCTTATGCGCCGCAGGTATAAAATAGAGCTGTATGTAAACCGGGTTAGCAAAATTAAACAGCTGATGCCCGATTGCTGCATCGGCGTGGATGTGATCGTTGGCTTTCCCGGCGAAACAAGAGAAGATTTTATCGACACCTATAATTTTTTAAATGAGTTAAACGTTTCGTACTTGCATGTGTTTACCTATTCGGAAAGGGAGAATACATTAGCAAGCGAAATGGGAGGGGTGGTGCCAGGTTCAACGCGTGCCGACAGGAGTAAGATGCTGCATATATTATCAGATAAAAAACGCAGGGCATTTTACGAAAGCCAGTTAAATAAAACAGAAGAGGTGTTGTTTGAGGGAGACATTAAGGATGGTTTTATGCACGGTTTTACACGTAACTACGTAAAGGTTAAAACCAAATATGACCCTGTACTGGTCAACGAATTAAAGAAAGTTTTATTAACACAAATATCACCTGACGGTGATGTTGAAATAACCGAAAGCGAAGAAATATTTGCACATTAACCTTATATTGCGCCCAAAACATTAACCTATGTTCCCCACTATTTCTTCGCTCATTCAATATTTTACAGGAATAAACATACCACTCCCAATACAGTCTTTTGGTTTTTTTGTGGCTATTGCCTTTATAGCCGGTTATTGGGCATTTGTACAGGAGTTTAAACGGAAAGAAAAGCTGGGCTATATTCACTCCTTTGAAAAAACCGTAACAATTGGTCAGCCGGCGACCTTAAGCGAATTGGCGGGCAACGGCTTCTTTGGGTTTATCCTGGGCTTTAAATTAATTGACGCCATATTAAATTACAATTTGCTGCTGAATGACACGCAGGGCTTTATTTTGTCGGCACGGGGTAATTGGATCGGTGGGATTATCGGAGCGGCTGCTTTTGCTTACTGGGCCTATTACGAAAGTAAAAAACAGGAATTGCCAACCCCTAAAACCCAGGTTGTCACCGTTCACCCGTACGAACTGATGGGAAGTATTTTGCTTTGGGCGGCAGTTTGCGGTTTTGCCGGAGCGAAAGTATTTAACGCGTTGGAAAACTGGGGCGAGTTTATGAAGGACCCGGTTGGCATGCTGGTTGGTTTCAGCGGCCTTACATTTTACGGTGGTTTAATTTGCGGTGGAGCTGTGGTATTATATATCGCCCGGAAACACGGCATCAAATGGATGGATATGCTCGATATTGGCGGGCCCGGTATGATGCTGGCTTACGGAATTGGCCGTATCGGTTGCCAGATGTCTGGCGATGGTGATTGGGGAATTCCCAACATTGCCCCTAAACCGCACTGGCTTAGCTGGGCGCCTGATTGGATGTGGGCATTTAACTTTCCGCATAATGTTAATAACGAAGGCGTAGCGATACCTGGTTGTGTAGGTAAATTTTGCAGCGAGTTGCCTGTACCTGTATTTCCAACATCATTTTACGAATCGGTAATTTGTATCCTGCTGTTTTTCTTTTTATGGAGCATTCGCAATAAAATAAAAGCGCCTGGCGTATTATTTGGTGTTTACATGATATTGGCTGGCATTGAACGCTTTTTTATAGAGTTGATAAGGGTGAATACCAAATATCATGTAGCCGGCATCAATTTTACACAGGCCGAACTGATCTCCATCTTTATGGTTGCAGGCGGAGCTATTTTATGTTTCACACAGATGAACAAAAAAAGGAAAGAGGTTACGCATGGCTAACCTGAAACCGGTTAAAAAAATATTAAAAAACCAGGTTATCAGGTTTGTCTTTTCGGCGGGAGTAGGTTTTTTGGTTGATATCTCGGCTTTTTACCTGTTCTACCATAATTTGCTTGTTCAAAAAACATATCACATACTTTTTATAACCGTTCATAATTATACCCTTTCATTTTCCATATCCTTTTTCCTGGGGGTGCTTGTTAATTTTTTAATCACCAGGTATTTTGTTTTTTCTGAATCAAAACTCCCTCCTTATAAACAGTTTTTCAGATTTGTGTCTGTTGCCTTTATAGGTTATTTTGCCAACCTGGCGGTATTAAAATTATTTATCCAGAGTTTTCAAATGAACCCTGTTATTGCCCGTCCGTCGGCAGCGCTAAGCTTATTCTTTTTAAGTTTCTTTGTTCATAAGTTTTTTTCATTCAGCCTTTCATTAAGACATCATGCATCTGAAAGAAGTAACCAAACAAGTAATTGAAATTGCCAAAGAAGCAGGGGCCTTCATCCGGGAGCAACGAAAAACATTCAGCCCCGAAAAAATCGAATTCAAAGGACTAAACGACCTTGTTTCATACGTAGATAAAACAGCCGAACAAATCATTGTCTCCGCCTTACAAAATGTATTGCCGGAAGCCGGATTTATCACCGAAGAAAAGACCATCAATAGGGCAGGAGAAAAATATAACTGGATAATTGACCCGTTGGACGGTACCACTAATTTCATTCATGGCCTGCCGGTTTTTTCGGTAAGTATTGCTTTGCAGGAAGGTGAAGAACTGGTTATGGGCGTAGTTTATGAAATTAACCAGGATGAATGCTTTTACGCATGGAAAGGTTCGCCTGCATATTTAAATGGCAATGAGATCAGGGTAACCTCAACGCCGACTGTCTACAAATGTTTACTGGCAACAGGATTCCCTTATTACAATTTTGAAAAACAGGCTGCCTATATTGAATTATTTGCCGAATTGATGCGTAGCTGTCATGGCCTGCGCCGTTTGGGCTCAGCGGCAGTCGACCTGGCTTATACCGCCTGCGGCAGGTTTGATGCTTTTTATGAATACAATTTAAATGCCTGGGATGTTGCAGCCGGAATTGTTATAGTGCAGCAGGCCGGCGGCCAAGTCGTAAACTTTACAGGCGGAAACGAAGTTTTAAATACCAGGGAACTGCTGGCGACTAACGGCAAGATAACAGGGGAGATGCTGGGTATAATCCAAAAATATTTTAAATAGACCCAAATAATTTCCAGAAATCGCCGTAAGCCTTTCGCAACATTACCCTCTGACAGTCTCCAGCGTAGCTGCAGAAGTATCATGCAGGCCGCATTCCTTTTTTGACTGGTCTTCCCACCACCATCTTCCGGCCCTGAAATCTTCGCCAGGTTGTACGGCACGAGTGCATGGGGCGCAGCCAATGCTCGGGAAACCCCGGTCATGCAGGGTGTTATAAGGGATATTATATAGTTTGATATAATCTTTTACTTCTTCAATTGACCAATGATAAATAGGATGGAATTTTACCAGTTTATTTTGGTCGTCCCATTCAATATCTTCCAACGAACCGCGCACCGGCGACTGTTCGGCCCGGATACCGGTGATCCAGATATCATTACCTGAAAGAGCGCGTTTCAAGGGTTCAACCTTCCTGATATTACAGCATTCCTTGCGGTTTTCCACAGATTCATAGAAGCTATTGGGGCCTTTTTTAGTAACCATTTGTTCTAACAGATCCTGCCTGGGGTAATAGGCGTGAATGGGTTGCCCATAAATTTCCATAGTGCGGTTCCAAACATAATAAGTCTCAGGGAACAGCCTGCCGGTTTCGAGTGTAAAAACCTTTATGGGCAGGTTATTGTCAAAAATCATGTGCGTAATCACCTGGTCTTCCCAGCCAAAACTGGTTGAGAATATTATTTTACCATGGAAAGCATCCGCGAGGTAAGCTAAAGCATCAACAGGCCCTAACCCTGTTATTTGTCGTTTCAGATCTTCTGCTATATCAATCATCTTTAAAAACTAATATCTTACTAAATAGCTATGATCATTCGTTTGAAAGATCAATCGCCTTTGTTATCTTCTTTTGTGACCTGACCACTTACCAATACGGAAGTGATCTCGTTTAATGTTTTTACTTTACCTGCAAAATCACCGCTCAGTGTATCCCGTAACCGGCTCATTTGTTGTAATGTGGCGTCCAACTCATCGGGCAAAGCTTCATTTAACACCTCTTTCAGCCTTTTGGCTATAGTAGGTGATTTGCCGTTGGTAGATATGCCAATCTTCAAATCGCCTTTTTGAACAATCGACCCTAAATAAAAATCACACAGGTCGGGTTTATCTGCAATATTTACCAGCAACCTGCGGCTTCGCGCCGATGCCCGGATAAAATCATTCAATTCCGGGTTATTGGTTGCTGCCACCACCAAGTCTGCCTCATCAAGGTCTGTATCCGTAAATGACTTCTGTATAATACTTACAGCATCAAATTCAGCTGCCAGTGTGTGTACTTCTGGAATAATCGTTAAAGCTATCACCGTTACCTTCGCTTCGGGGCTGTTTTGCAGGATAGCGGCCAGCTTTTCGAGACCTATATTACCTGCGCCAATGAGCACCGTATGCAATTGGTTAAGCTTTAAAAAAACAGGGAATAACGGGTTGCCTTGCGGCTGGCCTGTCTTGCCTGTTTTCGGTTGACTATTCTTCGGCAACGATGTCATAAAACTCCTTAATAGGTTGAAATTTTGGATGTAATGAAACCACTTCGCCAAAAACAATCAGCGCAGGTGAGGTGATCTTATTTTCTTCCGCAATTTCAACAATGGTATCCACAATACCGACCGCTACTTTTTCATTATTAGTGGTGCCGCTTTGAATAACAGCTACCGGCAGTTTGTTTTTACCTTCCTTTTTAAATATTTCAGTAATCTCAGCCAGTTTATGGATGCCCATAAGTACCACTATGGTAGCCTTTGTACGGGCAGCTTCGTAAACATCACTGGATACTTTGCCGCTGGCGGTAGTACCTGTTATCACCCAAAAACTTTCGCTTAAACCACGATGCGTTACCGGAATATTCTGCATCCCCGGAACACCGATTGAACTGGAGATGCCAGGGATCACTACTGCCGGAATGCTGTATGATGCTGCAAAATCCAGCTCTTCAAAACCACGGCCAAAAACAAACGGGTCGCCCCCTTTTAAACGAACCACATGGCCATAATTAAGTGCATAATCTACCATCAGTTTATTGATGGAATCCTGCGAATGAGTATGGTCGCCGTAACGTTTGCCAACGTAAACCTTTACCGAGTTTTCAGGCGCAAATTCCAGCAGTTCTTCGTTTACCAGTGCATCATACAAAACAACATCAGCCGTTTTTAATGCTTTTACCCCTTTTAAGGTAATCAGGTCCGGGTCGCCCGGACCTGCACCTAAAAGGGTTATACGTGGTTCTTTAATATTTTTTTCAGTCGTTACGATCATGATTGCACCAATTCCTCTCTCTTTGCTTTCACCGTTTCTAAAAATTCAGCCGCTTCTTTGATATATGCTGCCGCAAAACTTTCAGATGGTTCGTTTTTATTGATCTGCAATACCAGGTCGTTAAAGCTGGTTGGCAAACTTATTTCACCAGTGCTTACATAATGATTGTCAAATTCGCGGATTATGTCGGTTTGTGTACTGCTGTTGATGTTTTTATCAAGCAATAAAGCTTTTGCTGAACTGATGAAGGTGTTATAAGCATGATAAATGGCATCCGACCATCTTCCGCCTGCAAAGGCTTCATTTGCCCAGCCAAATTTCTCGTCCGATTCGTAAAGCAATGTAGCAACCAGGTCGATCACCACGCCTGCGCATTCGCCAACGCCTATCGCGGTGGCAAAAGTCTCCTGGTGGCCCCAGTCAACAAATTCATCATCTGTAAGGGTGCTCAGATCAGCCAATGGTTTTAACAATTGATAAAAGTAATCCTTGCCCAGGCGGTCGTAATAGTTGTGAAAAGTTTCATCAGCTATTGAATTGTTTTTATAATCGTTAAGCACAGCTCTTAACACATGGGTTGCACGCTTTGCAGGGACTTTTATCACTTTTTCGGCAGTCCCGGCCAACGCCGTCGCCAACGGTTCCGCCACCTAACAATACCTGCACCGATGGCAATACCCTGGTGCCTGATTTTAAAGAGCTGCCGTGAAAGCCGATATGCGCCAAACCATGCTGACCGCAGGAATTCATGCAGCCGCTGATTTTTATCTTGATTTCACGGTTGAAAATAAATTCTTCGTATTCATTATAGATCAAATCTTCCAGCACACGCGAAAAGTGTCATACTGTTTGATATACCAAGGTTACAAGTGTCTGTACCGGGGGGCAGGTGGTTACATCAGCCGGGCTGTCAAAGCCAGGGGCCGATAGATCCAGTTCGGTTAAACCGTTGTATAATGCAGGTAAAGCTTTTTTTTTAACATATTTAAGCAAAAGACCCTGGTTTTGGGTGATCCGCACCTCATTAGCTACATAAGGCCTTATAGCATCAACAAGTTTACGCGCTGTTGCGGTAGGAATGTCCCCAACAGGTACTTTTACATAAACACCGTAAAAATCTTTTTGCTTTTGCTCAAAAACATTGGTTATCAGCCATTGCTCATAGCGTAAAGGGTTGCTTATGGTAACTTCAGGATAAGTTATTTCCGCCGGAAGGGCAGGAGCTGGAACTGTATCCCGGTCAATAGGGTACGTTTTTACCTTAAGCGCTTTTCTTTCATTTTCAGCAAGCTGCAAAACCTCTTCCAAACCAATTTTTTGAACCAGGTATTTTAAACGGGCCTTGTTACGGTTATTCCGTTCGCCATGGCGGTCAAATACTCGGATAATTGCCTCAATATAAGGGATCAGCTGATCTTCGGGCAAAAACTCCACTACAATACTGGCCATAAAAGGTTGGGCACCCAGGCCACCGGCCAGTCCCACTTTAAAGCCACGTTCGCCCTTGTCGTTGATCTTTGGGATCACACCGATATCATGTATATAAGAAAATGCAGTATCATCCTCAGCAGATGAAAAAGAGATTTTGAATTTACGGCCCATTTCCTGGCAAATAGGGTTCCTTAAAAAATATTCAAATGTTGCCTGCGCATAAGGCGATACATCAAATGGTTCTTTTGGATCGATGCCCGAAGTGGGAGAGGAGGTTACATTTCTAACCGTATTGCCGCAGGCTTCGCGCAGTGTGATATCATCCTGCTCCAACTCGGCCCATAATTGAGGGGTGCGGTCGAGACTTACGTAATGAATCTGGATATCCTGGCGGGTAGTTAAGTGCAGGTTGCCGCTTCCGTATTCATCAGCAATATCGGCAATCTTTAATAATTGCTTAAATGTTACCTTACCGAATGGCAGTTTAATACGTACCATTTGTACGCCTGGCTGGCGTTGTCCGTAAACACCCCGGGCCAGGCGCAGGCTCCTGAATTTTTCATCATGAATCTTTCCTTCACGGAAAGCCCTGATCTTTTTTTCAAGGTCGATAATGTCCTGTTCAACTATCGGATTCTCCAGTTCTGTTCTGAAGCTTTGCATAAGCGTTGTTTAATTTTTTGTTATAAAAAAAACCCCTTCGGCTGTGGCTAAAGAGGCTTATATTTCTTTTTAGAATTGGATATAAAGCCCTCACCCGATGCTCTTGTGGCAGCAACACATCATGGCTTTTTTGATAAAATTATTCGTTCCTTTCATATACTTAATCACAAAGATATAGATAGTATACGGAATTGGTAGTATTTTATTTAAAAAAACTGTTTTTTACCTTCTAATTACAATTAATTTAAGTTGTTTATCAGGGAAGAAAAATTCATTAAAAAAGCTATTCTACACAGGTTGCCCTACAGGTTAAGCGTCAGGCTTTCTTCCTTTTCAATAATATCGGCAATACTTGTTTCTGATAATATTTTTAAAGTTTCGTCCCTTACTTTGATAAACACATCGCGGATACCACAGGTAGTTTCCTGCTGGCATTCCTCGCATTTATGGAAGAAATTAAGGCTTGCGCAAGGCACCATGGCTATCGGCCCGCCGGTAATGCGCAATATATGAACCAGGAATATTTCTTTTGGGTCTTTGTTAAGGCTATAACCGCCGCCTGCACCTTTCTTACTGT
>Ga0206965_10280_pt1 | contig 15327 bp, 10 predicted proteins | sample Alteio_BWOrgHeat_26_FD_152973 | JGI IMG/M metagenome (GOLD analysis project Ga0206965, IMG submission 152973) | Enriched cells from forest soil in Barre Woods Harvard Forest LTER site, Petersham, Massachusetts, United States -... | ecosystem: Environmental > Terrestrial > Soil > Temperate forest >...
TCTTATCTAATAACTCCCTTACATCTATCTGCGCCTGCCTTAGACAAGTGAAATTTGTATCTGCAATCATCTTACAAGTCATACCCTGGCAAATTAATTTACCTAATTCCACATCCTCCTTTGTCAGAACGATTTCCCCGACCCTGCATGACAAATTTTTATCGCCTCTCAAAATACTTTCGTGCATGGACTTGGTGAAATATTGATTATAAAAATAACCTTCTTTATGCATAGCAATGATACATTTTTTAAATTCAGGAAGCCCTGTTTCTTTGTCAAGAAAAGCAGTGGCTCCGGCATCCAGCATCTTGAAAATAGTTTGAATATCGGCGTCGTGAGACCATGCAATAATCCGTATATCAGGATTAATAATCCTTATCTCTTTCGAAGCATCAATGCCATCCATCACATCCATCCTCACGTCAATGACAGCCACCATTGGCGGGGTTTCCTTGATTTCTTCCAGTAATTTTTTTCCATTAGGAACACAGATAATTACACTGAATCCCTGGGAGTCTTCCAGGTTAGCCTTTAAGAGCTCTCGCGAGATTTTGCAATCATCTGCAATAGCAACTTTAATTTTGAAGTTTGTAGCCATAAATAGTGTTTGTATGAAAGTGTTAATTTATAATAGGGCGACAAAATTATAAAATTAGTTAACACTTTCAAAATCCAAAACTACTTATTTTGTATTCTTCGGAATAAGAGATTCCTTTTCCAGCACACTTTCTTTTGCTATCTGATCCTCATAAGAAGTGCTGGAGGCAGGATTCAGTTCAATACATTTTTTATTATACTTTATGGCATCCTGATACTGCCCCAGGGCATGGTATGTCATCGCTAAATTTGTGTATGCATCAAGGTAAGTCGAATCATGACTAGCTGCCTTCATGAAATACTCCAAAGCGTTTTGATAATCCTTCTTTTGAGCAAGAATAACCCCAATGTTATTATATGCTTTGGTAAAATCAGGATTATTTGAAAGCACCTTTCTATCAGCATCTTCAGCCTTGTTTAAGTCCCCGGCATTGTAATATGCGAATCCTAAATTATACCAGCCTTCAGGATTCTTCGGGTAGATTGCCAACCCGATTTTGAATTCTTCGATGGCTTTATTGAGCATCTGTTTTCGTTGATTAGCATCAGGAATATTTAATGCATCATTTGCTAATTCATTGGCATAAGCAGCATGAGTCCTTGCGCTATTCGGGGAATCTGTAACCCCGGCGGCATATAAGGAAAGCTTATCTTTCCAATCAAATTCCCGGCTAAAAGTCCTTATGGAATAGAAAAATAAAAGGATAGATATGATAACATAAACGGAAGTCAGACTGCCTTTTGATTCAGGTTTGTTATCCAATCGCAGCACTTTGAAAAGAAGAAAAACAAGCACAATACAAAACCCTAAAGAAGGGATATAAAGAAACCTTTCTGCCATTGCAGTACCAATGCTTATGAATAAATTTGAAGTAACAGAAATGGTGATAAAGAAATATAAAATACAGAAAGAATAAATGTTTTTACTTTTTATCTTAACGAATGAATACCCCAACAGACCTATGCAAATTATCAATGACAAGAGGACATAAGTATTCGACCAGCCCATAGCCGGAATCTGATTATAAGAATAATCCCAAACCAATGGATTAGGGTAGAGGAGGAGTAAAATATACTTACCCAAAATGAAGGTGGCGGTAGCGATCCGATCAGAGGTAGAAGTAATAGCCAATAGAGAATTATAAAGAGGATCAATGATTGGTTCATTACCATGAATGATGAAGAATCTAATAATTAAAAACACAGAAGCCATTCCAAAATAACCAGATGATAGTAATAATATTCTCTTTACTTTAATTTCTTTAAAACAAAATAAAATAAGGGGAATAATGAAAAGAAAAGTAATGGCATTTTCTTTAGTAAGCAATGCCAGGAAATAACAAATCAAACTTATAATAATAGAGCTGAAATTCTTTTGACTTATAAATTTTAGAAGCAATAATAAAGATAAAAGTAGGAACAGAAAACAAAGGATTTCGTCCCTGCTTTTTATATTAGCCACGACTTCGGTATGCACCGGATGAGCCATGAATAGGAGGGTTATCATGTAGGGTATAATGATATTTGTATTCCTGAACAATCTGCATAAGAGCAAGAATAAAAGGATACCAGTAATGCCATAATAAAACACATTAAAAAAATGATTAATAGCAGGATTAAAATCAAAGAACTCTTTTTCAATGGCGAGATGAACCATCAACAATGGACGGTATGAATCATTCACCCCGGTAGAACCAGCAAGGTAACCATGAGTAAGAATGTCAGGGATTCCTTTGATACCTTCCTGAACAAATTTATTAGAAGCGTTGACCAAACCATCATCTAACACATAACCAAAAGTAATACTATAACCATACAGGATAAAGCTGAATATAAATAAACCTGCAAAGTGCAGGAAATACTTTTTATTCATTAAAGAAACTACGTTTGAAGTTAATGGAAGTGTTGATGGCTGCTTTGGCAGTTTGATGTTTTGCTTCTTTCCCATTTAAAGAATTCAATAAATATCCTGTTAAAAGGTTCTGTTAATTCCTACTACCCATCTGAATTTAATGTATTGAATAGTTCCATTAGCAGTTTGATCTGCCAAAGGAACCCTGTTTAATAACAGAGGCATATCAAAGCGAATAACCAAAGGATTAATACCCTGCAAAGGTCCCCACTTATGTATCGTTAATGTAGCACCAATACCGGCATCGGCACGCAAATCAGACAGTTCAAGAGGAGTACCCGCAGAATTATAATTAATAACTCCGACATCACCAAAAAGGTAGGTATTTATCTTGATATAATCACGAATGGTTTTGGGATGCAGGAAAGAGAATAACCTGTCAAAACCCAATTCCCCACTCCATGAAGCACCACTGTTTCCATAGTATGTATAATAGGCATTGCCATCCTTACCGATTTGAGGAGCTAAGTAGCCCGCATAGCCACGCAGATTCAAGCCTCCGCCCTCTTCAAAGTGATTGGTAGTAGCGCCATATCCCAACCAATTATCATCTACAAAGCCACGCGAGCGAGTGTATTTATCATCCATCATTTCTTCGGGATTAGCACCAGCCAGATACAAGGAACTTTCTAATGGGGTATTGTTTCCTGTGCCATATTGCGCGAAAAAACGAGTGTTGTAGTCGAACTTGCCAAGCGTGGTTTTATTAATGGAAGTAAAGGTCAATTGGGAATAATCATAGTTGCCAAGCAGGGTACTCGACTTGAGATTCAAAGACAGCATTCCAGTGCCATGAGTATAATTATAAGAATGCCGGATGCCAACATTGACGGTGTTATTCCACTTGTTGGCTTCCCATAGGGTAGGGTAGAGGAGATATTTTAATTCATTAGAATCCTGGCGATACATAGACTTCAAATGGAAAGATAAAGTAGTCCGTTCATCCTTGTCGAATGCCTTCTCCCCACCTAATGTATATGCCTCCAAGCCATCCAAATACTTGGCAGATAAATTAAATGTTGCATACTTCCCGAAGCAAGTAAATGGAGTCTTATAATTGAATCTATAGTTGATATAATCAAAAGGATTGTTGGTATAAGTGGCGGGAATAGAGGACTCTTGAGTGAAACCAAAGTTGCCCCAGATAGTGAAGTCAAAGATGTTTTTATAGTTCATGTAATTGCCATTGAGATGTGCTCCCAGCTTTATTCCATCATAATAATTATACCAAATGTCAGGTCTGGCAAGGAGTTCGTAATTAGCCCAATCAGGTAAGCTGTTGATGTGACTATCCCAATTCAAAGTTATCGGAGTGTGATAAGAGTTATTCAACATATTAATATCCGCAAGCCGCATCGTGGTATCAATCCTGATGTTATCAATGCCAGATGGAATGGTTACATGAGCCTGGTAAGTAGGATGCAATTTATCCCAACCTTCCCACTTCGGAAGGATCGTGGCATCAGTCTGTTTCTCCCACCAATTGCATGGAATGTAGTAATCATAAGTCTTTCCGTCATTGGCGTAAACCCTGAAATCAAGAGGCATTTGGATACGCCCATATCTTTTGAATGTGATGATGAAATTATCTTTTGCAGTGTCATTACTGTTATCTCTTTTCACACATTTTATTCCATAATCTATGGTCTTATTAGTCTCCATCCAGGCATCAAAGAACCATGTCAAATCGGCATGAGTATAGTTGATAATTGAGTTCCGAAAATCTTCAAAGTAAGGATGACAAAACTTCCATTGATAGAAATAATGTTGCATAGCTTTCAAGAACAAACTATCCCCAAGAACATACTGCATATTATAAAGCATCGTGGACATCTTGAAATACACCTGACCATATCCCCCGCCATGATTCAAGGCACCATTGAAGTAATCAGAATGCGTGTTGATAGTGGTCTCATCACCTCTCATGGCATCGCTTATATAACGATAATATGAGTTCTTATAGATGTTTGTATAACGTTTGGTATGCCGTCTTACATAATTGGACTTTATCTTCCCTGTTATCTCGTAAGTACCATCAATATGATCCATTCCCCAAGAGGTTAAGAACTGTGCAAAGCCCTCGTCCAGGGCGGCTCTGTAGGTTTCATTATTCCCAACCATTCCATAGAACCAATTGTGCCCAACTTCATGCGCAAAGAGGTATCGGTAGCCCGGATCACTGCCGCCATCAAGGGTTAGCATAGGGTATTCCATACCATCTTGTGCATCTGCAACAATGATCTTCGGATAGCCATACATCCCAATATCCCGACTGTAACATTGAATGATCTTACTCAAGAACTCTGCCGCATTCTGCCACCTGCCAGCATGAGGTTCTTGTGCAAGAGCTATGCACTTGATACCATTCCAATCTACCTCGCCAATCCTGTAAGTAGGGTCGGCAGTGAAGGCAAAGTCATGAGTGTTTTCAGAATGAAACTTCCAGGTTTTCTTAGTCGAATCAGGCAAGATGGGAATGGAAGGATCGGAGTTCCATTTCTTGCCTGCAAAGTTCTTAATATCCAATATCTTTCTCAATGAATCAGGCATCACTTCCTTTGGATTCAGAAGGGTTCCCGTAGCATCCATAACATAAATATTTGGTAAAGTAATCTCCACATCATAGCATCCGAAGTCTCCATAAAATTCACGGTTAAGATGCTGGTTGGTATCCCACCCTTCCTTCCTGTCATACACAGAAATTCTCGGATACCAAAGCACTCCGTCATAATGCTTGAAACCCGCAGCCACCATGAACTTCTTCATCCTTCGGCGTGTAGAACCATTATCATAATAGGTCTTGAATTTAATCTTGAAAGTAATGCTTTCACCGCTCTTCAAAGGTTTATCCAACCATACTTTCATTATAGAATAATCTATCTGATGCCGCAATGGTTTTCCATCAACTATTATGGTATCAATGGTCGTGCATAGACCAGCTTTTTCATAATGACCATAGAATGGCTTCACCCCATTATTCTTCTGCAAGTCATCGAGGTAACTGCCCGGCTGGAAGGAGTTTTGATACAAATGAAAATAAACAAAAGGCAATGTATCGGGCGAGTTATTCCAGTAAGTCAGAGACTCTTCCCCATCCAGAATATCCGTTTTATCATCCAGCGAAACCTTGATATTATAATAAGTATCCTGCTGCCAATACCCCGCGAATGGCGGACGATTTTTCCAATAATAAGGATTGTCCTTGCTTCTGAAAGTATTGGGAGGATAGCCGGAATTTGTATCCTGCGCCATCATACAACCCGCAGCCAGAAAGGAAATAAGAAATAGGTAAAAGTATTTTTTAATCATTCTCTTTTATTTTGTGGCGACAAAAATAGGAAAAAGAGATATGAGTTATTTTTATCAGGAATGTCAGTCAACATATAATGCCATATGTTGACCAATATCTTCCATATTTGTGGTGGAAATTCGACTTTTTAAAGTTAAAATATTTTCTTAATAGTAGCTGCCATAATCTTCAAATCTGTCAAGAAGCTTCTCTCCTTCATATAGTTAAGATTCATGGCTAATTTCGAGGGCATGATTTCATTGATGTAAACTTTCTCGGGATCATTGGTCTTGCCTAACAGTTCATTCTCGTTGAAATATTGGATAGATGCATAATCAGTGATGCCAGGTCGAATAGAGAGCACCTTCAATTGCTCTTTGGAATATAAATTTACATACTTCCGAACTTCTGGGCGAGGACCTACAAGGCTCATATCTCCAATGAAAACATTAATAAGTTGAGGTAATTCATCTAATTTATAATCCCGAAGAAACTTTCCGACTTTTGTAATCCTCCTATCATTTGTCCCAACAGTCAACAATCCCTTTTTATCTGAATCAACAAACATGGTTCTAAACTTGAGTAATATGAAATCTTTGCCCTCCTTTCCAACCCGTACTTGTTTATATAAAATTCCACCTTTAGAATCCAACATTATTCTAATCGAAATAAATAGGAATAAAGGAACTAAAATTAAGATACCAAAGAGAGAAAAAGTTATATCAATAAGACGTTTAAACATTAGGAATAAAGATTAAAAATTAATGAATTTCTCGACAGATTTAATAACTGCATTAGCAACCATATCAGCCTGTTCATCAGTCAAATCAAAGAAGACTGGCAATGAAATCTCTCTTGAATAACTGTCATAAGTCGTGGGATAATTTGCAATGTCATAACCCAATGATTTATAAAAAGACATCATAGGCACCGGAATAAAATGTACATTTACCGAAACATCCTTGTCAAAGATATTCTGAATGATTTTATCACGAGTTTCCTCATTTATGTTCTTAATCCTCAAAGCATACAAATGAAACGAACTGGAGCGCGAATCATTATTGTAATCAGGGATTTGCGCCCATTCATATTTCGAAAGCTTCTGGGAATACAAGTCCATTATATATTTTCTTCTGGGTAATGTTTCAGCTTCATAACGCTCTAATTCGACCAACCCGATTGCAGCCATAATATCAGTCATATTATATTTATACCCTGCTTCGATGATATCATATCTCCAGTTGCCTTTTTGCATCTTTGCCAAGGCATCTTTATTTTGACCATGTAGCGTCTTTATGCACAATGTTTTATAGACCTCTTCATTATTAAAGGGGACAGGAAGATTTAATGCAATTGCCCCTCCTTCTGCAGTAGTCAGGTTCTTCACAGCATGAAATGAAAATACTGAAACATCAGTAAGGCTGCCAGCCTGCTTGCCTTTATATTGGCTACCAATGGAATGTGCAGCATCAGATAGAATTAGTAACCTTCCAAGAGTTTTTTGTTCAGGAGAATCTGGTGTGAATTTTCTGATAATATCTTCTCTCGACACTAAAGAATTAATCAAATCATAATCGCATGGATAGCCAGCAAAATCAACTGGCATAATGACTTTGGTTTTATTGGTAATAGCTTTTTCGATTGCTTCAATAGAAATATTGAAATCATTATTTGTATCAACAAACACAGGTTTTGCACCACAATGAATTATAACATTTGCAGTTGCCGCATATGTATAAGAAGGAACAATAACTTCATCACCTTCCTTAACTCCAAACCAACGTAGCATAATCTCTAATCCTGAAGTAGCAGAATTCAAACACAATATTGCTTTAGCTCCAGTATATTCTGATAGTTTCTTCTCGAATAATTTTGTCTTTGGACCTGTAGTAATCCATCCAGATTTAAGAACTTCAGTAACAGCATCAATGATTTTTTGATCAATATGTGGAGGGGAAAATGGTATCATGATTTTAATATTTAATATATTACAAAATTATTAATTATGGAATTAATCTTTGCTTAAAGATAATTCCTTTCTATACACATTCACAATCAACAAAGAATTAAAGGATGCATAGAACATAACGCCGGCAATGGTTTCGAGCATTGATTCAGTCAAAAAGTTTATAAAGATAATAATCAAAAAGGTTAAATAAATAAAATTCTTTTTTCTGAAAGCTAAAATAGAAGGGAAGATAATTGATGATAATAAAAGTATGATTCCTGGTAATCCCAAAGCAATAAATGTTTGCAGGAATTGATTATGAGCATTCAACTTTTCATTATAAGCACCAGTCATTCCCTTTTCTTTATATTTCTTTAAAAGCATATCTTTAGTATCCCCAGTTCCAACACCGTACCGATAATTTTCCTTTATTATTTCAATTGCAGCTTGCCAAATAAGTATTCTGACACTTGTGCTTTCTGTGGTTTTTTTTTCGATTAAAGCATCTCTGTTTTGAATCATCTCCATGGGCTTGTTAAAACGAGGATTAACTGGCTTGTTCAAAAATTGATAGGCAATAAAAAAGAAGAGTAGAATGCTCAACATCGTGACTACTAAAATACCTGTCCTTTTATTAGAGAAGTAATAGATTAAGGCGATCAAAATGATAAGTAATGATGAGAGAATACCAGTTTTAGAATTTAGTAGAATAATAAATAAAATAAAAAATATTATAAGAGTAGATGAAAAGAAAACATATCTTTTAGAATGATTATTTTGCTTCAGGAAGGTAACGAATATTAATAAAGCTAATACAAAATTCAGGTACATGGAAAAATAGCCTGGATGGTGGAAGATAGAAAGTTCTCCATAGAAAAAAATCATTAAATCATGTTTTTGAGAATATACCATCAGTGAATGAATCAAGCAAATTATACATGCAATGAAACACCCGATTACAAAGGCTGTCAAGATGGTCTTTATTCTATCATAAGAATAACTTAATGAATCAAAAAGGGCAAAAGGAAAAATAAATAAAGATAGTTTTAGAAGCACATCATCAAGAGCATAATAAATGTTTTGCGAATACAATATCCCAATAATATGCAATAAAAAAAAGGCAATAAAAAGGAGAAGGTATTTGTTCTTAAAACAGGTTTTTAAATTATCATGAAATCTCCAACCTATAAGCCAATTCAAAATAATTGCTGAAATTATATAAGGTAGAATCTTTTTGTTTAAGGGTAGACAAAATACAAATGCAAGTAATAAATAATATCCAAAAATAGTAATGGTTTCTTTAAATTGCCCTGTTTTTTTCATAGAAATATTTGACTATTTTATTGTTTCCAGAGCAATCAACTCCTTCCAAAAATTATCTGCAATTATATTTCTTGTAAACTTTGTTTGAACATATTTAAAACCATTTTCACCCAGAGCTTTAAGAAGATCTGTGTTATTATATAGTTCAAAAATTTTGATTGTCAAATCATGGCTATCCTCTGGTTCATAAGCTAATCCGCATCTTCCCTCATCAATAAATAATTCTTTAGCTTCACCTTCCACCCCAAGAAGAATTGGTTTTTTCATTGCAAGATTTTCGAATATCTTTGAAGGAATAGCTCCTTTAAACAAATCCAATTTCTTTAATGGAATCAATGCAACATTACACCCATTAATTATTGATTGCATTGAAGATTTTGGAATTGAATCAAAGAAATATACTGTAGATAATTTTTGAATTTCCTTTTGATGGAGCAGCTTTTCTTTTTCTGGACCATTTCCTAAGATTACGAATTTAATTTTTGGATTATTTTGCATTTTATCGGCAGTCTTTAGAATAATTTCCAAGCCTTGTGCATAACCAATTATTCCAGCGTATAGCAATATGAAATCATCTACTTTAAATCCATTTTCACTTCGCCAATCACTTGATTTATTTTCTGAATTAAATAACTCCAAATCTACGCCATTGGGGAGCCAATACACTTTTTTATCTGGAAATCTTGAAGATATATTCTTAACGATTCCTTGCGTTTGTCCTGTTATTAATGATGATTTTTTATATAATAATTCTTCCAAGTTGGTTGAGATATTCAAGAGGAATTTATTTTTCACTAATCCAAGTTTCTCTGCGCTTTCAGGCCATAAATCAGAAACATTAAAAATCATCTTTGATCCTTTAATGGAATTTAATAGATATGCTGAAATACCTAAAAATAATGGAGGAGATTCACATAGGATATAATCAAACTTCCCAAGTTTAAAAAGTCCGGTAATCAATGAACTGAATACGAAAGAAAAGTAATTCAATAACCGATAACCGATAGCTTTTTTCTTACTGACAAAAATATAAGAACGATAAACTTTAATGTCATTCATCATTTCAAAAGAGTATAATTTCCCTTTATATTCCCTATGAATTTTCATTTGAGGATAATTAGGCATTGCGGTCAAGATCGAAATTTCAGCTCCTTTTTTCTGAAGCCTTATAGCAAGTTCATACAATCGGTTTTGAGGAGCTCCGACTTCTGGAGGGAAATATTGGGTAAGGATCAGGATTTTCAAAATTGTTTATTTCTTTAATGATTCATATAACGAAATCTGTTCCTCAAGATTTCTTTCCCAATTATAGTTTTGCTCAACATTCTTCCGTCCATTTTCTCCGAGTATTGTTGCATATTCTTTATCAAAAATTATTTTCTCAATAGCCTCTGCTGCAGCCGTTGCGTTCTTTCTTGGCACGATTAACCCTGTTATTCTATTTTTTGTTGTTTCCAAAAATCCGCTTACGTCGGTAACCACAACAGGCTTTGAACATGCAGATGCTTCAATAACGGCGACTCCAAAACTTTCACTATCATCTATAGATAACGATACATAGACGTCAAACATATTGTGATATTCGGGAACAGATTCTTGTGGTACCATTCCGGCAAAAATAACTAAGTTTTCAATTCCTTTTTGCTTGCAAAGACTTTTTAGTTCGTTCATTTTTGTGCCCTCCCCTACTATCAAAAGTTTCATCGATATGTTTGGATTTCTTTTCCTGATAATATCAATTGCCTCTATCAAATAATTAATTCCATATTTATCTTCCAAAGATTTTATAGTGCCAATGACGATTTCATCTTCCTTAAACAATGATTTTACTTTTTGTTTTTTGAAAACATTCAAATCTATTCCAAAGGCAATTACCATAATATCCTTATTTGTAAATTTCTTTGTTTCAAGAGCCATGGAATGACTTGTTGATAAAATCTTGTCTGCATGTTTCAAGATAAATTTAAGGATAGAACGATTCAGAAAAAAACTCTTTGGAAAATCATACACATCACTTCCCCAAACAGAAATTATAAAAGGATGAAACCCTGTCATTGCACCCAGCAACCCATAACTGGAAGCGTAATGGGCATGCACAATATCCGGTTTGAATTCTTTAATCACTTTCTTTAAACTCCTAATTGATTTCAGATATTGTAATTTCCCAAATAAGGAGCCTGTAAAAACGGCTTTTGATAGCTTATGACTTCCAAAAACCTTAATTCCACTATGTGTGAACCAATCTGATTCTGGTTTTGAAAGAGAAAATATTCCAATTTTTAATTCAGCAGATGCCAAGCCCGATGCCCACTTTCGTGTATGAGCGGAATTGACATCTGATAGTAATAATATCTTCATTTAGCTTAAAAAGGTGGCTGGGGAAGCAATTTTTTCAATCGGAAAACTCATTTTTCCAGTTGGTTGAATGACTTTTCCGATTGGTTGGGTCATTTTTCTAATAGAAAAAATGACTTTTCCAATTGGTTGAGTGACTTTTCCGATCGGAAAAATGACATTTCCAGTAGTGTGATTGACTTTTTTGATCGGAAAAATCGCTATTCCAACCGGAAGAGCGACTTTTCCGATTGGAAAAATAACTTTTCCAATGGCTTTATTTAAGCGAAAATGAGTTGTCTTCATCATTTGATTAATCAATTCACGGTTTGATTTCTTAGGAAAAGATAGTTTAAAAGCTTTATTAGGGAATAGAAATAGGCTTTTGCTTTTAATGAATATTGGGTATTAAAAGGAGATAAAAGAATAAAGATAATCGCCCTCGTCAGAATATGGAGGAAGCTAAAGAATACTCCGATTGCAAATTTGAAATAATTAAAATGCTTCCTTAAATATTTGAGTTTGCTGATAATTTGATTGGAGATTGCGACTTTGTAATTTTGTCTTAAACTTTGACCGCTATGGTGAATAATTTCAGCCTCCAGATAATAAACAATTTTGCCAACGGATTTTGCCCGATAGCAGAAATCAACATCCTCCATCCAGAACAAATCAGGGTCAAGAAAACCGATTTTATTGATTAATTCCTCTCTGAATATCAGGCATGCACCAATAGCAAAATCCGTTTCAAAAATTGAGTCGAAAAACTCAATGGGATATTGACTGACTTTAAAAATTCTATGCAAAAACAAAGTTTCAAGAATAATACTTGTAACAGTTGGGAATCTCCAGCATGAGATTTGAAGAGACCCATTCGTGTTTAATAATCGAGGCGCAAGAACGCAAATATCTGGATTGATCTTTAAATAATTTATCATCATTGTTAATGAATTATTCATTAATTCTGTATCAGGATTGAGAAGCATGATATAATCACCCTTTGCGATTCTGATGCCTTGGTTATTGGCTTCAGAAAATCCTACATTTGATTTATTTGAAATTACAATACATTCAGGAAATTTCTGCATAACCATTTCGATGCTTCCGTCATTGGAGGCATTATCAATAACGATTATTTCAAAGAAATCTTTTGGGCAGAATTTCATGATCGAATCTATACATTCTTGAAGTAATTCTTTCACATTATAATTCACGATAATGACGCTGATTACTTGGTTCATTTACGAGTTATATTAAGCGATATTTGATAGGAGCTATATCCCATTAGCATCCAGAAAAAATAATTAATAATAGAGAAGTCAAGAACATTACTCACAATATTTTGGAGGTTGATACTGATAAAAACAGCCATAAAAAAACAGAATTCCAATTTATCAGTTAATTTCAAAATTACTTTACCAAAAAGAATTTTTGTGAAACTAAATAAAAAGGTAAAGAAAAAAAACAGGTATAGGATGAATCCTGGAAACCCTGTTTCACACAGCAATTTTAAATACCATCCATCAGTAGAATAGAAAACGGCATCTCTAGAATTAGGAGTAAAAAACCTTGCAGCTACATGCCCTGCTCTGCCCAATCCATATCCAAATGGTTTAACTTGGAATAATTTAAATGCCATTTCCCAAAACTTCACTCTTGTATTATGATCACCTAACATCATCGTATCTGAAGTTGAACTGACGAGCCATTTTGTTAAGGTGAAAGGATCAACAATATAAAATGAGGAGGCAATATAAATAACTGACATAATTAAGATTCCTGAATAATATCTTTTATTCTTGATATTACATAGAAATAAGAATGTAATCCCGATACCAGAAACTACGATAGCTCCTCTTGATAAAGAAAAAATCAGACAGAAAAAAGTTATGCCTAATTTAACAATAACCATATTTTTGTTGATAAAATTAAGTTGATAAAACCAGTATAAAGTTGTAAGAGACATCAGTGTTCCAAATACAACAGGCGTCCAAAATATGGAAGTCATCCTAACGACAAAATATTCACTTAATTGACCTTGGTTTATAATAAGTGCCATATCAAACATTATGTTCCTAAAGACAAAATATAATAAGATCCCAATTATCCCAATAATCGTAAACCAATTAAAAATTTTATCTATTAGTTTTCTAAAATCAAAGTATTCAAGAATGCCTAAACGTATCAACCAATAAAGTAAAATAGGGAGATATGCCATCCTTAACCCATAAATTATTAGCTTAAAATCCAATGACAAAATTGAACCAACGACAATATTGCAGATAATAAATGTTGCTAATGAATAATCGATAATATTAAGTTTGACAAAGAAAATCCCTTTCTTCATAACAATAAGAATTTGGCAAGTAACAATAGCAAAAAACAACTCCGGTAAAATTGAAATTGCATATTCATATATTGTATTTGCTCCTTTTGTTCCGACTAAGAGTAATCTAATTGTTGGAAAGCAAGTAATAAATATAAAAAATGAAAGTATTAATGTTTCAACTTTTAAATTTTTATAAGAAAAAAGTAGGCTCTTCATAGGAGATTCTTTAACAGCTCTTATTTGGCTAATGAATCTATTGGATTACAAATAGAAATAGTATCAATACTATAGACAAAATAGTTTTCGTCATAAATAAGTGCTCTTTCAAAACTTTTAAGAAAAGTCCAGTTTTCAGGCTTTTTGTTAATTGGAAAAGTAAGTACTAATATAACCTTTCTGTGGATTTGATGTGAAAAATTTGAAACTTCTGCAAGTAATTCTTCCTGAGTTGTTCCATTTCTACTATTATCCCACAAAATAAATTTTTCGGTCTTACAGGACCTTGGGCAATACATTTCAGTATTTAAAAGACCAGCGACCGAGGTGGCTTGAGGATAACCATCGCCTATAAGTTTCATAGTATCCAAGGATTCGGATTTTAAGTAATTACTTACAGCCACTGCGTTTGAAAATGGGTATTTAATATCTTTAACAATTGAAACTATTGCTCCAAAAAGTTGAATAATAAGGATAATATTTAAAAAATATTTGTTTATCCAAATTTGGATTCGATTGAACATTTTACCCTTAATATTTCCTTCCGCCTTAATATTATCCTTTGAATAAAACAGCCAACAACAAACTACAAAGAGCATATACAAATGTCCATGATGCCGCATGTATCCCAAATTCTTTGTATAGAAAAACAAAAGCAAACCTCCTGTACCAATAATAAATAAAATAAATATTTTTCGTTTATTATAAAATAATAAAACCACAACAATTATTGTAATAATTGAACCCAAAGTTTTCATTTCTTCTCTATGCCAAAAATAATCTAAATAATTTGAATTCCAGGATTCATGCATGAATAAAGGGACTGGATAATAGCTTCTTGTTATTGTTGAAAGAGTTTCATATAGATGATGAGAATTAAAAGTTGTATTCCAACCAAGAACTACTCCTGAATCAGGTGGTGGTATCATTGAAATCACTGTTATTACTAATGCTGATAAAAAAATAATAGCAGATAAAATCGCAGATCCGGTTTTTAGTGATTTGTCTTCGTATAAACTGAGAATTACATAACAATAAAAAACTATTCCAACTATTACTCCATAAACATTTGTTTGGAGCATTAGAAAAAATAATACAGAAATGACTAATAAATGTTTTTCCTTATATCTTAAGAATAGTCCAGTTATTAGAAAGAGAAATAACATTTCTATGCCATAATTTCGACTGATAATAGAGTATTCATAAGCAAAAAAGTATCCGAAGCAGAACAAGATATTCTTTAAAAAATTAAAAGGAGAAAAGTATGAAAATACAAAAACGGTTAATGATGCGATACAAAGATGCATAACCTGCATTCCAAAAATAACATGGGTAAATCTTTGTAAAGCATAAACCAATAAAAACCATAATTTAGGATG
>Ga0206965_10282_pt1 | contig 15296 bp, 13 predicted proteins | sample Alteio_BWOrgHeat_26_FD_152973 | JGI IMG/M metagenome (GOLD analysis project Ga0206965, IMG submission 152973) | Enriched cells from forest soil in Barre Woods Harvard Forest LTER site, Petersham, Massachusetts, United States -... | ecosystem: Environmental > Terrestrial > Soil > Temperate forest >...
ATGCAGGTGGCGCGCGACTTCCCTCTCCGCAATCGCGAGCGCATTACGGCTTCCGTTCCGTCACCCGTTTCACCGTCATCGCCTTCGGGCATCCATACGGTCTCCACGGTCTCGCCGTCAGCATTATGCCGATCAACAAAAAATGGAACCTTGAAATGCTTATGCAGGTGGCGCGCGACTTCCCTCTCCGCAATCGCGAGCGCATTACGTTTGAATATGTATTGCTTGACGGAGTGAATGACAGCGCGGCACATGCCCGCGAAGTGATTGAGCTGGTGCGCGGTATCCGCTGCAAAGTAAATCTGATCGCGTTGAATCCAGGACCGGGCATACAGTTCGGCACTCCGTCAGAGCTGCGCGTGCAAACTTTCAAAGATCTGCTGGCAAAGGCCGGCATTCCTGCATTCGTCCGCCGGCCGCGGGGACGAGATATTTACGCCGCTTGCGGCCAGCTCAAGCGGACTGTGGCGTAAATGTGAGTGGCGTAAAAGCGCAGCGCCTAAATTTTTTGCCAACGGTACTTAACTAATTCCTCATCCATAAGTTTCGTCATCCCGACGACCGTCAACGAACACGCGCTCTCTTCAGCGTGTGAGTAGGTCGGAGGGACCTGCGCCTGCAAAGCAAACGAAAACACAAGGTCCCCTCAGGTCTGCTGCGCACAATGAAGAAAGCTTGTGCGCAGCAACGACCTTCGGGATGACGTTGTTTTAGCGAGAATCTTTAGTGAGAATCTCTAGTGAGACATTAGTCTTTAAAAACCACCGCAGGAGACCCGCTTACGGCTTGGCGTAGAAGTAATAATCCGCCGCGTAGCTGCTCTTGGACTCCGCCCCAATATTTGACGCAATACAGCCGGAAGCTGGCGGCAGGCCGCCCACGGTGTTGATCCGCTGGATCGTCGTAACGCCGCTGAGCACGCCGCTACCAGAATGGTCGGTCACGTTGATCAACAGCCATGGGATGGCGCCAGTTTCGGGCGCGTCAACCTTGGCGGCCATGCGTCCCGTAATCTCACTGCCATCCTTGTGCTGCCACGTGGGACCACCAAAATGTTTGCCAATGTAGTTGCCCTGCTCATCGGGGTTCCCCTGGTCAAATAGCTGGGCCTCAGGCGCTTTCAGCGTCCAGGCTGGATTGCCTTCAGCGTCGGGACGGCAGACGTATATCTGGAAGCCTGTGGCGTGGGCAATCAGGACAAGCTTTTCGCCCGCAGGCGCTTTGATCAGGTCAGGGACAGTTGGGGTTTGCACGGCAGGATTCTAGCACCTCATACGAAATCGCGCGGCGAAGGCTGAGGAGGTAAAGGCCAAAAGCTAATAGCCAAGAGCCTATTTTTCTTCTTCCTGCGGTTTGGCGATCGTTACTGTCTGTGCCGCGTACTTGGATCCGTCAAAGGTCGCAACCACACGCACGTCAATCCCGACACCGAAGTTGGCTCGGTTTGGCGCGCTGAATGAATTGAAATGGATCTCATAGTTCTTGTCGTCAGCGGAGTTCTGCACCGCCAGGAGGCCGCGATGCATATCAAGAAAGGTGATCTTGCCGGCAAAGGTGAAATTGGCGCCGGGCTTGGCCAGGATATCAATTTCTCTCGCCAGCCCGCGGTTGGGAGTTTCAGCAGCAAAGCGCACATGGACCAGAGTCCCGGGCTGAACATCCTTCAACGTAGTAGGTGTTTGTCCGCTGCTGATGCGCGTTTCCGGGCTTACGGCGAAACGTACAGGAACAGAGTTGATCACGTCACGCAGGGTAACTTCACTATGGCGGAGATCAACATCCACGATTTGCCCGTCGGCATCTGCCGGGAGCGAGACCACGCCTACGCGGATATTGCGGGCAAAAATATCGTGCTGGTTGGTATCCAGCTGGGTGTCAACGTAAACGCGCTCGCCTTTTTTGAGCGCAAGCTGCGTGGTTTCCGCGCCGTTATGGAAGATATGTGTGCGCTCATCAAAATTCACCTGCCAGCGTCCGCCGCCAAAAACGTGTATGGACAGGCGGTTGCGCATACGGTCCACGCCGGCGATGGTGCCTCCCACAAGCGTGGTAGTAGTCCGCGGAACGGGTGGCGGATCAAGAATGGGATCGTGGCCATCCGTGGTAAGAGCGTTTGAGGTAGCTGAGCTATCCAGAATCTCCGTCTTAGGCTGCGCCGGTGGCGGCTCTTCCTGCGGAGTTGGCGTAGGCGATGGGCCCATCTTGCTCTTTTTGGTATCAGACTTTTGTTGGTCGTCTTTTTGCTGATCGTCTGGCGTTGGCTGGGCTGAAGCTGGAGAGGGCGATGGCGTTGGCGTTGGTGTGGGAACCGTCGAGTCCGGTGTGGTATCTGTAACAGTGGGTGCGGGCTGCGGCGTTTGATTTGCCGGCGGCAAAGTATTGGGCACAGGTGTTTGCGGTAAGCCTGAACCCTGCTTCGGTGCAGCAGGGCTGGACTGTGCCCCGGCGGACATTGCCGAGAGAGCTACAAACAGAACAATGAGCAGAGCTATAGGGGAACGATGCATAAGTTTTTTAGAGCACCCACATTAAAAGTGGTTTAACTGAAACCCTTATTGAACGCTTGGCTTTTAAACCGGGACCGGGTTTAAAACAACCATAGGTTCAACTGAACATGGGGTTGGATGCAAAGAGCAGCAGCTCAGATGGCAGGCAAAAGCTTGAAATTTGGCTGCCCAACCTGTGAGGGACTTTTGCCATCCAACACACAAGCAGAGTTACTGCCTTGCGGCCGGAAGTGTGAGAAACGGCCCAAGCGAGGACTTAAACGACACATGCGTTCCCTCTTATACGTTTTGGCGTCTTCCGTTCTAGCGTTGTCATTCTTTTGTGGCGCAGTCCCGGCCGGAGCACAACAGGTCCGCATTCCCCTGCCCAAAAAGAGCAAGTACACACCGGTGCAGGCATTGAATCGGGATGGCGTTGCGGCGCTCAAAAAACACGACATCAACAAAGCCAAGCGGCTCTTTTACAAAGCGTACCTGATTGACCCAAACGATCCGTTTACGCTGAACAACCTTGGTTATGTAGCTGAGTTGGAAGGCAGCCTGGATCGCGCGCAGCGTTATTACGATCAGGCACAGGCAAACACTTCAGAGGCCATCGTCGACAGGTCCACGTCGGACGATATGCAAGGCAAGACCGTGGCAACGGTGGCGGGACACACCAGTGAAGGTCCAATGAAGGTGAACGAGCTGAACAGTGAAGCGCTGAGTTTGCTCAATCGTGATCGCGCGCCGGAAGCGGATGTGGTATTGCAGCAGGCGCTCAAGGTTGAGCCGAACAATCCTTTTACGCTGAACAATATGGGCTTTGCCAAAGAGAAAGAAGGCGAACTGGAACAAGCGATCCAATATTACGAGCGCTCCGCGGCTACAGGTTCACGTGACCCGATTGTAATTGCCTTCAATAAGAGCTGGCGGGGCAAGCCGATCAGCGAAGTAGCGGCACGCAATGCGGAAGGCAGCCGGAAAGAGCTGAGCAAATCACAAGACTTGCAGGACCGCGTAGCGCGGCTGAATGTACGCGGCGTTTCTGCGATGAATCGCAATGACCGCAAGCTCGCAAAAGATAATTTTGAGCAGGCCTACAAACTCGACCCAAAAAATTCTTTTGCACTGAACAACATGGGCTACCTGGCAGAACTGGAAGGCGATAAAGAAACAGCACAAACCTTTTACGAGCAGGCACAGGGAGCGGAGCGTGCGCGCCAGAAGGTAATGGTCTCAACGCGTCCGGAATTGGAAGGCCAGACGGCGGCGCAGGTGGCCGAGCAAAGCAGCACGCTGGTGGAGACAAGTTTTGCCGCACGAGCAGAAGCCAGACGCCAAAGTGGTGGAGCGCCGGCGCTGAAGACCCGCGATAACCGCACCGTGATTGAACCAAAAACCAACCCGAACATTACACCGCCGGAATTTCAGCGTCCTCCGGGAGACGGTACGCCGCAAGGCAATACTGCGCCAAACAACAACAATGCTCCGAATAATAATGTCCCGAACAATGCGGCTCCGAATAATACGGTTCCGAATAATAATGCGCCGCCACCGGATCAGCAGCAACAACAGAACCTGACTCCACCTGAGTTTAAGACGCGTCCGGGGCAGCAACAGCCGCAACAGCAACAACCGCAGCCGTCACAAACACCGAATCCGCAACAGCAGCCGCCGAACGGCCAGAACCCTTGAAGCTAGAAATCATCTAGTGCGTTTGTAGAAAAATCTGGGGAGAGGCGAGCCGCTAGAGAATAGGGCCAATGCCCTTGCCGATTGCAGGTGCTTTGCGCAAAGCAGTTTCAACAAAGCGTTTGGCGGCCTTGGCAGCAGTTACCAGATCTTTGCCCATCGCCAGATTGCAAGTTAGCGCAGTGGAAAAAGCGCAGCCGGTCCCATGCGTTGAACGTCCCGGAATTTTCTGGCCTTTTAAGATGGTGATTCGTTTCCCGTCCTGGCTGAGCAGATCATGCGGCGGATCAATGTGTCCGCCGGTAATAACAACGTTAGGCACACCCATTTCATGCAATCGCAATGCGGAGCGCTGCATTTCATCGAGCGTGGCCACGGTAACCCCGGAGAGAGCTTCAGCTTCATCCATGTTTGGCGTGGTCACATAAACGCGGGGAAGAATGCGGTCTTTTAAAATCTGCAGCCCTTCCCTGGAGATAAGTTCGGCGCCGGAACTGGAACGAATAATAGGATCAAGCACCACAAACCGCAAAGAATGCCGCTTGAGAAATGCTGCCACAGCTTTTGCTGCCTCCGCCGAGGCCAGCATGCCGATCTTGACCGCTGCAATGTCAAGATCGTCCATCAAGTGCTCCAGCGTCTCCGTAATCATTTGGCCTTCTACCGGATCAACACGCTTTACTCCGCGAGTGGATTGCACCGTAAGCGCCGTGATGGATGTAACACCGTAACAGCCGTGCGCAGCAATCGTTTTGATGTCCGCAGTGATTCCGGCGCCCGACGATGGATCATGCCCTGCGATAGAGAGGACGATCGGGAGCTGTTTTTTTTTGTGCGGCATAGGAAGTGAAAGACAACTGGCCTCTGGATATTGTAGAAGTTGGATACCGCGAATACAAAAGTGGCTTTGCTGTCAAGAAATCGCGCGGCGCGGAATGCAATATTTGAGGATTCAGCGCGCTACTTGTGCGCAGCGCAGATTGCTGTAACACTATTGCCCGCGACAAAGATTCCTCTCCTATGATTATTTTCGGTATCCACGCGGTGGAAGAAGCGATCTCAGCGCGCGGACGCAGCTTTGACTATGTGGCCATTGTGCCCGGACGCGGTGATGCCCGTGTTCAAAAGATTGTTCAGCTTTGCCGCGCGGCTGGTATTGCGGTGCGCACCATGCCTCGTGACCAGTTGACCCGTCTGGCTCAGGCCGCCAATCATCAAGGCGTCGTCGCGGTCACGGCAGAAAAGCAATATGGCGATGTTGAAGATGTGCTGGCAAACAAGCGAGGAGAGCATGCGTTTGTTCTGCTACTGGATGGCGTTGAAGATCCACACAATCTTGGCGCTATCATTCGCACCGCGGAAGGCGCTGGCGCTGACGGCATCATCATTCCTGAACGGCGCTCCGTGGGCGTTACTGGAACTGTGGTTAAAGCGTCTGCCGGCGCTTCAGAATATCTACCGATTGCGCGCGTTACGAACGCAGGCCGCACGCTGGAAGAATTAAAATCGCACAATATCTGGACCGTGGGTTTGGATGAACGCGGTGACAAACTCTACGATCAACTCGATTACAAAATGGATTGCGCGCTTGTGCTGGGTGCGGAAGGACACGGACTGCATGAGCAGATCCGCAAAAAATGCGACTTCCTGGTGAAAATCCCGATGATGGGCAAAGTGCCGTCGCTGAATGTATCTGTAGCTGCTGCCATAGTGATGTATGAAGTCGCACGCCAGCGGCGCAAGTAATAGCCTTATTTTACCGGCCGCTTCTTTGCTTTAATCACGATTGCCAGATCGCCATTGCGAATATTCGTGAACCGCAGCTTAATGCGGCCTTCTTCATCCAGTGTGATGGTCGCAGGAGTATTTACAGATGTCAGCATCCAGCCTGCTGGAAGAGTCACATAGTTCAGTGGACGACCGAGAGTTCGCGTCCAGATAAGCTCTCCATCTTTTACAACATATCCCACAGGATCGGTGTATGTTTCCTGCACCCGCACACGCGTTGACTGGCCTTCTCCCACTGCATGCGCAAGGTCTCCCTGGACTACTACGGAATCGGGCTCAACCGGATCGGGATAATAACCCAACGCATTCACTTCTTTTCCCGTGACGGTGGAAGTCCTCAGCGGTTTGCCCGTATCCAGGTCAATCATCTTTGCGTCTGGTGATACCGCGCTTCCCTTACGCACAAAACTGTGTACAGATTTTTGCCCAACGCGCGTGACTGTGAAGTCGTGCGAGATAAAAAATTGATGAGTTGATGGCTCCAGCAGCCAATAGCTGATCTCACGGTCTTGCTCGGCACGATGGAAAAATTCCTGTTGCGCCAACAGCGCAGTTGCCATCACTACAAGCAAGAGCAATGTTACCTTCTTCTTCATGGCAGCCTCCGCGCCACAATTTTCACCGGTAATTGATCGTCGCGATCATTCAAGAAGCTGATGCGTAGACGGCCGTCTTCGTCGGTGGAGATCATTCCGGGCGAGGCGCAAGCAATCACTTCCCAGCCTTTGGGCAGTACCACTACATTGCGTTTGATTCCCAGCGGCCGTATGAAAACCAATTGCCCATCAGTCAGCGTGTAAGACACGGCATCAGTGTAGGTCTTAAATATCCGGATGCGGGTTTCACCGCCTTTCGGTACTGGCCCGGGTAAATACACCTTGATGAACTCATCCTTGTCCGGTGTTTCTGATGGCACAAGCCCAGTTGCTTTGGCGTCTTTGCCATTCACCACTTCGAACTTAAGTTCTTTGCCAGTGCTGCGCTCGATCACGCGCTCTTTGGTCGCCACGGACCCTGGACGAATTGGATTGAAGAAGAACGGCGCGCCTTCATGCGTAGCCGTAACATCATAGGTAATGGCGAATTGATGCGTCTCTGGCGGCAGTAACTCGTAGAGTGTGAACTCATCGGCGGCTAAGAGCGGCACGCTCAACAGCACAATCAGTGCAAGAATCCTGGGCAACATAACGGGCGGAGTGTATCACATCAGCCAAACCAACCTGGTAAAACAGAATTGCATATTGCAATGCGCTATCCGGATTGCAGTTTTATGAAGCGCCAGTATTACAAAGCTGCAATCGCGCCTTCTGCTTATAATGAATGAGAATGTTTTCTAACAAAATATGGCAGGCGTTCGCGTGGATTTTCATTCTAGCCTGCTTGAGTGTCCATCTCCGCGCCGAATCGGTTAAACAGCTCAAGCCCACCGGGTACGTGAATGACTTTGCCGGTGTGCTGGACGCTTCGTCTTCTGAAGCGATTCGGCAGATCTGCCAGCAGGTTGACCAGAAAGCCCACGCGCAGATAGCCATCGTTACCGTACATTCGCTGGATGGCACTGATATCGAAAGCTACGCCGCTGATCTTTATAAGCAATGGGGTATCGGACCAAAGTCCAGCAATCGCGGCGTGCTGATATTGCTGGCTATTAATGATCACCTTCGGCGTATTGAAGTTGGCTACGGACTGGAGCCTATCCTACCCGATGGCAAGGTTGGCGGCTTTGGACGCGAAGCTGTGCCATTGCTCAAGCAAAATCAATATGGCCCCGGAATCTTATTAATGACCCAGCGCGTGGCTGCTGTAATTGCCACCGATGCCGGAGTTCAACTTGAAAACGTAGCCGCGCCACGCGCACCGCCTGACACCACTGAGAATAATCTCCCGATCGGCGTTATTCTCGTAGGTCTGCTTCTCGTCCTGGGGCTGCTTACGCTTGTTGGCCGAGTATTTGGTTTTGGCTCTCTCTGGAATATTCTTGCGTTGATGCTTTTTTCCAACATGGGAGGTCGTGGCGGGGGCTTTGGCAGTGGTGGCGGTAGCTCCTGGGGCGGCGGTGGAGGATTTGGTGGTGGAGGTGGTTTTGGTGGGTTTGGCGGAGGCAGCTCTGGCGGAGGCGGCGCAAGCGGCAGCTGGTGACCGCAGCGCTCAGATAAATTTATGGACGTAGAAAAATATACCGCAGAATTTGTAGACCTTCTCAAACAGACGGCCGGCGCCAACCTGGAATGCGTGGCGCTCTTCGGGTCAGCAGCATCAGGAGAGTTTCATCCTGACTTTTCTGACATCAACCTGCTCTGCGTCATGCGCGAACTTTCAGCAGCTGATCTCGTCAGGATTGCACCTGTTATCAATGACTGGACAAAGAAAAAATTTCCGGCGCCACTGATATTCACCCATGCCGAGCTCAAGCACGCGGCTGACATTTTTGCTATCGAGTTGCTGGATATACGCGAACGTCACCGCATTCTGCATGGTGAAGGTATCTTTGCCAACATGCATGTGCCCATGGGTATGCACCGCATCCAACTGGAGCACAATCTGCGTACCAAACTACTCACGCTGCGACAAACTTACATGCAAATAGTCAACGACGCAAATCGAGTGCGCCGCCTGATGCTTGATTCCGTCTCCAATTTCGCCACGCTCTTTCGCCACACGCTCATCACCATGGGAGAGCAGCCTAAGGCAGGCAAGGCAGAGAATATTCGCACGCTGGCTGAAAAGACGCAGTTTGATCCCGGAATCTTCCTGCAACTGCTGCAAGTACGAGCGCGTACAGCAAAAGAAAGTGAGATTGATCCCGTCACGGGATTTGAAAAATATCTGGCAGGAATTGAAAAAGTAGTGCAAACAGTAGATGCCTTATAAGAAGCACACAAGACGGAGGAGAAGATGAAAGTTTGGATAGCGATTGGAGTCATCGCGTTATTGCTGGTGGTGGGATTCAGCAGTTACGTTGGCGCGAAGAACCAGATGGTAACGAAGAATGAAGCCGTAAAAGCAGCTTGGTCGCAGGTGGATATCGTGCTGCAACGTCGCGCTGACTTGATCCCCAACCTGGTTGAGACAGTAAAAGGGTTTGCCCAGCAAGAGCAGACCGTCTTTGGCGACATCGCTAAAGCACGTTCGCAATTGCTTGGAGCAACAACTCCCGCAGACAAAATTGCCGCTAACAAACAGCTTGATGGAGCATTAGGGCGTCTGCTTGTGGTCGTGGAAAACTACCCACAGTTAAAGTCCAATGAAAACTTTCTTCGTCTGCAAGATGAACTTGCTGGAACGGAGAACCGCATCGCCATAGAGCGCAAGCGCTATAACGATTCCTTGCAGGACTACAACACTTTTATCGGCCTTTTCCCAAACAGTTTCTGGGCTGGGATTGCAGGATTTAAACGCAATGACGCTTACTTTGCCGCCAGTGAAGGGGCAAAGACAGTACCAAAAGTTGATTTCGGCACCAAACCTGCTGCGCCGGCGCAAGCAACGCCGCAGCCATCACCAGCGCGTTAGGAACCTATGTGGGCTGCGGCGGGTTGCTGCAGCCCACAGAACTCGAATCAACTGGTTAACCCGATTCTGCCAATCAAGCTCTGGAACCGCGGATCTGATCGCACTTCATCGAGCATCGGTTCAACATTGAGCCAGGTCAGACCATCGGCGCGTTCTTCAAATGCTTTTTCCAGCCACATCATTGCCTTGTCCTTATCGCCTAGTCCAGCAAAGAGCATTCCAAAATAAGTTGGAGGGATGTAGCGCTTTTTAGCCGCCTTTTGAAACGTTTCTGCCAGCTTCAGCGTCTCCGCCATCTTCCCGCTCACCGCATAAGCCAGACCGAGTGCTGCATCCATTAGCGGCATCTCGCCGGTTTCGCTTCGTGCTTGCTTCAGGTGGGCAATTGCTTTGGCGTGTTCATTCAAACGCATGTAGGCGCGCCCAGCGATGAAATGCAGCATGAAATATCCAGGATCCAGCTGCTGGGCTTTCTCGCACTCTTCCACAGCACGTTGGTACTCGCGGCCAAAGTAGTAAGCAGCCGCTCGCGTCGTATGGACTGTTACCAGCCGGTGCGGATCTGTTTCCTGAACAATACTCATGGTCTGTTCAATTTCGTCGAAGGCAGCATCGCGCCTTCCCAACGCCAGCAGCATCCACGAGTACCATAGATGAGTATCAGCATGGTCGGGATTGAGCTCAATGGCCCGCTCGTACCCTGCCTCCGCTTCTCTCCAGTTCCAGTGATAGTGATGGTTCACCAGCGCCAGCGCAGTATGCGCTTCCGCAAATGAGTTATCCAGTTCCAGCGCCTTGCGCGCGGCTTTTTCTGCTTTCGGCATGGCTTCATGCGGGGCCAATAGGTCAAACGGCGCGATGGCAAGTAGCGCATAAGCGCTAGCCAGTCCTGCATGCGCCGGAGCATAACTCTCATCGGCCTGGATGGCGCGCTCAAAATCCTCAATACTTTTATTGATGGCTGAAGGTGTCATCTGATGCAGGTTGTAACGTCCCTTCAGGTAGGCATCATAGGCGGCGGGCTGCACTCGGCCGAGCTCTTTCTTTAGACCAGAAAGGCGTACGCTCTCAGAAAGGTTCAGCGCCAGATTAATTTCACGCGCGATTGCTTGTGCAATATCAGCCTGCACGCTGAGCACATCGCTAAGATCGCGTTCGTAGGTTTCCGCCCAAACCTGTGTCTGGTCCTTTAACTGGATAAGCTGGGCCGTAATGCGCACGCGGTTGCCGCCTCGCCGCACCTTGCCTTCCAGAACATATCCCACGCCCAGATCTTTCTTCATCTGGTCCAGAGACTTACTGCTTGAGTCATAGTGCTCGGCCGTTGTGCGTGCAATCACTGCCAGTCCGGAGGCCTGCAGCCGTGTGACCTGAGTGATCATCTCTTCCGTAAGGCCATCACTGAAATAGGCGTCTTCCCTGTCTCCGCTGAGATTGCCAAACGGCAAAACTGCCAGCTTAATCTTCTCTGCCTGGCCTTCCAGTTGCTCCGTTGCAATGCCGGCTGCGCCCGATTGCTGCCGGCCATTGAACCACTCCGTCAGTTCATTGCGGTAGGCATAGATCGATCCCAGCTTGTCATGCAGGTGGCGGTAGACCGGAAGCCCTTCTTTTTTCTCCCAGCGCTGCACGGTGCGGACGTCCCGCCGCAAATAGGAAGCAATCTCTTTCCACGAATCAAGTCGATCAGCCGGATTGCCGGTGGTCATGGTTTGCGTTCCGCCATTCCTTAAAGGGGTTATTCATCATACCCCACGACAAACTGCGGCAATCCCCGCCTGCCGCATCTTGTCGCTTGAGAGTCAATTCTATCGGGGGCTAGAGTCACCATCGTAGGGAAAAAATGAGCCCATGATGAGCAGACTTGATTCGCCAAAAAGCCTTTTACTTTTTACCACGATATTGTTTTCTGGAGCCGCCTTTGCTCAAGCCATACCGTGGCTTGATGATCCACCGGCAACGAATACACAAGTGCAAGTCGCCTCCCATGGGGAGACGAGCACATTGGCTCCTGGAATTATGGCGCCGCAGGTCGCAACCACGACTGCTCCTTCCACGGTGACCATACCCGCCGGGACCCGGGTGTTGATGGTCCTGAAGAGCCCGCTGCATACCACATCGGGAACAGCGGGCTCCGGTCTCTACCTGGAAACGATCTATCCAGTGATCCAGGACAATCGCGTGGTTATTCCCGCCCATACTTATGTCCAGGGGGTGGTTGAAGCCGAGGAGCGTCCGGGACACGTTAAGCGCACGTCAGAGTTCCGCTTTCGCTTTACCACACTGATTTTTGCCAGCAATTTTGTTGCACCGATCAACGGCGTTCTGCAGAGCATACCCGGCGCAAGAAACATTCGCGCACGTGATAAAGATGGAACACTTGCGACGGTGGACCAGACGGAAAAAGCTGTCGCTCCGGCTGCCGTTGGAGCCGTTAGCGGTGCAATTATCGGCGCAGATCACAGTTTTGGGATTGGTAAGTTTACCGGCGCCGGCATGGGCGCTGCTTTGGGGCTGGGATCGGTCCTGCTGAAGCGCGGTGATGAAATTAGCCTGGCAACCGGAACCCGCATTGAGATGATCTTGCAGGCCCCGCTCAGCCTGGAGCAGGCACAGATCGCGCAAAACGCGCGCTACACCGCATCTCCAGCGTCGTTCACGGAACTCAAAGATCCTGCGGCCACTGACGACAAGCATGACCAAAAACGCAAATCTCTCAACGGGCGCAGGATGCCTGGTCTCATTGGATTGCTGCGCCCTGACTGAAAATAAAAGGCCCGCTTTGCGCGGGCCTCTATCCATCTTTTACGGTTAATCAGCTATTCGTAGCGCAACGCAACCATCGGGTCCACCTTGGACGCCCGGTACGCGGGTATATAGCACGCCAGTAAGGAAACGAGTGTAACAATGACGATCACAACGGCAAATGTCAAAACGTCAGTTGGCTTTACTCCAAACAAAAGGCTGCTGACGGAACTGACGTAACGCGCTGCCACCAGTGACAACACAACCCCTGCGCCCACGCCGATAGCCGTAAGCCGAAGACCAGACTTCAGTACCATCTGCACCACGTTAGCCCGCGTAGCGCCCAGCGTAATGCGAACACCAATCTCATGTGTGCGCTGCGCCACGGCATAGGCAATCACGCCATAGAGGCCAATGCCAGTCAGCAGCAAAGCAAGCCCGGCAAATGCCTCCAACAGAATTGCATGGAAACGCGGCGTGGCCACTGCAATTGCCAGATACTCCTCCATGGTCTTGATGTCGTAAAGAGGTAGATCGGGGTCCATGGAAGAAACCATGTTGCGCACCGCCGAAGTCAGGCTGTGCGGGTCCACGCTTGTCCGCAGGACCACTGTCATGGAGCCAAAATTGAGCTGAGAATCAGGAATGTAGTATTCCGCCACCGTCTCGCTGTCCAGCTTACGGCTCTTTACATTCCCTACGATCCCCACAATTTCACGTGTTTGCGGGTCTCCGTGATTCGATGCGCCTGGCGTAATGCGCTTGCCTAGCCCATTCTCGTTGGGGAAATATCGACGGGCAAACTCCTCATTCACAATCACCACACCCGGAGATTTGCTGTCGTCATGATCGTTGAAGTCTCGGCCACTCTTGAAAGGAATAGAAAACGTGCGGAAATAGTTGGGGCTTATTACCTTGATGTCCGCAGATGGCTCCTCAGATTTCGGGACCGGGTGCCCATCAATTTGAAACGTGATGATCGCATTGCCTCCACTGAGTGGCAGCGGAGTAACTGCGGCTGCGGAAACAACGCCCGGCAATGCTTCCGCACGCGACAGAAGCTGGCGATAGAAATCCACCTGCTGTTGCTCTGAGTATTTCTTCTCCGGCAGATCGAATGTGAGAGTCAACACGCTGCGAGGATTCAGCCCGGGGTCCACTTCAAGCAAGCGATGGAAGCTCTTCAGCAACAATCCTGCCACCACCAAAAGCGCCAACCCAAAGGTAGTTTCAACCACAATTAAAGCGCTGCGCAGCCGCTGATTTGAGCTGCCGCCTCCGCCTCGTCTCTCTTTCAAAAATTCCGTCAAATTGGGTTTGGCAGCGCGCAGTGCGGGAACCAGCCCAAAAACAATGCTGGTCACCACGGCAATAATCGCGGTAAAGCCCAGTACCGTTCCATCCAACTCAGCAGACTGAAGGCGGGGCAGGTTCTCCGCATTTAACTTGATAAAGATCTTTAACGCCCATAAGGCTATTGGGATAGCCAATATTGCTCCGCCAATTGCCAGCACCATGCTTTCAGTAAGCATCTGGCGAATCACACGCATTTGCTTGGCGCCCAGCGCTGCGCGCACGGCGATCTCACGGCCGCGTTTACTGGCGCGGACCAGCAGCAGATTGGCAACGTTGAGACTGGCGATAAGAAGCACCACTCCCACAAAAACAAGCAGTAGGATCAGCCTCGGACGCGTGTTGCCTACCAGATGTTCCAGCTCTGTGATTAAGAGGACAGACGGAAATTTTTTGTTCGTGTCAGGATACTGTTTGGCCATCGCGCGGGCCATCAGGTTCATTTCTTCCCGCGCCTGTTCAATTGGTACACCCGGTTTCAATCGCGCAACCACTTCCAGGTAGTGAGCACCTCGCTGGGTAGTGCCAGCGGGCTCTTTGGGATCGGTGGATTCTGCTTCCGGACCAAAAGTCCGCCACAGCCGCGGCGGATCACCATCCAAAGGAAAAGTGAATTTGGGCGGCATAACGCCAACCACTGTATAACTTTGCTTGTCCATGGTGATAGCGCGTCCTATGATGCTGCGATCACCGTGAAATACCGATTGCCAGAGTTCATGGCTCAAAACCACCACGCGCGTTCCCGGCTTCTCTTCATCTCTTGTAAAACCGCGTCCCAGGAAAGGCGGAACACCCAGAACGGAGAAGAAGTCCGCTGAGACAGTGGATGCCGTTACATGGAGCGGTTGGTCAAGCCCGTTAAGAGTGAAGCTATCGCCGTGGGAAGAAGCCATCCCGGTAAAAGATTTGGCCTGCGCGCGCCAGTCAAAGAAGTCAGGATAGGAGACGGAAAATGGCTGCGCAACTCCCGGCTGCCTTTCAAAAGCAGAGGTCAAAAATGTCAGCCGGTCAGACTCAGGAAACGGCAAGGGCTTAAGCAAAACAGCATTCACAATGCTGAAAATGGCGGTGTTAGCGCCAATGCCCAGTGCCAGAGTCAGTAATGCAATAGTGGTAAATGCTGGCGACTTGCGCAGCATCCGCAGGCCATAGCGCAAATCTTGCAGGAGTGTAGTCACACTTCTCCCCCGAATTGGAATATCGCTTTAAAGTGTGTGAGCCGGTTTTTTAGACCATCTCTGCTTGCTGCGCGGCTTCGGTTTCTTCCACCACTTTGCCGTCAAAGAGATGGATGGTCCGCTCAGCATGTTTGGCAAAGCGAGTATCGTGCGTCACCATGCAGATGGTTGCGCCTTCACGGTGCAGGCTCTGCAATAGCTCCATCACGGCTTCGCCATTGCGTGAATCCAGGTTTCCGGTAGGCTCGTCCGCCAGAAGGATGGAAGGTGATCCGCCGAGCGCTCTTGCCACGGCAACGCGCTGCTGCTGACCGCCAGAGAGTTGTGAAGGATAGTGGCGCATACGATGTGCCATACCTACTTTTTCCAGCGCTTCCTGTACACGCTTTTTGCGTTCCGGAGAAGACATGGAGCGGTACGTGAGCGGAAGTTCGACGTTCTCATAGACCGTGAGATCGCCAATGAGGTTGAAGCTTTGAAAAATGAAGCCGATTTCCTGGTTGCGAATTCGTGCGCGATCGGAAAAATCCAGACCTTG
>Ga0206965_10283_pt1 | contig 15294 bp, 14 predicted proteins | sample Alteio_BWOrgHeat_26_FD_152973 | JGI IMG/M metagenome (GOLD analysis project Ga0206965, IMG submission 152973) | Enriched cells from forest soil in Barre Woods Harvard Forest LTER site, Petersham, Massachusetts, United States -... | ecosystem: Environmental > Terrestrial > Soil > Temperate forest >...
GTTTATGAACCTTGCTGAAAAGGCTGGTTATAACAAATTAGATCAATGCGGCGATGGATAAGGGAAATAATCATGGAATAAATAACAATGACTTTTTAGACTTTTAATGCACCTGTTTTTATAACTATATCATTACATCCCTTATTTCCGGTTGTTTGTGAGAATTCCTATAATTCTTTTGGAAAGTTATTAACGGTTAGTGGTTGATAAAAATATTCTGAAAAAAGACTTTTATCACGTTTATTATCTTTTCAAGGTTGTATGTTTGTAGCCTCAAAAATTAAGGGAAAAGTAAACCCAGAATAATATTAAATTTGCACAATCATGATAGATGAATTATTAGAAAAAGAAATGAAGGAATCAAAAGAAAAAACTACTGCCTATCAACTGGCTCTTGACAAGAGCACTGCTTACTTCGGCGGAGATGAATTGGCAGGAAGCACGTGGCTTAACAAGTATGCAATGCGCAATCTGAAAGGAAATATTATGGAGTCTTCGCCGGATGAAATGCATAGACGTATGGCGAAACATTTTGCAAGAATAGAGTTGGGATATAAGGCGAATAACAACCTTAATGGCGGCTTACATAAGATGTCTTATTATGGTCAGCACAGAGAGTTCTTGAGTGAGGAGAAAATATATGAATTTTTTAAGGATTTCAAGTATGTTATTCCGCAAGGAAGTGTGATGACTTCTTTGGGAAATCCATATATAATAGCATCCCTTTCCAACTGTATTGTATTGCCAGAGATTTATGATTCTTATGGAGGAGTTTTATATACCGACCAGCAGTTGGTGCAGCTATATAAAAGAAGGTGCGGTGTGGGTATAGATATATCTTCTTTGCGTCCTGCGGGCATAGCTGTTAATAATGCTGCATTGACCACATCAGGCGCGGTATCTTTTATGGAACGATTCAGTAATACAACCCGTGAAGTGGCGCAATTGGGACGTCGTGGTGCTTTGATGATTACTATAGACATTGCCCATCCTGATATCGAACAGTTTATTACCATCAAACAGAATTTGCAAAAGGTTACCGGGGCTAATATTTCTGTTCGTTTGAGTGATGAGTTTATGAATGCTGTTGAGAAAGATGCTAACTTCAAATTAAGATGGCCTATTGATTCTCCTAATCCTAAAATGTCGAAGATGGTTAAGGCTCGTGATCTATGGAATACCATTATCAAATGTGCCCATAATTCTGCCGAGCCGGGACTTATCTTTTGGGACAGGCAGCATAATTATTCTACCTCTTCTATATATCCAGGCTTCAAGAATATCTCAACCAATCCTTGTTCTGAAATAGCTATGCAAGGCGGTGATAGTTGTCGTTTGATAGCGATTAATCTTTTCAGTTTTGTTGAAAAACCATTCACCAAGGAGGCTAATTTTAATTATGAAAAGTTCTATGAAGTTACTTATGAATCTCAACGATTGATGGATAACCTCGTGGACCTTGAACTGGAAGCCATTACCAACATCTTAGCCAAGGTACATGCCGACCCTGAACCTGATAATATTAAAGCAGTAGAAAAGGAAACCTGGGAGCTGTTATATTATGCCGGAAAGAAAGGCAGGAGAACAGGTTTAGGCTTCACTGCATTAGGCGATGCTATAGCAGCTTTAGGAATGAGTTTTGATTCCAAAGAGGCATTGAATGAGACAGATGCAATCATGCGCAGGAAGTGTGAAGCAGAGTTTGACAGCTCCATAGATATGGCTATAGAACGTGGTAAGTTTGAAGCCTTTGATCCAGCTATTGAGAATACTTCGGAGTTCATTAATATGATGGAAAAAGAAATGCCAGAAGTATATAAAAGGATGATGAAATATGGCAGAAGAAATATCTCTATAAGCACGGTTGCGCCTACTGGTACCTTGAGTATGCTTGCTCAATCTTCGTCAGGAATAGAGCCTGTTTACATGCTTGCATATACTCGCCGAAGAAAGATTAATGCAACTACAGATAAGAAGGCGGAAGTTAATTTTACGGATGCTATGGGTGACAAATGGCAGGAGTTCACGGTCTATCACCCTAAGGTTAAGATGTGGATGGATATTACAGGTGAAACAGACATTACCAAAAGCCCTTATCATGGTTCTACTGCCCCTGAAATTGATTGGATGAAACGAGTTGAATTGCAAGCTGTAGTCCAGAAATACACCACCCATTCCATAAGCTCTACCATTAACTTGCCTAATGATGTTTCTGTTGAGGCTGTTGGTGATATTTATCTGCAAGCATGGAAGAAAGGATTGAAAGGAATTACGGTTTACAGAGATGGTTCCCGCTCAGGAGTGTTGGTAGCTATTGATGAGAAAAAGAATAAAAAGAAGAAGGATGAATTCGCTGAAACCGTTGCTCCGGTTAGACCTGATGTTCTTGAAGCATCAATCATTCGCTTCACTAATGGTGATGAAAAATGGATAGCTGTAGTAGGTTTATTAAATGAAAAACCTTATGAGATATTCACTGGTAAGGCTGAAGATACTTTCATTATTCCTAAGTGGGTAGATAGAGGCTGGGTCATCAAGAACCGAAATGAAGATGGCAAGTCACGTTACGATTTCCAATTCAAGGATAAGGATGGATACAAGACTACTATTGAAGGGCTGTCTCGTTCCTTTAATAAAGAGTTTTGGAATTATGCAAAGCTGATTTCAGGTGTCCTTCGTCATGGAATGCCAATTCCTCAAGTGGTTGATTTGATAGAAAATCTTCATCTGTATAATGAAAGCATCAATACCTGGAAGAACGGCGTAGAGCGGGCTTTGAAACTATTCATTCCAAATGGAACTGTGGCTGTAGATCGTAAATGCAGCGAGTGTGGCGATCCCGAAGGATTAATCTATGAAGAAGGATGCCTGAAGTGTAAAAGCTGTGGACATACCAAGTGCGGTTGATTTAATTTAACAAAATAGGAATTTTGAATTCTTTTCTTCAAAGGAATTATTGAAGAGGTTTCGTTCTATAAACTGTCAATTCATTTCTTTAAAACGATAAATTTTTCACCATTATTGGGATCAATAAAAGTGGTGTCAATAATCTTTTGAAGCAAGGAATCAATAACAATATTTTTATCTGCAATTACAAAGTTTAAATGATTTTCTTTTATGAAATCAATCCTACTTTGTTCTTCTGTAATGAAGGTGTTATTTGCCTTTTGTTTTTCAATATAACGATTAAAGATCAATACCTTTAAAAAGGTCTTTTGTTGAGAAAGGAAAATACTGTCTGTTTCGGGAGTTATATCCTTTGTTTCTTCAATCAAGATGATGTTAATATTGTTTTTTATAAGGGCTAAAAATGGCTTATAGGAATACGCCATGTACCCTATATTTTTATGGTTTTTGTAACCCATATATCCACCTTGATTGCTTAATTTTATAATTTGATTGTTTACTGATTTAAGGTATTCCGGTGAATAGTTGTTCGTGGATTCTTCCTTTGTATTATTCAATCCCTTGGAAGAATAAATACAACAATAGCCACACCAAATTCCAAGAAAGGCATAAGCCAAATATCTTTTGAGATTCTTTAGCCTGAAAATAAATAAAATAGAAATTATAAAAAAGAATATACTTGTTATTGGAACAGATAGATTATAAAAAAGCTGTATGGAATTTACTTTTTTAGTAAATATAGACCACTCAATAGATGAAATAGTAAAAAGAAGCAGAACTAAAAATGTCAATGTTTTCAGGCTATATGAATCAATTGTTCCTTTTTTCCAAAGATAAATAAAGACAATTACGAATGGGAAAAATGTAATTATAAGTTGAACAAAATTCTTGGCATTTATATCAAAAGCTATTATGGTATTTGAATAGGAGGTAAGTGTATCTTTCAATAAAGATGGTATCGGGGGATTTTCAAGCATCACATCGGTTCGAAGGTTTAGTTTATAAAACAGCATGATAAAAACGAATGAAAGTAGAGATGCTAAAATAATTCTAATCCTGTTTTCCGTCTTTATTACCAGGCAAAAGATGACTACAGAAACAGTAATGGAGACAAGTAATGCAAAATTGAAAAAGCATAAAGGAAGTAAAATTATCAAAGCTATATCAGGTCTTTTGGTCATGAAAAAATAGGAGGACGCAAGAACAAGAAGATTTATAATGAAGTATTTTTGATAGACCGCGGCATTTAGGAAAAAATAATAATCGAAACGATGAAAGAGTTGGTGTGGTATAAATGGAAATTTAATGCCGATGAAAAAGGGAAACAACAAACAAATAATAATATCAATAAATGTTACTTTCTTAAAGTGATTTACCAGCGTCAATGCCCCGAAGGACAATGCAAGTGAAAGGATACTATTGATAGAGATTTGTTGAATTAACAAAGTATTTAATCCAGTAAACCTCCCTAATAATGCCGTCAACCATATTTCAAAATAATGATATGGTTCCGGACGATTGTTATTAAAATAATCAAGATAAGAACTTTCAATTCTCGAATAGTTTAGATAATCAGCAACTCTTGCATAGAAAACTTTATCATCCTCAGGAGGTACCAGGATATGATTATTGGTATCCCAAAGAAAATACAAATTGAATCCTGAAATAAGCAATAATATTATCAAACAAAGAAGAATAATTCCAGGGCTTATTCTCATGGTTTCGATTAATCTTTCTCTTTTCCTGTATTGTTTAATTATGATGGATAAAATAAATCCAATAGGAATGAGAAGTCCGATCATCACCGTATTGAAACAGGTAATAACAATTGAATAAATCATCACCGACAGAATCATTCCCGTCAAAAGATTGGTGAATAATTTCAGATAAGGATTGTCTGTTGAAAGTTTGAGAATATTCATGACAATTCCTCCAATACTATAAAAGATTATTGAAGAAATAACAGCAACTGCAAAGTATATGGTCAGGGTTTCAATCATGCGGAATTTTTATAAACCGTGAGATTTAGATATTCCGTACAAATTCATAAATATCATCATCAGGATTTATACCCAGCTTCTTCCGCAACCTGTTCTTGCCCATCTTGATTGAGGCAGCCTCAATATTTTTAAGGTTGGCAATATCTTTATTGGACAAATTTATACTGATATAAGCGCATAATTCCACTTCCGATTTCGTGAGATTGGGGAATTTCAATTTTAATTTCTCATAGAATTTAGCATTCACATGGTCAATATTATTTTGAATCGTAATTTCGCCATCGCTCATGGAGATATTGTTTTTCAAATCAATTAGCAGCGACCGGATGGCTCGATCAAAGTGGTCTTCTTCCTTCAGAATATTTTCTAATCTGTCAATCATTTTCTTATTTACATCATAGACTTGCGTATTATGAAGAACTACATTTGTCAGATCTTTCTTCTTTAATTCAATCTCTGTCTGCATAGCTCGAGCTTCCAATTCTTTTCTTTTCAATTGCTCTTCTGCGAATAATTTTTCTGTCTCATTAGCGATCTTTCTTTTTTTCATCATTTGAATTAAAAGATAGATGATTACTATGCCGGCAATAATGATGGTAAGGATGATAATTCTATTGTTGAAGAGGGCAGTCTTCGTTCTTTCCAATTCCAGTTTATGTTTCTCTATTTCACTCTTGAAACCGAATCTTTGAATGTTGATCAATGCATTGGTAAGACTGTTCAAGGTTTCTGATTTCTGTTTTTCTATACTGTCATTAATGGTGAAATAATTAGAATTAAAATAGACCGCTTTTGAAGTCATTCCATTCCTGAAATAATAATCCGCAGCCAGTTTGTAAAACTTCAATTGTTCGGGAAGTTTAATTTTTGTGAAATTAGAATCACGAAAGTTCATTGCTGCATTAATCTGGACACCCGCTTCTGGATTCCCAGTTTTATCCAAGGCATTGATGAGTCTGACTTTATTAATAAAATAACGGTTCTCCCGATGAACTGATAAATAAAAACGATCATTGAAACGATAGGTCTTTATGGCAGTCGCATAATCGTTTTTCTTTTCGAATAATTGGGCAATATTGTCATTGATGCTGCAAAATAAAACAGTATCATACTTCGGTCCATTAAGTGTTTGGAGTGAAAGATTGAAATACTTTAACGCACTGTCATTTTTGCCTATATTAGAATAAAAGAAACCTATATTGTTTTGAGTAGAAGCCTCAGCAATATTGGCATTATTGGTACTTCGGGCTTCCGTTTCAGCCATTTTATAATAAGTGAGCGCACTGTCAGGTTCATTTATTTGAGCATAAAGACCGGCGATTCTTCCTGTGACAGGAAACTTCTTCCGCATCGGAATATCTGTGGCTGTAGAACTTATCTGAACAGCTTTTTTTAGAAATTCTATGGAATATTTTGGGTTCGCATCGGCAAGAACCTGCCCCATCATGTTATTCAATTCAAAAGTAACGCTATCAGGTTTATGCACATATCCTTCAAGAACCAAAGCGATTTCCAATTTCTTAATCACATTGATATAATCCTTCCTTTGCTCATCAGCCTTTGCCAGGATTAATAGTTCACTGATCTTAAACTCCGCGCTATCTGTAGTGCTAAGGTATTTGTCTATCATCTCGCGGCTGCTTTTATCGGCAGAATCAGAATATAATATTTTATCGCCCTCCTGTCCAAAAGATCGAATAAGAACCAGCAATAACGACAATAGAATAATTCGTTTCAAAGACATAATAACAGACAAAATCTAATGGATGCAAAAGTATTAAGATCGAGGGGAATGGAAAAGTTAATAGGAAAAATAAAATTGTGATGGATGGCTTCTTTATATTTATTGATATGAAGATAAGAAAAGAGTTATGAGTTATGAAGTATGTTTATGAGCCGTATGCGAAAACTCATAACTTATAATTCGTAACTCATAACTCTCTTAATTGGCTTATGGCAGGGGAGGAAGCAGCAAACTTGAAGAAGAAAAAGGAAGCTGGAATTCGAGACTCTTTATTTAATAGTATAACTTGGTTTGTTTGGGTGCATCGGGTTAGCCATCAACCTTTGCGTTGCAGGATGAACAACCAAATCCATATCTTCCATAGGCACTGCGCCCAGCAAGGTTTCATCACCGATTATCAAAGCCCCAACAAAGCAAAAGCGATTTTCAAAATCCACTCTTATAGGTCCGACATAAGGAACTTGATGCGAACTTCCGTCGGCAATAGTTACCGGACGTTTATCTAATTCTTCAAGCTCCAACTGGTATGCTACAGATTGAGGAATACACAACATAAGGGCACCAGTATCTACTAAAGCATCTATTTCAACCGGCAGTAAAGAGGCATTTCGAGGGTTACTTAATTTTATTTTTGAATATGTCAATCCCATTATTTTTTATTATGGCTGCAAAGATAGGGAATCAATTGACAATTGATAATGGACAATTGACATTGTGCATACTGTCAATTGTCCATTGTCAATTATCTTTGCCTTATGGAAGCAGAGGAACCAGCATACTTAAAGAAGAAAAGGGAATCAGGAATCTATAGAAAACCATATAGGAGCTTTGCACCTGTCTGGTTTTATCGTCATTTTTATTTAATGAGGCGGCAAAATTATTAAACATTCCAATCATCAAATAATACCTCCCCAAGAATACCTATCCTTGCATCCTCATTTAAAAACCAAATTTATGAAGAAACAAAAACCCGTTCCGAAAGGAAAGATTATTCCATTGACGAAAGAAGAAATCGCTGCCCAAGCTCGTAGTATTAAATGTGCGGGATGGATTGCTATCAGGGGGCTTGGATTGGATAATGGAAAAGCTGAACTTGAGTTATACTCTTTTATTATTATTAAAATGACTGCCATTGCTATGGGTTTATTAAAGGATGGTTTGATGGCAAAAGAGGCGTTTTCTAAGGCTTGGGAAGATATTTTAAAGGAAATTGATAATGGACATTATAAGGAACAAAATATTTTTGAGGCATATAGCAGAAAGATTATCACTAATATTTGCTTTAAAATATTGAAAGGGACAAAACGATTTGATGAGCTGGATGAAGAAGGAAACTTTCCGAATCCCGAAGCTCCGCAAAGTAAATATAGTGATGAAATGAAAGCATATATAAAGGTCTTGATGTTGGAATGTACTGTCATTATGCAGGATAAAATAACCATGCATTATATTGACGGCGATGATTGGAATATTGTAGGTAAGAAATACAATATTTCGGCAGATACTGTGAGAGGTGAGGTCTCCAAAAAGATGAGACAGTTCAAGAAAAAACTGGGAGGGTAAAATATATTTTCATTCGGTGTACTCGTTTTCAAGGTTTCAAGACTATACAGGTAGAATGAAGATAATGAGAACCGAAAAGATAGATAATAAAAAGGCAGGGATGCAGGGTGAGAACCAAATGGTCATCCTTTATGACAATTGTCTTCACCTTTATAGTAATTGTCATCACCCTTACAACAATTGTCATCACCTTTATGGGAATTGTCATCACCCTTATAGTAATTGTCTTCACCTTTATGACAATTGTCTTCACCTTTATGACAATTGTCTTCACCTTTACGATAAATGTCTTCACCTTTACGATAAAGGGCAAGGTTCTAACCTTTCTGTCAAATCTTATAATTAAACAATATAAATAAAATTCTATGGCAACATTAAAATTGGTAAAAGTAAAGATAACAGAATTTACTGACGAAACAAATGCAGAGGTCTTGAACCAATATCTTTGGGATTGTCTGACAGATGGAATGGGATCTACATTATATGGCAGCCCCGCTATCCTCGCAGCCTTCTATACCGCAGGCAATGATGCGTATGATGCCTTGGCATTGGCTATTTCCAATTATGATGACAATCAAAACCCCACCAATAATGGTATCGTAAAAGATAAAATGGCATTGGTAGTTCTTTGGTTGAGAGGCTATGCAAGCCAGGTTCAGGTTATTGCAAATCTGCCGATCAACTGTACCACCCGCGAAGAAGCTGCAACCAACATCAGACTTTCACACCTTACGCCTCAAGAATTAGCTTCTACCCCAAAAGGAAATCCTGCAACTCCTGAATTTACCGCTTCTATCGCTAATGGCGTAATCAGTATTAAAATTACAAATATACATACTTACAAACCTACCAACATTATTTTTGTTGTAACGGCAGTGCCACCGGTAACGACCCCTGCCACACCTAATCCAGTAGTTGTTCTTGACAAAGCCAATGCACAAGTATCTATAGTATCAAAAGTAGCGGTGCAAGCGGTTGTGAAATCTATAAGCGGCAAAGGAACCTCAGCAAAAATAGCAAATATGAATACCAGCCCGAGCTACAATATTCAAGCGTATGCTCAAAATGGCAATAAACAAATCAGCGATTTATCGGCACCAGTATTGGTAACAATCATTACGCTGCCGCCTGCGGTTTAAGGTTTAAAGTTTAAGGAAGTGTGATATCTCCCACCGCCTTAAACTTTTTTCGCTTACGCGGATGCTTAAAAGCGATGCTTCGCCAGAGCCATTTATCAATAAATCCTTGCTTGCCCGCCCTAAATGGGCGACGACGACCCAGATCCTTGTCAGGATTTGTAATCCCGCCGACCAATTCAATATTCCTCATTAAAATCTTTTCATTAAATAGACTTCTTTCATATTTAAGACCCGGAGGGACGGACTTGTGGTAGAAATAATCATCAGACAATATTCTCTAAAGTCCCTCTGACTTTTATGCAACTTTTGGTTTGATAAATATAAAAAATGTCTAACTAAGGATATGCCTGGAATACAGGACTGATGCTGAATTTCTGACTTTTAAAACATGACATTAATCATGTTTTAATATGATGAATGTTGTTTAATTGCCTAAATAACATGGGTAGTTTTGCCGCATAAGATTTAGTGTAAATAGTTCAATAAATTAATAACATTCAATATGTCTGAAAACGAAACAAACGAGAGAAGAAATTTCCTGCGACTGCTGGGCTTGACAGCAGGTGCCGCATTGGTTAGTACGAATGCTTTTTCCATCTTCATGAAGCCGGAAGAGATTCTGAAATTAAAACCGGAACAGCAAGAATTCATGAAGCGATATGGCAAATGGATGGATGAATTTATAGAAGTCATTCGCATCAAGAAACATGATCCTCTTCATAAGGATAACCTTGACAAGATGAATGAATTGGCAAACAGAGCCGAGGCATTCAAACCAGAGCTTACCGAGCATTTGAAAGATAAAACATTCTCCATAATCTACCTTGCTTCCATCGAAAGAATGAGCATTGAAATCAAAGAGGAAGAACATAGGATTTGAGATGATGTTAAGAATAACAAAGATGATAAAGGTCATTATTAATCCTGCTTTTAATCATTTAAATCAGGATATGATTGGGTGTAATTTTGCATCGTTAATTTGAATAACGTCTTTGATACACATTAAATAAAATCCTAAATAATTAAAGCTATGAATACCGAGATAAAAAATGAAGATGCCAACAATGCCAGGAGAAATTTTCTGCGCAAAAGCCTTATCACAGGCAGCGTTCTTGCGGTTGGCGCCATTGGTCTTGAGAAAGTCTTTTCCGGCGAGAAGGCTGACGATGGCAAGAAAGTAAAAGTCCTTACCGCCGATGGAAAAGTCCTCGAGACGAGCACATCAAATCTCAAGGAATTAAAGCACACTCCTGTTACTGATGCCGAATCTCGCAAAGGAATTCCAGGCAAAAAATTCGTTATGGTAATTGACCTCGCGAAGTGCGATGGTTGCGGGCATTGCACGGTGGAATGCAACAAGATGCACCACATTCCAAAGAGCAAAGAATGGATTAAAGTGATAGAAATGCAGGACTCTCCGAAGGAAGCTCCATACTGGTTTGTGAAGCCTTGTTTCCATTGCGATAATCCTCCATGCACAAAGGTTTGCCCGGTTGATGCCACCTTCAAACGCGAGGATGGAATCGTAGCTATTGATAATGATCGTTGCATTGGTTGCCGCTTCTGCATGGCTGCCTGCCCTTATTCTGCAAGGATTTTCAATTGGTCTGAACCGCTTTATGTGGAATATCCTAAGAAGTCAGCAAAGGATACAACAGTAAAAGAAACTTCCTGTTGCGGCGGTAGTGGCTGCGATGCTGATTCAGTGGAAAGTACTACTGCCCCTGCCGAAAGATTCTTTGAAAGCAAAAAAGGCTGTGTTGAGAAATGTGATTTCTGTCCGCACATGGCAAGGGAAAATAAATTGCCTGCCTGTGTTACCGGTTGTGGCATGGATGCTATCTATTTTGGCGATGAAAACGAAGATGCTGTTACCAATAAATCCGGGCAGACAGTTTCATTATCACAATTGCTTGAAGACCGCGCTGCATATAGATACCTGGAAGAATTGGGCACCAAACCACGAGTTTATTATCTGCCTCCATATAACAGGCAGTATGCAAAACCTGATATGAAAGGTGAAAAAAGCTAAATTAAACCAATATAAAAATTAATCATTATGGAAGATAAGAATCATCAAGTAGCAAACCAGGTAGAGGCTGAATTGCTTTCTACCATTGGTCAAAAATATAAGAACGAAAAGATATGGATTGGTGTACTTACTTTAATCTCTTTGTTTGGAGTGGGTGCATGGATCTACCAGTTGAAGCAGGGTTTGGGCGTTACAGGCATGCGCGATTATGTGAGTTGGGGTTTATACATCGCATTATTATTCTTCTTTGTCGGCATCAGTTTGGTAGGAGCCTTAATATCATCAGTACTTCGTTTCACAGGCACCAAATGGCGTTATCCCTTAATCAGAATTGCGGAGGCGGTAACGTTGTCAGCAATTTTATTCGCCGGAGTAATGCCGGTGCTCGACATGGGGCATCCCGAAAGACTTTATTTCTTGGTCACACATGGAAGAATCCAATCGCCGATTCTGTGGGATGTACTTGCCATAGCAACTTATTTCACGGGCAGTTTAATCTTCTTTTATCTGCCATTAGTTCCTGATCTTGCATTGATGCGCGACAAACTTACGGGCATCTCGAAGTTCAGAGTGTGGCTGAATAAATTCATGGCAATCAACTGGACGGGCACTCCTCGCCAACATAAATTATTAAAGAGAGGTATGGCAATAATCTCAATCGTCGTTTTGCCATGCGCCATCTCGGTTCATACCATCAGTGCATGGCTTATCGCCTTGACGATGAGGACGGGATGGAGTACCAGTCTGATGGGTCCTTATTTCGTTTTCGGAGCATTGATGGCAGGAGCCGCGATGATTATTTTGGTGATGGCAAACATACGCTATGGATACCATTTGCAGCATTACATCGGGCATAAACATTTTAATTATTTGGGAATGCTTCTCCTTGGATTGACGGCGTTCTATCTCTATCTCAACATCAACAAATATGGCGTTCCGGCATTCGTTGGAGAGAAGGCGGAGGTTGAATATCTGCAAGATTTAATGTTCGGGCATTTTGCTTTTGCATTTTGGTTTGTCATTATTGCAGGTCTTATTATTCCAATTATTATACTCTCGATCGGGAAGCTTCGCAACCAAATTAGATGGGTTGTTATAGCAGCGATTTTAGTTATGGGAGGAGCCATTATCAATCGTTATTTGATAGTTATTCCAAACATGCTGCATCCTTTAGTTCCCATCCAACATGCGATTCCGGGCTATGCAACATATAGCCCCACCTGGGTCGAATGGGCAATCGGTGCCGCAGGATTCTCGGGCTTAACACTCCTTATTATTCTTTTATTCAAAGCATTCCCGGTCATAACTATTTGGGAAACGATGGAAGGTGTGGAACATGATGGTCAGGAAGTAATCGGTTTGGAATATATGGATAACCCTAAACTTGCACCAAGATATGAAAATTATGAAGGCTAATCTGAATAATATGAAGACGAATCTGAAAGTATTATTAGTACTGATTCTTTTGATTAATTTCAATCAAAAGTCCTTTTCAAAAGATGAAAAGAAGGACGGCATCATTACCTTGACCGTCGAACCAAATGACAGTTTGTTTGTGGTGAATGCGACCGTTACGGATGCCGCAACGAAAGCTCCATTAAAAGGTGTCGAAATAACTTTCCTCATCAAGAGAATGTATGGTGATTTGAAAGTTGGCAATGCCACGACCGATGCCTCTGGAATTGTATCCGCATCATTCTCTTCAAAGATGCCCGGCAGCGACACACTTGGTAACATTAATCTAAATGCGAAAGTCGAGGACAATGATGTCATCAACGACATTACCGTCTCTAAAGTTATTCCATCAAAAGTCTCCTTCGAAGCACATACTCCGGTTCCGCCGGGAATGATTTCTGCCACCGCACCTGTTTGGCTGAAGGTAACTTTTTGGCTGATTGTTGGAACTGTATGGGGATTGTTTGGTTATGTAACATTCCTGATTTATCAGATCAGCAGGGAAAAACGGAAACCTCAAACCGCGCCTTCTAAATAGCATAATGAATAATTAAAGTAAATTAAAATAAATAGTAAACAATTAAAAAATTAAGTAGTATGAAAAATTTCAAAATTAAAAAGCAAAACCCAATACTGTTCTTCATGATGTCAGTAGTATTGGTAGTATTTCTAACAGCAGCGCAAACCTCTAAATGGTCAGCTCCTGATGCAGCTAAAAAAGTTGCTAACCCTGTAGCCTCTGATGCAAATTCTATTGCTGAAGGGAAGAAGATTTATGTATCCGATTGCCAAAAATGTCATGGCAAGAAGGGTTTGGGCGATGGTCCTAACGCTTCTGAATTGGATAATCCTCTGGAAGCTCTGAACAGTGCCGGAATGAAAGCGCAGACAGATGGAGAATTGTTTTGGAAAATCTCCGAAGGCAAAAAACCAATGCCTTCTGCCAAGAAAACTTTGTCAGAAACTCAACGCTGGCAAGTCCTTGATTACATCCGTACTTTAGCGAAATAAGGAAGTACGAATTTTACCAACAAAATTAGATTTATAAATAATTAAAGAATAATAGAAATGAAAAATTTAAAGAAATATTCTGTTGCCGCCCTGATGGTGTTGGCAATTATGTTCACTGCGGTGCAGTGCACGAAAAAAAATGAAGTTCTAAATCAGACTCCTGCAAGCACTTCTACAACTGCTAATACAGATACTTTGTATTCTGTCAAAGGCACTGCAACATTACAGCCAATAAGTGGTAATGCACTTGCTACTGCATGGAATGGAACGCTTGATGGCGCATGGAGTAACGCTCCGATTGTAACCGTTCATGCCGTTGTTCCTGATTTAGGGAATAACACTTTTGAAGGATTCATTGGCAATGCTACTGATGTGAATTTGCGGTCTATGTATGATGCAAATAACATTTACTTTCTTGCAGAATGGAGTTGCAGCAAGAATCCAACAGTAAGTTCTCCCTGGTATTACAATCCTATCACGAAGCTTTGGGCACAGATGGGTGCTGCGCCTGTTTGGGATGCTAATGGTGTTGAATTAAGTCCTCCTTTTGTTCAGGATCAATTCGATTTTATTTTCAACGTTGCTGGTTCTTGCGCAGGCTTCAAGGCACAGGGATGCTATGCTGCCTGCCATGTCAATACGCCAAATTTGGTGATGGATACTACCACCGGAAATATCACAACTGTGCCTGTTTACGGTGGTTCCATGTACACCAATGGTCCTAATGAAAAATTGGATTGCTGGAGAGTGCGTATGCTCCAGGTTTTGAATTGCAACCAGGCGAATGACACTTATCTTGATTGGGGTAATGGCGCAATTGATGCGAATGAAATCCATAACGATCCACAAGTTCATACTACCGATGGCGGAACGAGCAACAAACAAGTTTTGTCCGGAATGACTGTTCCAAAATGGATTATTAAAACAGGAGCTTATACAAATGGGGCTATCATGGTAGGAGATACAGCAAGCGGTGCTGCATTAAAAGTTACTGCGGTAAGTTCTACAGGAGTGCTTACTCTTAGCGATGGTTCGACCATTGATCCTACCGTCGGAACCAATTATCAACAAATAGGAACCGGAGCAAATATGACATTAGGAACTTATTGTGTTCCGGGTAGCATTGTAGGTTCTTATACAGGAAGCCGTGGTGATGTTACTGCTAATGCTTTTTGGACAGGTTCAGGTTGGAGATTATTAATTCAACGTGCCTTGAAAACATCTGATATTTTGGAACAAGATGTTGATTTCTCAAGCCTTGCTGATCAGCCTTTCGGTATCGGTGTTATGTTTAATGGCGCAGATAACGAACATGCAATTGTCTCTGGTCTGACTTTGCATTTCAATAAATAAGAATCTGTTTTTAAACAATTAAATTTTTCAATTATGAAAAGAATCAGGATAGCAGCAATTGCATTTGTCGCGTCAATTGCTGTATTTACA
>Ga0206965_10111_pt2 | contig 15094 bp, 8 predicted proteins | sample Alteio_BWOrgHeat_26_FD_152973 | JGI IMG/M metagenome (GOLD analysis project Ga0206965, IMG submission 152973) | Enriched cells from forest soil in Barre Woods Harvard Forest LTER site, Petersham, Massachusetts, United States -... | ecosystem: Environmental > Terrestrial > Soil > Temperate forest >...
ATGATATCAGCCATTTTCTGCATATCGGCTACCATGCTGTCACTTTCCGCATCCCCGCAAACAAAATAAAACCGCGATGACGATGGCAGTACTGCATTTTGGGCATAAGTATAAATCTCCGGCGCTATCCAGAATGCCGGCGAAAATATCCCGGCATTACCAAATACATCGGGCCCGCTGTTCGTAGACTACGGTCTACGAATTGGCTAAGCCTGTAGTTTGCAACTACATTAACGAAAAGCAAGATAGAAAGACAGAACCCGCTGTCCGTAGACTGTGTCTACGGATTTGCTATGCCCGTAGTCTCTGACTACAGTAAAGAAAAGCAAGATAGAAGACAGAGCCTGGCCGTGTGCCGGGCTTTGTTTATATATAAGTTTGCTACAAGATTGTTTATTTAAGCAAATACCGATTCTTACACCAAAGGAAACGGTTTATTTAATACGTTAAAAAGTTATGTTAATAAGCTAGATGCATTTGACGGCGCTAGAAGACAAGGTGTTAATATTACAGATGATGACATAACCCCGCCCCGCTAAGCGTGTCGCTTAGCAGAGATAGAGAAATGTAAGGTAATGGATGAAGCCTGGCCGACTATGCCCATTCTGGCGGGAGTATGCAGCGCAAAGGCCAAAAGCGTCGCGCCCCCCCCGCCTATCCAAGCGTGTCTTGGCTGTTACATATTAATCTTTCGGATTATTCTTTCGGACTTCCGGATTCGGACTTCCCGTCTTCCGGACTTCCGGACTTTCCATCAGCCAATTATAAAACCCCGGAAAGTCACCGTTCCATTGCTTTTCGTTATGGCTGGCGCCTTTGATGATGAGAACCGGGGCGCTTAAATCGCTTTTCGCTTTTAAACGAATGATATCAGCCATTTTCTGCATATCGGCTACCATGCTGTCACTTTCCGCATCCCCGCAAACAAAATAAAACCGCGATGACGATGGCAGTACTGCATTTTGGGCATAAGTATAAATCTCCGGCGCTATCCAGAATGCCGGCGAAAATATCCCGGCATTACCAAATACTTCAGGGTATTTAAGGGCAGCGTACATCGAAATTAAGCCCCCCATCGAACTACCCGCTATAGTGGTGTTTTTTGCGCCCGATTTTACGTGGTAGTGTTTATCTACATAAGGCTTTAGCGTTTTTACAATAAATTCAGTGTAGTCGTCGCCCCTTCCCTTTCCATATTTTGAGTTGTAGGGATCATATTCGGTGATCCTGTAATCGCCTCCATGGTCGATACCCACCACAATACTCTCCTTTTTATCCGGAAATTTGTCGAGTATTTCATCTATCCCCCATTCGCCGTAACCCGAAGTGTACTCATCAAACAAATTTTGCCCGTCGTGCATATAAATCACCGGGTATTTCTTTTTTGAAGATCGATACCCAGTCGGCAGGTATATCCATACCCTGCGCTGCCGTCCAAGCTGGGGCATATCAAATTTATCACTGATGATATGTACCTGCGGGCTTGCAGTATGGCTTTTTTCAGCCTTTGCAAAATTATCCTGCCAGCCGGCAATATCCAGGGTTATTGCAGTGTCTTTTGTGATGATCAGGCTCCGGTTCTCAATAGGCTTCCCGTCCGCCCTGCACTCAACAGACTGCCAGCTGCCTTTGGTTACCTTAAATTGGTAAACCCCTTTCTGCATTTCTTTTTTAAGCTGGTAAACCCCTTCCCCAACCGGGTGCAATTGCCAGGCCGAATCAGCAGGATTCCAGTTGTTAAAATTACCGGCTAAAAATAAGTGTATGTTTAACACTAACTGGTTGGCTTTTATTACCGTTTTAAAGACTGTTTTTTGCTGTCCTTTTGACAAAAAATTTTGGCCAAAAAGCAAAAACGCGCAGAAAAAAATTTTTTTCTTCATTATAAAGTGTATGATTAACAGTTATTACTCCGGGAACGTTCCCGGAAATTGGTTACCTGTAAGTAAAATTGTCAATTGTGTATTTTTTACACCAAAACAAAAACAAAACTTCATAAGTTGTTAATTAAAAGGCTTTTTTGAAAAAAAATGTTAAATAACACAACCGATTTTTCCATTTCTTTAAAGTTAATTTTAGCTGAATATTCAGCCCCAAAATTATCTTTTATATAATATTTGCATTTATTAAACCTAAGTGTAAATTAGTCACATGCTGTTTCAGCAAAAATAACAAACCAATTGTATAAGGCTCAAAAAGCCCTAATTAATTTTCAAAACTAAAAGTATATGAGAAAAAATTACTTCAAAAAGTATGTACTTCTGTTTGTGCTTATAACCATGTCATTTATGGCATTTGCACAAACAGGTGGTATAACAGGAAAGGTTGTTGATGAAAAAAATCAACCCCTTCCCGGGTCATCCGTAACCATCGATGGTACTACCGTTGGTGCAAGTACCGATGTAAATGGTGGTTACACCCTCACCCATCTTAAGCCAGGAACTTACACAGTTACTGCAAAATTTTTAGGTTATATTGCTTTGAAAAAAACAATAACTGTTGAGGGCTCAATAGTTACTGTTAACTTTGCATTACAGCCGGAAAATAACAACCTTAATGAAGTGGTGGTTATTGGCTACGGCACAGAAAAGAAAAAGGACTTAACCGGATCAATCGCTACGGTAACAGCGAAAGATTTCAACCAGGGTGAAGTAACTTCGCCGGAGCAACTCATCCAGGGCAAAGTAGCGGGTGTTTCTATCATCTCGAACAGTGGCGCCCCGGGATCGGGAAGTACCATCCGTATCCGTGGTGGCGCGTCAGTTAACGGAAGCAACGATCCCCTTATTGTGGTGGATGGCGTACCGTTAAGCAACAATGGCATTAGCGGTGTTGCAAATCCTCTGGACCTGATAAACCCAAATGATATCGCTTCCTTTTCGATATTAAAAGACGCATCGGCAGCAGCTATTTATGGTAACAGGGCATCAAACGGCGTAATTTTAATTACAACCAAAAAAGGACAAGCAGGAAAACCTGTGTTAAATTTCTCAACACAATTCAGCGTTTCCAGCTTACCAAAAGAAGCGCCTGTATTATCGCCGGCTCAATTCCGTGCATACGTTATTGCAAACGACACTGCAGGGGGTAATTTCAAAAGCTATCTGGGCACTGCAAATACCGACTGGCAAAAAGTGATCTACCAAACATCATATAGCACGGACGATAACTTAAGCCTTTCAGGTACTACAGCCAATAATAAACTACCCTATCGTGTGTCTGTTGGCTACACCGACCAAAACGGCATCGTGAAAACAACCTCGTTGGAGCGTTTTACAACTGATGTTAATTTAAACCCGAGCCTGTTTAAGGATCATTTGAAGATCAATTTCAACTTCAAAGGGTCGCAGGTAAAACAACGCTTTGCAGGATCAAACGAAGCCACAATTATTGGCGACGCAGTAACTTTTAACCCTACTGAACCTGTATACTCAGGCAATCAGAAATATGGAGGTTACTTCGAATATTTAGATGCATCCGGAACAAGTGTAAACGGTTTAAAAGGCCTTGCCCCATTAAACCCACTGGGATTGCTTGAGGAAGATAACAACAGGAGCACGGTTTATCGCACTATAACCAGCTTAAACCTTGATTACAAACTGCACTTTTTCCCAGATCTGCATGCTGTGATCAACTTGTCTTATGACGGTTCAATAGGCCGCGGCAACCAGGTAGTACCTGGCTATGCTGCTTCAAACCTTGATGACTATAAAGATCCAACTACCGGTACATTATACAGCGGGTATAGCAGCCAGTACAAACAAGTTAACGGCAACAGGCTTGCTGAGGGCTATTTAAGTTACAATAAAGACTTTAAAAGTATAAAAAGCCACGTGGATGCGGTAGCAGGTTATTCCTTCCAGGATTTTCAAAATACAACCCTTAATTTCTTAAGTTATTTTGCCGACGGCACCGTAGATCCCCGTTCAGTATCCAACTATCCTTATGATATACAGGAAAGCCAGCTTACATCTGTTTACGGCAGGTTAAACTATACTTATGATAATAAATACTATTTAACAGGTACCATGCGAAGCGACGTTTCCACACGCTTTGCCCCTGGCATCCGTACAGGTAATTTCCCGTCTGTAGCATTGGGCTGGAAGATCAGCGAGGAAAACTTCTTAAAGAACAATGCTGTATTGTCGAACCTTAAATTACGTGTTGAATATGGCGTTACCGGCAACCAGGATGGTATAGGCAACTACGATTACCTGTCGCCTTTCTCGTTAAGTAATGTAGGCGCCCAATATCAGTTTGGCAGCACCTACTACCAGGCTTACCGCCCGGCGGCTTACTATCCTAACCGCACATGGGAACAAACAGCTACTACTAACATCGGTTTTGACTACGGTTTTCTTAACGATCGCATAACCGGTAGTATCGACTATTACTACAGAAAAACTAAAAACCTTTTGGCAACCATTAGCGAACCTGCAGGCAGCAATTTTTCCAACCAGATTGTTGGTAACGTTGGTAACATGCAGGATTATGGTGTCGAATTTAGTATCAATGCAAGGGCAATTGACTCCAGAGACATTTCCTGGAATATTGGTTTTAACGCTACGCTTAACCGTAATAAGATCCAAAATCTGTCAGCTATATTTAACCCGGATTTTGCTGGCTTACACGTTGGCGGTATTTCTGGCGGTTTGGGCAACACTATACAGATCGATCAGCCCGGTTATGCTAAAAACTCGTTTAACACCTACCAGCAGGTTTACGGACCTAACGGCAAACCGCTTGATGGCGTGTTTGTTGACCGTAACGGCGATGGTATAATAAACGAACTTGACCTTTACACCAGCCACAGCCCTGACCCACAGGAATACTTTGGTTTAAATTCGGACCTGCGTGTTAAAAAATGGAACATAGGCTTTGTTGCCCGCGCCAGCTTTGGAAACTACGTTTATAATAACGTAGCTTCAAACACAGGTATCCAGCGTAATATTTTAAACCCACTGGGCTACGTTGCCAATGGTTCATCAACTGTACTACAAAGCAGTCTTATCGGAAGCAGCGATAAAGATGTATTGTCGGACTACTGGATACAAAATGGCTCGTTTTTCCGTATGGACAATATCCACATCGGTTACAACTTCGGTAAAGTATTCAAAAGCACCGGCGATCTTAAGATCAGCGCCAATGTTCAGAATGTGTTTATCATCACTGACTATAATGGCGTAGACCCTGAAGTAAATGGCGGTATCGATAATAACTTGTACCCAAGGCCACGTACCTATTCACTGGGCCTTAATTTAAGTTTATAATTTGTAGTTGATTTACAATAAAGATATATCATGAAAAGAAATACAATTAAAATAGCAATAATATCGGGCTTATTTACTTTTGGCCTGGTATCTTGTAATAAAAACAAGATCCTGTCGCCTAACGATAAAGTGACTTCGGCGCAGGTTTACAGTACCGCGCTGGGGTATACTGAATCTATGGCAAAAGTTTACGGCGCCTTTGCGTTTACGGGGCAATCTGCCCCCGCTTCCGATGGCGACATATTGGGCAGCGACGTTGGCGCTACCGACTTTTACCGCTTATTTTTTAACGCTGAAGAATTGTCGACCGATGAGGCGGTAATTGCCTACGGCGACCCAGGTATCCAGGATCTGCACAACATGGTTTGGTCATCATCAAACTTCCAAACCCAAACGCTATATTATCGTTCATTTTTCCAGATCACATTATGTAACGATTTTATCCGCAACTCAACAGATGCCATGCTGGCCAGCCGCGGCATATCCGGCGCCGACGCGACAAATATTCGCTATTACCGCGCTGAGGCCCGTTTTTTACGTGCATACCAATATTGGGTATTAATGGATCTTTTTGGCAACCCGCCGTTTGTAACCGATGCAACCGCAGTGGGGTCAATTATTCCCCCGCAAATTTCGCGCGCTGCATTATTTGCCTACATCGAAAGCGAACTAAAAGCGATCGATCCACTATTATATGCTCCGATGACAAACCAATACGGTCGGGTAGACCAGGCTGCTGCCTGGGCCCTGTTAGCACGGATGTATTTAAATGCACAGGTGTATACAGGGACTGCCCGCTATACCGATGCAATTACTTATGCAAATAAAGTTATAGGCGCTGGATATCAGCTTATCCCTAAGTTTGATAACCTGATGCTTGCCGATAACAACTTGCGCAGCAAAACCGGCGGTGGTACAGTAAGCGAATTTATTTTCACTATTAATTATGATGGTACGCATACCCAATCCTATGGTGGTGCTAACTATGTAACCCATGCTGCCACCGGCGGCGATATGCCTAAAGATAAAATGGGCGTGGATTACGCATACGGAGGTTTAAGGACAACCAGCGCCATAACAAGCCTGTTCCCTGCACCGGCGACTACCGACCAAACAAATTTCCCTAATAACGGCGATGTTGACCAACGTGCACAATTTTGGTATGATGGCCAAAGCACGGTAATCAACAACGAAACCGTTTTCACAGATGGGATTGGAGTTACTAAATTCAGGAATATTACTTCTCAGGGTGTAACAGGCACAAGCCTAACCTTCCCGGATATTGATCTTCCGTTATTCAGGGTATCAGAAATGTACTTCATTTATGCCGAATCAGTTTTACGTGGCGGTACCGGGGGCATGCGCTCTCAAGCTTTGACTTACATGAACGACATACGTACTCGCGCCTACGGTAATATTTCAGGAAACATTACTGATACCGATCTTACCCTCCAGTACATCTTAGACGAAAGAGCCCGCGAATTAATGTGGGAAGGTTTCCGCCGTACGGATTTGGTGCGTTATGGCCTGTTTACCAGTTCATCCTACGTGTGGCCATGGAAAGGCGGCGTTAAGGGAGGTACCGGGGTAGCAGATTTCCGTAATTTGTACCCTATTCCCGATGCGGACAGGGCGGTTAACCCTAACTTGAAACAAAATGCAGGTTATTAAAAAATTGAAATCAATAAAAATTTTGATATGAAAAAAATAGTCACAAAATTATTAGCATTGGGTAGCATAGGGCTGCTCATGCTATCCGCCTGTAAAAAAGACGGCACACTGGCAACGTCAAATGGCGGGAAAGCAGGGACAGTTACTGCTTCAGTAACTACACTGCCATTAGACCGCACAATGCAGAACGATACCACAAAAGTGATCAGCTTTACTTTTACTGCAGCTAATTATGGTTACTCGGCAGCAGTAACCAACACTTTGCAAATCGACGTAGCAAGCGACAACTGGAAAACCCCGATATCAGCAACTCTTGGGTCTAAAATTTACAGCCAGTCATACTCAACCGGAGATTTTAATGCGATGCTGTTAAAACTTGGTCTTCCAGGCGGCACTTCTTCTACAGTACAGGTTCGGGTAATGCATTCCATTTCGGCCAGCGTTGCCGCTGTTTATTCAAACGTTCTTTCGTTAACAGTAACACCTTATAACCTAACGTCGTATTTGTGGGTGCCTGGTGCTTACCAGGGATGGTCGCCGACAGATGCGCCTCAGCTGGTATCGCCTACCGGCAATGGTATCTATTCAGGTATTGTCAATTTCACAGGCTCCGATCTTACTTTCAAAATTACTAGCGAGGCCGATTGGAATGGTACAAATTATGGCGCAGGCGCCACTGCCGGTACAATAAGTTCAACAGGTGGAAATTTAACTGCCCCTACCGATGCCGCTTTTGAAGTTGATGTTAATTTGATTACCAATACCATAGCTTTTGTACCGCAATGGAGTGTTATTGGTGATGCGTCGCCAGGTGGTTGGAATACAGATACCGACATGAACTACGATTCGACCACTAAAACCTGGTACGTTACCGTTAAATTAGTGAGTGATGGCACTACTAATGCAATTAAGTTCAGATTTAAAAATGACTGGGGTGTGAACCTGGGCGGCAGTAATGGTACACTGACATCTGGTGGCTCCAATATTATTATACCGGCTACTGGTCCGGGCGGTGCTGTTTATCGGATTACTTTAGACCCGGTTGCCGATACATACACTTTAGTAAAACAGGTTTAAATTATACAGAGTTGATTGATTTTAAAGCCCGCCTGGTGAAAACCAGCGGGCTTTTTGTTGTCTGAACCATTGATTAAACTGATTGATGGATTATGCTAAAAAAAAAGAAAATCGCAATAGCGAGATAGCCCAAAACAAAAAATCCGAAGCCCTGGTGACTCCGGATTTTTTATTTCGCATGCTAAATATGAGTTGCGATCAGAACAATCTTTACTACCCCGCTCATACCATCAACTATGAACCTAAAAAACTACCTGTCCTTTATTTCCACATAATCCCTGTTGGTTGCACCAACATAAATTTGGCGCGGGCGGCCGATTGGCTCTTTATTATCCTTCATTTCTTTCCATTGTGCTATCCAGCCAGGCAAACGGCCAAGGGCAAACAATACAGTGAACATATCTGTAGGGAAACCAAGTGCCCTGTATATAATGCCTGAATAGAAATCAACGTTAGGGTATAATTTCCTTTCAACAAAATAGGGGTCTTTTAAGGCTACTTCTTCCAGTTTTTTGGCAATTTCAAGCACTTCGTCATTGATGCCCAATTTCTCAAGAATATCGTCGCAGGCTTTTTTAATGATCTTCGCCCGCGGATCGAAGTTTTTATACACCCGGTGACCGAAGCCCATCAGGCGGAAAGGATCATTTTTATCTTTTGCTTTCGCGATCCACTTATCGGTATTACCACCGTCAGCCTTAATTTTCTCCAGCATCTCTATCACTTCCTGGTTTGCCCCGCCATGCAGCGGTCCCCATAGGGCAGAAATACCTGCTGATACGGAGGCGTAGATATTTGATTCAGATGAACCTACAATGCGTACAGTTGATGCAGAACAGTTTTGTTCATGATCAGCATGCAGGATCAGCAGCGTATTCATTGCGCTTACAATTACCGGGTCAATCTCAATTTCCTCAGTGCGCTGCCCGAAGGTCATGTGCAGGAAATTGGTTACATAATCGTATTTATTCTGCGGGTAGATATACGGATGGCCCAATGATTTTTTATAGATCCATGATACAATAGTGGCCATTTTAGCCAGCATTTTTATAATGCTCAAATGTAGTTCGTCTTCTGATTGATGCGATTTAAGCGACTCCGGATAAAAGGCGGATAAAGCACAAACCAACGATGACAGCTGCCCCATAGGATGCGCTTTTGACGGGAAGCCATCAAAAAACTTCTTCATATCCTCGTGCACCAGCGTATGGCGGCTTATCTCGTACTGAAAATTTTTGAGTTGCTGTTCAGTAGGCAGTTCGCCGTGAATGAGCAGATAGGCTACTTCAATAAAACTCGATTTTCCGGCAAGCTGCTCAATTGGGTATCCGCGGTATTTAAGTATGCCAAGCTCACCATCCAAAAAAGTGATAGCGCTTTTGGTAGCACCGGTGTTTTTGTAACCAATATCAAGGGTAACATACCCGGTCTGGTCTCTTAATTTTGATATATCAATTGCTTTTTCACCTTCGGTACCCTCAATAACGGGCAGGTCATACGTTTTATCGCCAATTTTTAATTGTGCACTCTCCGACATAGGAATATTTTTAATCTGCAACAAATGTAAATAAATCTGCGTATTAATGGCCGGTTATAAAATCTACAATTTGTAAAATTTTAGTTGAGATATTATTCATAAGCAACAATATTAAAATTAAAAAACAATTGCAGGCGATATAAGAGATGGGAAACCATCAGTGAAAGATTGATATATTATTGTTTGGCTATTTATATAGCACGGTTGTCATTTATTGAAACGGGTAAAATCCAAACATTTTTTATTTTAAGAATTAATAATTTATTAAGAACTGTATAGGTATGTCCTTTAAAAGCAAATTGTTATTCATATTACAGAACGACAATACCATATACCGGCTACTGCTGGTAGGGTTACTTATTGCAAGTCCCTCTCTTCATTATTTATGTCTTTATAATTCTTACGACCCAATATCACTCCGGGCAATCAACACCGCTTTATGCATAGTAGCCTTAGGATTTTCATTTTACCCGGGCAAATATTTTGCAACGTTCAGTCAGTATATCGCCATAATATCATTTTTGGTTATCAACAACTGTATCTTACTGAGTAAAAACGGATTTAGCCATGTTTACCTGTTTAGTTCGATAACCATTTTTATAGCGCTTACTTTATTTTGCAAAAAACGATGGGAGTTTGTCACCGTTTGCTTGCTAAACTTGCTGGCTACCCTTGTAGCGTATTTTACGGCCCCGCAATTAAATATCTCAGTAGTAGTACTGGTAGTATTACTGTTAACTTTTACGTTGATCGCTTATGTTTCGTTTTTAGTGATGATGGCCTACAACCTCAAATTTAACAAGGCGGTTGATCATGTGGTTGATTTAAATAAATCGCTGCTGGTAAATGATGAAATGCTAAGGGCTAAACGGAACAACCTAAACTCGCTGATCAACTCGCTTAATGAAATTATTTTTGAATTTGACGAAAACAAAATCTGCTTAAATACATGGTTTCGTAAAACTGAAGACAGGGTAATTGAACCAACGATATTTATTGGAAAAAAAACTAACTGACGTTTTTGGGTTCGAAAAAGCCAAAAAGTATGATACCGCTTTAGACCAGGTAATAAAAACAAGGGAGCAAATAACCATTGAATTTAACTCCGATTTTGGTTCAGGCCGATGGTTTGTTGCCAGGCTTGCACCGGTTTTTGATCCTGACGGGAATTACACATTCAGAATATCAGCTTCAGTGACAGATATTTCGGAGCAAAAAAAATATGCCGACGAGCTAAAAGAAAAAGAAGCATTATTACTTGAGGCCCAGGAAATTGCAAAAACAGGTAATTGGTCGTACGATCACTCAACAAAAGAAACCTACTGGTCAAAAAGCTTATATAGCATTCTTGAAATTGATAGCATACCCGAAGATATCAGCAAATACGAATATTACATCAGCCTGATCCACCCCGATGACCGCGATAAAGCTTATCAATATTTCTCGAACCTGAAAGAGACTTATGAAAGCCAGTTTGAGTACCGGCTGATTACCCCCAACGGCAATTTAAAATATTTCAGGGCACTAAAAGGTGAGCTCATTACCCATGAAGATGGAAAGCCTAAACGCAGTTTTGGTGTGTTGCAGGATATTACCGAGACAAAAAAAGCAGAAAAGAAAATAAAAGTAAGCCAGGCCGAACTGGAGGAAGCCCAAACCATTGCAAAAATAGGAAATTGGAAATGGGATGTGATCATGAATAAGTTAACATGGTCAGAAGAGATCACTAATATTTTCGAGCTCGACCCTGCATCTGTTTCCGAGCAAAACTTCATTAAATTATTGACAAAATATGCCCATCCGAATGACAGGCATATCCTGAAACAACATTTAAAAGATCTTTCTAAAATCACCAATACCTCCTACGAATACCGCATTATTACACCAAATGGGAATATCAAGTACTTAAGCATCATTGTTGGCAAACTCATTAAACGCGACGACGGCGTACTGCGCAAAGTGATTGGCACCCTGCAGGATATTACCGACCGCAAACTGGCTGAACTTGAATCTCAGCGGACTGAAAATAAATACAAACTGGTATTGGAAACCATTAAGTTACCTGCCATTTCGGTTGACCGCAATGGAGATGTGATCTTTTGCAATAAATATGCTGCAGAAATGCTTGGTTACGAGCAAAAGGAAATATTGGGTTTAAACTGGATCAACTATTTTGTACCTGAAAATTCAAGAAATAACACTTCGGAATTGTTTGATAACGATTCATTCAAGCCGCAGAATACCAATTCAGTAATTTGCCGCAATGGCGAGCAACGCATTATCAGCTGGCAAAATACGATAAGTTACGACGAGAACGGCCAGATTAAAGAAGTTACCGGCATTGGCGAGGATATAACAGAAAGGCAGAAAAAGACGCAGGAACTGATCTCGGCGAAAGAACAAGCCGAAAGATCATCGCAGTTTAAGTCGGAGTTTTTGTCTATTATGAGTCATGAGATAAGGACACCGATGAACGCGGTAATCGGCACAACCAATCTTTTACTAAGCGAAGACCCGAAACCAGATCAACTGGAATACCTGAATACGCTGAAATTTTCGGGAGAAAACCTGCTGGCAATTATTAATGACATCCTTGATTATAATAAAATTGAGGCCGGCAAACTGGAATTAAATAAGATACCGTTCAGTATCCATCATCTTACCCAAAAAATCAAGAAATCATTTTATGCCAAGGCAACAGAAAAAGACCTTGAAATAGAATTGATAATAGATGACAATATCCCGGCACAATTGATAGGCGACCAGATCCGGTTAGGACAGGTATTAAATAACCTGGTGAGCAATGCCATTAAATTTACGCACTACGGCAAGGTTATCATCCGGCTTGAACAGCAGCAGGCTGCGGACAAAACAACTCATATTAAATTTACGGTTACTGATACGGGTATAGGCATTGCTCCTGAGAACCTTCATATTATTTTCGACCCGTTTGAACAGGAAACCCAAAATTCGGATACCAATTATGGAGGTACCGGCCTCGGGCTCGCGATAACCAAACGCCTGGTTGAACTGCATAAAAGCAGCATTTCGGTTACCAGCAAACCCGGATATGGCACCGAGTTTACCTTTTCAATTGCTTTCGAAATTGGACAGCAGGAAGAAAAAAAGGAAGATCAGACTTCAATTTTACCAACAAACTCCACGTCTGACTTACTGGGCATGCGAATTTTGATTGTCGACGATAATAAAATGAATATCATGATCGCTTCAAAATTCCTCAAAAAATGGCAGGCACAGCCAGATGAGGCTACCAGTGGGAATGAGGCCATTGAATTAACCAAACAAAACAACTACGACCTGATCATTATGGACCTTCAGATGCCCGGAATGGATGGCTTTGAAGCCACGCGGATCATCAAACGATCAAACCCGCAGATACCCATTTTAGCCCTTACCGCCGATGCTATGCCCGAAACCCACAGCAAAGCCTTTGCCGCAGGCATGTGCGACTACCTCACAAAACCTTTCGTTCCAAATGTACTCTTTGAAAAAGTAGCCCGCTATTATGTAGCTGTGGAGGGGTGAGTTTTGGTCATTGGTCATTGGTCATTTGCTTCGCGTCATTGGTCATTGGTCATTTGCTTCGCGTCATTGGTCATTGGTTAACGGATACACCCCGTCCGCATTCGATGACCAATGACCAATGACTACTGACCAATGACTAATTAGACCTTATCGCCTCAACCGGATCCAGCTTAGCCGCAACCCAGGCCGGGATAATTCCTGAGATTATACCTATAGTGAAGGATGTACCGATGCCGATGATGATGTTTTTTATATCGAGGACGATTTTCAGGTCGGCCGCTGCACTCACTGCCAAAGTAAGCAGATACACCAGGCCCAAGCCTATTACCCCTCCCATCAAACATAAAAAAATCGCCTCAATTAAAAATTGCAGTAATATAAAGTAACTTTTTGCCCCGAGTGATTTTTGGATGCCGATAATATTGGTACGTTCTTTAACGGACACAAACATAATATTGGCAATACCGAAGCCGCCAACTAAAATAGAAAACAGGCCAATGATTAAGCCCACAGTATGCAAAACACCAAATACTACATCCAGCTGATTGGATATAAGGGTAGTTTTATTCAACGAAAAATCATCATCTGCACCTGGCCGGATCCGGTGTATGGAACGCAATAAGCCCTTTAATTCGCTTTCAACTTCATCAACACCAACCCCTGGTTTGCCACGTACTACAATTTGGGGTCCGTAATTATCATTTTGAATATCGATGATATTTTTAGCATAGTTTAATGGCAGCAAGATCTCTTTATCATCGGATATCCCTAAAATATCATTTCCCTCTTTTTTAAATACCCCAATCACCTTAACATTACGCCCCATAATTTTCAAGTCCTTGCCAAGTGCGCCCCCGTCGGGGAACAGGTCTTTGGCTATATCATAACCTATAACCGTAACCGGGCTGCCAGCCCTCGATTCCATATTGGTAAAATATCTGCCCTCCGAAAAATCAAAGTTCCACGTAATGTCGTGATCCTGGGTGGCTGCATCTATTGACGCACCGCTCACCGTATTGCTTTTATATTTTACGATGCGGTTATCGATATTAACCTCGTATGATATGGCCAGGGCCGTGCGGCTTAACCGCTGCAAAGCGTCAAAATCCCGTAATTTGGGTACCGGGCGCTGCATATATTTCCACCAGGGAAAATCATCTCCTCCCCCAACCCAGGGCCATTTTTGAATATAAATACTATTGCTGCCTAATTTATTTACGCTGTTTTGCAGGTTATTTTTCAGTGTATCAACAGCCGAAAAAACGAAAATAATAGTAAAAATGCCTATGGTTACCCCCAACAGGGATAAAAATGTGCGTAGTTTATTTCCCCTTAACGAATCATTGGCAAATAAAAAGCTTTCCTTCAAAAGTTTTAAAAACAGCATATTTATCTATTTTGGGATAACACCGATTATTAATTATGATTTCACCGATTATGTATTGATTCCACCGATGCAGGCCACAGTAATGATATTATGGGTTTAGACTATACCCGGATGATTAAGTTACATTATTTCTTTTATTTAAAAACACAATCAGATAATCTTTGTAATGATGTAACAAAACTGTGCAATCTTTTTCGAACCTGCGTAGCTATGTAACATTATCGGTGAAATCATACAATAAAATCGGTGAAATTACAAATTTAATCCTTACATTTGCGCCCTTGAAAATTCATATCATTTAGCATGAAATTATCTCAATTTAAATTCAACCTGCCTGATTCATTAGTAGCCCACACCCCTGCCCATACCCGCGACGAGTCGCGATTAATGGTGCTTCACCGCGAAACAGGCAAAATTGAGCATAAAATATTTAAAGATATCCTTGACTATTTTGACGACAAGGATGTGATGATCCTCAACAATACCAAAGTATTTCCGGCCCGTATGTACGGCAATAAGGAAAAAACAGGCGCAACTATCGAAGTTTTCTTACTGCGTGAGTTAAATAAAGAATTGCGTTTATGGGATGTACTGGTTGACCCGGCC
>Ga0206965_10286_pt1 | contig 15081 bp, 15 predicted proteins | sample Alteio_BWOrgHeat_26_FD_152973 | JGI IMG/M metagenome (GOLD analysis project Ga0206965, IMG submission 152973) | Enriched cells from forest soil in Barre Woods Harvard Forest LTER site, Petersham, Massachusetts, United States -... | ecosystem: Environmental > Terrestrial > Soil > Temperate forest >...
TTGTGCGCCTGTGCAAATGAGGTCATTTTATGATCCGGCCAAAAGTGCTGTTTCTTTGCTCGAAAAATTCATGCCGTACACAAATGGCGGAAGCTTTTTTGCGCGACATGGGAGGGGATCGTTTGAACCCCTCAGTGCGGGCGCGGAAGCAGGGGCTGCTCTCGATCCGGATGCGATAGCCTTGATGCTGGAAGTTGGAATTAATATTTCCAGGCAGCAACCCAGGCGGGTTGACCCGTTCATGCGTGAGCGCGTTTCCTTTCTCGTAACGCTCTGTGAACGCGATATCGAGCGCACTTGTCCGATTTTCCCCGGCGCCTTCTGGCGTCTGAAATGGCCGATTGAAGACCCGGCAATCGCCAATGATCGCGCGCGACACCGGATGCTTGTACGCCGCGTCCGCGACGAAATCCGCGAGCGGGTCGTTCAGCTCGTTCAGGAACATTCATAAAGGAAGCCCCTATGGAACTCAAGGAAGTAGTACGGGAAAAGTACGGCGAAGCCGCGGTGCGCGTGCGGCTCGGGGGAAGTTCATGCTGCGGAGCCGCGGCGGCGCTTGAAAATTGCTGCGATCCTATTACGTCCAACCTTTACGACGCCACGCAAACCGGCTCCCTGCCGGAAGACGCGGTATTGGCTTCGTTGGGCTGTGGCAACCCCACGGCACTGGCGGAACTCAAGGCCGGTGAAACCGTTCTCGATCTCGGATCGGGCGGCGGTATCGATGTCCTGCTGTCGGCGCGACGCGTTGGCCCTGCGGGTAAAGCCTACGGCCTCGATATGACGGATGAAATGCTCTCACTGGCGCGGGATAACCAGCTCAGAGCCGGGGTCGACAATGTCGAATTCCTCAAAGGTGAAATCGAACACATCCCGCTTCCGGATAGCTCGGTGGACGTGATTATCAGCAATTGCGTCATCAACCTTTCGGGCGACAAGGACCGCGTGATGCGCGAGGCCTTCCGGGTTTTGAAACCCGGTGGCCGCTTCGCTGTATCCGATGTCGTCACGCGCGGAGAAGTCCCGGCAGACGTGCGGAAAAATATGCTGCTGTGGGTCGGCTGCATCGCCGGAGCACTGGACGATTATCAATACGTGGCGAAGCTCGCCAAAGCGGGCTTTGATGGCATCGACATTGAACCGACGCGTGTGTACAACGTCGAGGATGCACGGACTTTCCTGAGCGGGCAGGGCGTCGACGTGGACGCGATCGCGCCGCAGGTTGACGGGAAATTCATGAGCGCTTTCATTCGCGCCACAAAGCCCGCGAGCTGTTGCGCTCCGGGCTGCTGCTCGTGACGTGGGCGCGGCGTATTGCCGCTGAAGCACTCGGCACCGGTCTACTGCTGGCCGCGGTCGTAGGTTCCGGCATCATGGGTGAACGGCTCGCTGGGGGCAACGTCGCAGTTGCCCTTCTCGCGAATACGCTGGCCACCGGCGCTATGCTGGTCGCCCTTATTCTTGCCTTCGGGCCGATTTCAGGCGCACATTTCAATCCAGCGGTTACGATAGCCGACGCTTCACAGGGCGGACTGCCGTGGCGGGAAGTACCGGGATATCTGGCCGCGCAGGTTGCTGGTGCTTTTGCCGGTGTCGCGGCGGCGCATGTCATGTTCAGTGAGCCGGTATTCAGCGCGTCCCGCCATGCAAGGGCAGGGGGCGCACAGCTCTTTAGCGAGTTCATCGCAACCTTCGGGCTGCTTTGCGTCATTTGGGGCTGTGCGCGACGGCGCTCGTCTGCCGTTCCGTTCGCGGTCGGCGCTTATATCACGGGGGCCTATTGGTTCACTTCGTCAACGTCTTTCGCTAATCCGGCTGTGACCCTTGCTCGATCGGCAAGCGATACATTCGCCGGTATTCGGCCTGGAGATGCACCGGGGTTCATTGTGGCGCAACTGGCAGGGGCCGCTGCCGCTACACTCCTGTTTCGGTGGCTGGTTCCGTCCCTGCTGCATGACGCTACGTCTGTCGTTTCACACTCTGAAAGGTAAAATTTGTGAGTGATAAAAAACGGGTGCTCATTCTCTGCACAGGAAATTCAGCGCGTAGCCAGATGGCCGAAGGGCTTTTGCGGCATGATGCCGGTGAGCGCTTCGATGTGGAGAGCGCGGGCACGAAAGCCAGTTCGGTACGCCGGGAGGCAATTATCGTCATGAGCGAGCTGGGGATTGATATTTCCGGACAACGTTCAAAGAACGTTGATGAATTCGAGGGCCAGCGGTTCGATTACGTTATCACTGTGTGCGACAACGCCCGCGAAACCTGCCCGGTGTTCTTCGGCGCTGCGGAAAAACTTCACCATAGCTTTGACGATCCGCCCGCACCTCTTGCCGGCACGGACGACGAACGCATGACAGTCTTCCGGCGTGTCCGGGATGAGTTACGGACGTACTTGCGAGATTTCAGCAGCCGCATCGCCTAAGGACCCGTACCAAATGATTGCGTGCACTTGGTTGGATAACGCGCGTCGCTGAGATTTGAGAAGCGCTTGGGAAAACTGCAATACGCATTCGGCTTCCGGAGAGCGTGCCTTTGGCCAAATCCCGACTTTCAACTGAGCCCGTTGGCGGGTTGCCGCAACGCAGTGCCGGGAAAATTCAAACTCTATTCTGAATCCCTTCAACAGATTTGCCCTTCTTCGGCTCGCCTGGCCCGGTCGCCTGGCGCACAAATGAAAACGCTTATGAAGAAGATCCTTTCCCGCTCCGAGCGCAGGCGCGCCGTCGCCCGCGCCAACGGGGCTAAGTCGCGAGGGCCCGTTTCCGCCGCCGGCAAAGCCCGATCCTCCCAAAACGCCGTCAAACACGGCCTGCTCACTGCCGGCATGATGCTCTCCACCGAGCACGCGGAAGCCTTTGAAGCTCTGAATCACGATCTCACTCTGGAACTCAACCCAACCACCACTACCCAGGCCATCCTCGCTCGCTCATTCGCCATGTGCGCCCTCCGCCTCAATCGCATCTGGGACCTCGAGGCGGCCGCCCAGCGCGCCGAAATCTCGAGGCTCGCCGGTGCCAGCGGAGCAGACGGAACCCTGGAAGCGTGGCGTCGCCTCCACACCCAGGACCCAACCTTCACCCTTCTCCGGCGTTATGAAATGACCTTTACCCGCGAACTGCATCGCACTCTTCGTCATCTCCCCGAACTTCAGGAAAAGTGTGCGGAACGAAACGAACCAGCGGACGATTCAACTCCCTTAATTTCAAAAACTTCCAGTCAAGATGCCCCCGCCGTTCCGGGCCCCGGCTGCGGAGGACCGGGCAATTCAGGCCCCGGCTGTGAGCTCCCCGAAAATTCTCCCTCGGAAATTCCCCCAAACAGTGGCGGAAACCCTGCATTTCTGGCAACATAGAAGTTAGGCGAGTGCACAGTCGGCCATTCGGGCCGGCGTTGTGCGCGCTACAAATGAGGCGAGCGTACAGTCGACCACTCGGGCCGGCGTTGTGTGCGCTATGAATGAGGCGAGCGCACAGTCGGCCACTCGGGTCGGCGTTGTGCGCGATATAAAAATGTTTCGATTCGAAACCGCTGGGGAATCCCATGGCGAGTGTCTCGTTGCAACCCTGACGGGCCTCCCCTCCGGCATACCGATCTCCTCCGCGGTGATCGATCACGAACTTTGGCGCCGACAGCAGGGCTATGGCCGGGGTGGCCGCATGAAGATTGAGACCGACAAGGCCTCAATCGTCTCCGGCGTCCGCAACGGATGCACCATCGGCTCGCCCATTGCGCTCATAATCGCCAATGCGGACTGGAAAAACTGGACTGAATCACTTCCAGTCGAAGCAGGCGACCCGGAAAAGCACAAGCCGGTGAACCGCCCTCGGCCTGGCCACGCGGATCTCGCCGGCGCGATGAAGTATGGCCTCCCGGAAGCCCGCTATATTTTAGAGCGGGCCAGTGCGCGGGAGACAGCCGCGCGGGTAGCTGTTGGAGCGGTTGCCAGGCAGTTTCTGGCACAGTTTGGGATTCAGGTATTAAGTCATGTGATTGCAGTGGGTTCGCGTCGGTTGGAGCGGCCCGTCGCATGGAGCGAGTTGGTGGAACTGGCGGGACGCCGCGAAGTCCTGCTTGGCTGTGTGGATTCGGACGTTGAGAAGGAAATGAAGGAAGTGGTGGACGAAGCATATAGAACCGGAGACACCGTCGGCGGCATCTTTGAAGTTGCCGCACGCGGTATGCCCCCCGGTCTCGGTTCTCATATTACGTGGGATTCGCGCCTCGACGGGCAGCTTGCTCAGGCCATCGTTTCCATGCAGGCAGTCAAAGGAGTCGAAGTCGGTTTCGCGGAGGAAGGGGCTCTGAGTTTCGGTTCGAAAGTGCAGGATACGATCCATTACCGGAAGGAAGAGCAGCGCTTTTATCGCGGCAACAACCGCGCTGGCGGCCTCGAAGGTGGCATGACGAACGGTGAGGAGATCCGTGTGCGCGGTTTTCTTAAGCCCATCTCCACCCTCCGCCGCCCGCTGGAATCGGTCGATCTCACTACCCACGAGCCGGCGAAAGCGGCCTATGAGCGATCCGATGTCTGTGTCGTCCCCGCGGCCGGCGTCATCGGGGAGGCTATGGTGTCGCTGGTCCTCGCCAAAGCCATGTTGGAAAAATTCGGCGGCGACTCCCTTCCGGAAACCAGACGCAATTACGATGGCTATTGCGAGCAGGTGAAGAACCTCTGATGTTCCGGCCCGTAGTCCGCTATCTGAACGACCCCGTTCTTGAAAAACCCGCCGAAGCAGTTACTGAATTCGGTACGGCGGAGCTGCGCCAACTGGTGGACGACATGTTTGAAACCATGTACGAATCCCACGGCGTTGGCCTCGCTGCTCCTCAGGTGGCGATTTCCAAACGTGTGGCCGTGATCGATGTTGCCGGTGCCGAAGAAGATGCGAAGCCGGAAAAGATTGTTCTGGTAAACCCGCAGGTAATCGCCAAAACCGGTAAGCAAACCGGCGAAGAGGGCTGCCTCAGCATTCCGGGTTTTCGCGAACCGGTCACACGCGCCAAAGTGGCGACTGTGCGCGCTCAGGACGTGGAAGGGCAGTGGTTTGAAGTTACCGGGGAAGACCTTCTGGCCCGCGCCCTGTTGCACGAAATCGATCATCTGGATGGAATTCTTTTCCTCAATCATCTGAGTGCCTTGAAACGGGATCTGATCAAGCGTAAAATTCGCAAGATGCAGAAAGCGGGCGAATGGGAATGAAGTCCGTCTTTCTCGGCACGCCGGATTTCGCCGTCCCCTCGCTGGAGCACATGATCGCTGCTGGTCACGGCGTCGTGACCGTGGTCACCCAGCCGGACCGGCCCAAAGGCCGTAAACAGGAGTTGATTCCGTCGCCGGTAAAAGCCGCCGCGCTGCGCCACGGGATTCCGGTCTTCCAGCCGGAACGCATTCGCCGCCCAGAGGCAATTGAGTATCTTCGCGCGCTGCAACCGGAAATCATGATCGTGGTGGGTTACGGTCAGATCATTCCGCGCGTCGTAATAGACATCGCCCCTCGCGGCATCATCAACGTCCACGCTTCACTGCTGCCGGAACTCCGCGGAGCAGCGCCCATTCAATGGGCCATCGCACGCGGCGGGAAAACCACAGGCGTCACCACCATGCAAATCGATGAAGGCCTCGATACCGGTGGCATCCTCATGCAGAGCGAGACCGCCATCGATCCCAATGAAACAGCTGTTGAGTTATCGCCCCGGCTCGCCGTTGATGGCGCGCAACTGCTGGTGCGGACCCTCGCAGTTGTCGAACGCGGCAGCCTTCCCGCCGCGCCTCAGGATTCATCCCGCGCCACCTGGGCGCCCATTCTGAAAAAAGACGACGGGCGCATCAACTGGACCCGCTCCGCCCACGAAATTCACAATCACATCCGGGGCCTTCAGCCCTGGCCGGGCGCATTTACCTGCTTCCGCGGCCAAACGCTCCACCTTTGGCGCTCCCAACTTTCCGGACGCCGCTCGGACCTGCTGCCGGGCGCGCTTATTAATGACAGCGGAGTTTTCGTCACTGGTGGCGACGGCGCCGCTCTGGAAATTCTGGAAGTACAACTGGAAGGCCGTAAGAGAATGCCGGCGGCGGTTTTCGCCAATGGACAGCGGCTGACGAACGAAGAACGATTTGCATAATGAGACCACTAGACCTACCCCTTGGATTTAAGTACGCGACTGCCTATGCGGGAATCCGCAAGCAGGAAAAAGACGACCTTTCGCTGATTGTTTCAGCGACGCCGGCTGCTGCCGCCGCGGTCTTCACACAGAATAAAGTTCAGGCTTCCCCTGTACAACTGGCCCGCACCAATATGCGAGCCTCGAAAGGTGTCGTTGGCGCTGTGCTGGTGAACGCCGGCAACGCCAACTGCGCCACCCGCAACGGTGACAGAGTCGCCGCTAACACCACAAAGGCACTGGCCAAATTACTCAAGCTCCCGCCGACTCAGGTATTACCCGCCTCCACCGGAGTCATAGGTGTGGAACTGGATGAGAATTTGATTCTTTCCAAACTCGAATACCTTGTGGAGAACCTTCGCGACGATGCGCTCCCTGAGGTCGCCAAGGCCATCCTCACGACCGACCTGCAGACCAAGGGTGCTTCTCGTGAAGTTACGCTGCGTCGCGGCCTGGTGCGTATTGCCGGCATCACCAAAGGTTCCGGAATGATTCACCCGCGCATGGCGACCACGCTCGGTTTCGTGATGAGTGACGCTCTGGTGCCACAGACGCTGTTACGCCGCATGCTCCTCCGCGCGGCTGAAGTCAGTTTCAACCGTATTTCTGTAGACGGCGAAACGTCTACTAATGACATGCTCGTGGTGCTTGCCAATGGAGCGTCCGGCGTCCGGCCCGATCCGAAAGAAATGAGCATTTTCGAGGAGTCTTTGACCGAAGTGCTGCAGTCGCTCGGCCGCCAGATCGTGCGCGACGGCGAAGGCGCCCGTAAGCTGATTTCGGTCGAAGTCCATGGCGCTCTTACCGATACGGCAGCTTCTTCCATCGCGCGCTCCATCGCCAATTCACCGCTGGTGAAGACCGCCATCTCCGGGTGCGATCCCAACTGGGGTCGCATCCTGATGGCAGCCGGTAATTCCGGCGTCAACTTCGATCCAACCCTGGTGGAAATTACTCTCCAGGACGTCAAAGTTTGCCGCAATGGCCTCGCCGCTCCGTTCGATGAAATGGATATGAAACAGCGGCTGGACGATACCGACGTTTCCATCGTCTTCCGCATCGCCGGCAAAGGCAAAGGAAATGCTACCTTCTGGACGTGTGATCTCACCGAGGACTACATCCATATCAACGCCAATTACCGGACCTGACCGCGTTTCGCGCCGGCAGTTGCTTGTCGGCGCGGTCGTGACTTCGGGCTTAGTGTCAGCTCTATTGGCCGCTGATCCGCCCGATACTCCCCTCAACCGTCTGGCAATTCTTGCTGCCGCGTTGACCACAGGCGACGCGGTGACTGCCGGGAATTGCTTCGATAAGTCACTACCCGGTTTTGGTGCCATCGCGGCTTACATTGATGCGCTCACCGCGCAGACTGAAGTCTCCTGCTCGATCGACATCTTTTCTGAATCTGGAGATGACCCGGTCAGATCGCTGGAAGTCGATTGGCTGATGACGCTCGTCGCACGCACCGCCGAAACCTCCAGCGAGCGCCGCCGCCAGAAAGTCACTGTCGAAATGCGGCTCGAACCGCAGAAGAATCGCCAGGAATGGAGAATTCTTAATCTTTCTCCCATTAGTATTCTTTCCCCGATAAATATCGGATAGCCTCGCCGCTCAAAATAGTTTGAAATGAGGCGGTGCGATTGCGCACTAAATAAGTGAGAGAATGCCGCAACGAAAAAACAGCGATCGCGTTCATATAGACAGAAGCCTGGGCGTTTTTTTGCCCCTTAACTTGCTTCCGTAACCGCTGTCCGAAGTCTGCGGCTCTCACGGGCCGACTTAGTGAATCATCAAAAAAACATTGCCGCGTTCGTATTGTGTCTGCTCGCCTCGATTCCCGCGGCTGCGCAGGTCGACGTATTGACCGGCGGCTACGATAACGCGCGCTCCAATGCCGATCTCAGCGAAACTATTCTGAATCCGTCCAGCGTTAAATCGTCTTTCGGCAGGTTGTTTTCACTCGCAGTTGATGGCCAGGTCTACGCGCAGCCGCTCTATCTGCGGAATGTCACGATCCCTAACCGGGGCACTCATAATGTTGTCTTCGTTGCCACTATGCACGATTCGCTTTACGCGTTCGATGCCGATCAGCCCGGCGTTCCATTATGGAGCGTCAGTCTCGGAACGCCAGTCCCAACGACGAATTACCAGTCCGACATCGGCCCTTACACCGACATCAATCCCGAAAACGGTATCCTGGGCACGCCAGTTATCGATCCTTCTACGGGAACTCTTTACGCGGTCGCTGCAACTTATGAAAACGGTGTTTATATTTATCGCCTGCACGCGCTGGACGTAACCAGCGGTCAAGAGCGCTTCGGTGCGCCTTCTGTAATCACTGCGAGCGTCGCCGGAACCGGTGACAGCAGCGATAATGGCGTAGTGCCTTTTGTGGCAGGACAGCACCTGCAACGGCCAGCGTTGCTTCTGTTGAATGGTGTTGTCTATCTTGCCTTCGGCTCGCATGGAGACGCTCCTCCTTACCATGGCTGGATCATGAGTTACAACGCATACGACGTCGGTCGTCAGATTGCCGTGTATAACCCGACGCCGAATGGCGAGGGGGGTTCTTTCTGGCAATCCGGTCGCGGTCTTACCGTTGACGACCAGGGAAACATCATTGCTGTCGCAAGCAACGGAGCTACCGATTTCAAGACGAACTTCTCCGATTCTGTTCTCAAACTCAGGCCGGCCGACCTGAGCGTGCTGGATTGGTTTGCCCCTTATAACGTGCAGGACCTGAACGACAGCGATGAAGATCTCGGCGCGGCGGGAGCGGTTCTGCTTCCTGGTTCGGGGTATTTCCTCACCGGCGGCAAGGAAGGCAAGCTCTACGTGATCGGCCAGAATTCTTTTGGCCACGAAGCCGATGACGACGCTCAAATCTCGCAGACCTTCGTCGCTGCCAATTTTGGCCTCTTCAACTTCGCTATCTGGAATCGTGCCGATGGCCAAATCCTTTACACCCACGGCGCAGACGAAATCGTGAAGTCGTGGAAATTCACGGGATCGACCTTCAGTACCAATCCTCTTGCGCAGAGTCTGGACGCTTTCCACGTGATGTTCGAGGGAATGACGGTGTCAGCCAATGGCAGCGATCCGAAGAGCGGCATTCTTTGGGTCACGCAGCCGGTAAGTTCCCGCCTGCCCAGTGACGGCCATCTGGTAGCCTACGACTCCAACACTCTCGCTGTTCTCTACGACAGCCTGAACAACGCTGCTGACGCCATGGGCGGTTTTACCAAGTTCGCCAACCCGACGGTCGCCAACGGCAAAGTTTACGTTGCCACCAACTCCAATACACTTATGGTCTACGGGCTGTCATCCGGAACCACAGGCGGCATCACGCCCTCTATCACCGCGGTTGTTAATGCCGCCAGCTATGTGGGTGGTGCGGTGGCTCCGGGCGAGATCGTCGCGCTGCTCGGCGAGAACCTTGGCCCATCCTCTCTGGCTGTCAGTACGTTCGATGTCTCGAACCAATTGCCGAATCAACTCGCGGGCACCCAGGTAACATTCAACGGTGTCCCGGCGCCGCTGCTTTACGCGATGGACACCGCTGTCGCGGCTATCGTTCCCTACGAGGTCGCCGGCGCGCAGAATGTAACTATCCAACTGACGGCGAATAGCCAGTCATCTATGCCGCAGATCCTCCCGCTGCAGGATTCGCTGCCAGGAATCTTCTCGGCCGATTCTTCCGGAAGCGGGCCGGGCGCCATCCTCAATTTCGACTATTCTCTGAACTCACCCGACAACCCCGCCGTTGCCGGATCGATCGTCATCATCTACGGCACCGGCGGTGGTGCAACTCCGAACGCCCGTACGGGACGTTTGGTGACGACTGCAGACCAGACATCTGCTACCGTCTCCGTAACAGTCAATGGACAGGATGCCCCTGTTCTCTATGCCGGAGCCGCGCCAGGGTTGGTGGATGGCGCAATGCAGTTGAACGTTCGGTTGCCGCAGGGTGTGACTGGGGATCTCCCGATTACCGTGACTGTCAATGGCCGCACCAGTCTCGCAACCGTCACAGTCTCCGCGCAGTAACCGGGCGCCTTCCGGTTATCGCAACGTGGCGAAGAACTTCTCCAGATCGGCATCCTGCACCTCGCGCGCGCCCAGCAGGAAGCCGCGAATCACCCTCCGCGCCAGCCGGCGCTCGTTCGAATCGTTCGCCGTTGTGGCGCGTTTCTGCAGGTCGGTCAGCCGGCTCTTCATCCGTTCCCGGACAGGTGCAACATCGTCCGGTCCGCTCATGTCTTCCAGCAGGCCGTTCAACTCCGCCGTGACCATGGATTCGTAGCGCTCGTCCTCGCGCCGCTGCTCCATTTCTGCTTTCACCGCCGATGAGTCGCTCAGGGCTTTCGCTTTGTTGCGGGCCTCGGTCACATCGCGCCAGCCGTCGAAATCGGTTGCAATTCCAGACCAAAGCTGCATTGATTCCACGCCAGTCGCAGCCGCAGCGCGCTTCTTCGCCGCGGCGAAGAAAGCATCGATGGATTTCTCATTGCGCGGCTCGAGGCCCGATCGCATCGCCTGCAGTTCCAGCCATTCAATAGCTTCGATGGCGAGTTCGGAAGTCGGCCATGTGTGCCCGCCGGTGAAAATGCGCACTCGATGCGGCGACTTCATCAGCCGGTCGAACTGCTGCATCTCGATGTAGTTGAAATCCTCGGTCCCCGCCGTGCCAAACACCGGGAAGTCGAGTTTATCCGGTGGATTGGGGAAGGGAAATGCCGCGCTGGAAGCAACCACGCCGGCATATCTTTTGTCTTTTTGCAGCGCCAGTCCCATCGCCAGCCGGGAACCGCCGGAGTGGCCGGTGGCGTAGATCCGCTTCAAATCGGTGTGGAACCGCGTAGTGACATCCACAAACATGGCGTGGGCAGCTTCGATGCCGATCGCATACGGACCGTTCCGCGAGTTCTTCGAACCAGCCACGATGTAGCCGTACTTTTCAGCCGCTGCCTGATAAGTGGTGACTGGCGCTTTGCCGTTGGCGCGGGCATCGAAGGCAAGCAGCACCGGCCACGCGCGATCCGGCGTGTAGTTCGAGGGCAGATAAAGTGCATAGCTTTGCGACGCATCTTTCTCGCACTTCACGTCGTCGATAATCTGCCCTTTTGGCAGATCGGCGGCAGACGCGGCTGCGGTAAGGAGGGTATACAGGAAAACGGTGGTGCGCAACATAGCTTGCCTAAGGTTACAGCAGTTTCCGCCTCCTCTCGCGGTATGATTTTTCTGACGTGTTTACTATCTTTCTCACTACGTTCGGCGCCGTGTTTATCGCGGAAATTGTTGGCGACAAATTGCTGTACACAACCGGGATTCTCTCGGCGCGCTATCGCACGGTGCCCGTGATGATCGGCGTGCTCGCTGCCTTCATGCTGAAAATGGCGGCGGCAGTTCTTGCAGGCGAATGGATCCGTAATCTGGCGCCCGCTGTAGTCGCTGCCCTCACTGCGGTGAGCTTCATCGGCCTCGCGATCGCACTTTGGTTCAAGCCGATTGAGAAGCACGAGGAAAAACGTGAAGAAACCGCAGCGTCGAAAGCTGCCATGGTTTCGTTTGCCACGGTCTTCTTTTCCGAATGGGGCGATGTGGGACAGATCACCGCGGCCACCATGGCGGCACGATTCAGCGCCCCGGTCCTGGTCTGGGCGGGCGCGGTGGTTGCGATGTCGACCAAGGGCTTCCTTGCAGCCTCGGCCGGGGCGGGAATTCGCCGCTGGATTGTGGAGCGCATCTCGCCCCAGATAATCCGCTACGCGGGCGTGGCGGTCATGCTGATTCTTTGCATCGCTTCCGTTGTGGAAACCCTGTCCGAAGGTCACGCTTGACCGACCAGCAAACCCGCCGCGCCGCTCTCAAATTCATCGTCTTTCTCGGCGTCGTCAGCCTGTTCGCCGATATGACCTACGAAGGCGCGCACAGCATTGTAGGCCCATACCTGAAGGAGTTGGGCGCCACCGCCGCCGAGGTCGCGTTCATTGCCGGCTTCGGTGAAATGCTGGGCGCCAGCCTGCGCTTTTTCTCCGGCAGATTTGCCGATCGCACACATGCTTATTGGCTGATCACTTTCCTCGGATATGCGATGAACGTGGTAGCCGTGCCGGCTATGGCTTACGCCGGTACCTGGCAGGTGGCGGCGCTGCTGGTGATCGCCGAACGGACCGGTAAGGCCCTGCGTGGACCAGCGCGCGATGTCCTTCTCTCCGGCGCCACAGAGACTGTTGGTCACGGCTGGGGTTTCGGCCTGCACGGCATCATGGACCAGACCGGAGCGGTGCTTGGCCCGTTGATTATGATGATCGCCGTGGCGAGGGCGGGGCATTTCGGCCCAGCGTTCCTCTGGCTATTCTTTCCTGCAGTCGGGACATTGATCGCGCTAACCTCCGCTCGCATCCTGAACCCCGGACGTGACGTAGTCCCGAAGATGGTCAAAACTCAACACCTCACGTCAACCTTCTGGGTTTACGTTGCGGCCGCCGGTGTTCTCGCGGCCGGCTTCCTCGACTTTCCCTTACTGGCGTATCACTTTCAGAGCCAGGGCCTGATCACCCAGGCCAATATTCCGCTTGTGTACGCCGGAGCGATGGCGGTAAACGGACTGGGAGCGCTGGTATTCGGACGCCTGTTCGATCATTTCGGTCTGAACATTCTGGTGTTCGGAATCCTGATCTCCGCGATTTCGCTTCCACTCGGTTTTCTGGGAGGATCCAGCGCCGCAATCGGCGGTGTCGCCTGTTGGTCAGTGGGTTTGGGCGCCCAGGACGCCTGCCTGCGGGCCGGCATCGCAAAGGTAGTGTCGATGAACAAGCGCGGCACGGCGTTTGGGGCGTTCAATGGCGTCTACGGTGTGGCCTGGTTTGCTGGCAGCGCGGCGATGGGCCTGATGTACGCGCATTCGCTGACAGCTCTGGTAATCTTCGGCGTTGTCCTTCAACTCATCGCGGCGGCCATGTTCTTCGGGTTACGCCGCCGGCTGATTTAGACTCACACTAATGGCAACCACCCCTTCGCACGATCTCTCCCGTCTGTGGGAGGAGCACACCCAACACGAATTCACTACTCGCGATACCGAAGCAACCCTTGCCACCATGGTCTCTGACGCATACGTGAACCATATCCCCGTGCTCACCGGCGGCTTCGGCCACGACGCCCTCCGCGAGTTCTATTCGGAGCGGTTCATCCCCTCCATGCCACCCGACACCGCGCTCACCCCGGTTTCGCGCACCGTGGGAACAGACCAGCTGGTCGACGAAATGATCTTCAGCTTCACCCACACCCAGGAGATGCCATGGATGCTGCCCGGCGTCGCCCCCACGAACCGCCGAGTGGAAATCCCCCTGGTTGCGATCGTGCGATTTCGCGACGGCAAACTCGCTCACGAGCATATCTATTGGGACCAGGCGTCTGTCCTGAAGCAGATCGGGCTGCTGACGGACGAGTCGCTTCCGGTCCGCGGCGTGGAAACCGCGCATAAAGTGCTCAATCCGCGGTTGAGCTGAAATGAGCTTCCGCGGCAACTCTGCCCACACGCTCATAGGAACTCAGCCGGTCCGCATGGTCGTAGGTGTCGCTGACAACGATGATTTCGTCGGCTGCGGTCTCACGCACCAGAGCGGTCAGTCCGGCTTTGACGGTCGCTTCCGAGCCAACAATCGCCGCGGCCAATCGGGCGTCCACGGCATCCCGCTCCTGTTCGCTCCACAATCCATCCATCGAATCCACCGGGGGTAACAATTCCACCGGCTGGTTGCGAATCAACCGGAGGAAACGCTGCTGCGGTGTCGTAAGCAGTCGCTGCGCCATCGCATCGGTTTCGGCCGCGAGCACGGGCACGGCCACCATCAGATGCGGCCGCTTCAGGTTGCTCGAGGGGCGGAAGGCTTCGCGGTACAACCGCGCCGCAGCCATCAAATGACCCGGCGCAAAGTGAGCGGCAAAGGCGAAGGGCAGCCCTCGCTCGGCTGCCAGCTTTGCGCTGTAGTCGCTCGACCCCAGCAGCGTGATCGGTACCTCGCTCCCCTGTCCGGGAAACGCTTTCACTCGCTGGCCAGGGAGTTCCGGTCCCAGAAAGAATTGCAATTCGTTCAGCAATTCCGGGAAATCGTCGCCCGAGCGCGCGTTGTCTCTTCGCAGCATGAACATCGTGTGGAAGTCACCGCCTGGAGCGCGCCCCAGCCCCAAATCGATCCTGCCGGGATACAACGCATCCAATGTCCCAAACTGTTCCGCCACCACCAGCGGCGCATGATTTGGCAGCATGATCCCGCCGCTGCCCACCCGAATGGACTTCGTCGCATTCGCCACATGTTCAATCAGTACCGCGGTTGCCGAACACGCCAGGCCCGCAATCCCATGATGCTCAGCCAGCCAAAAGCGCTTGTAGCCCCATTCCTCCACGTGCTGTGCCAGATCGACGGAGCGCTTCACCGCCGAGGCGACACTCTCGCCGGTGCGCAAACTCACCAGGTCGAGGACGGAAAGCCGAAGAGAACTCTCCACGCTTACTTCTTGATCGTGGCCGTCGCCAGTTGCCCGGTTCCGTATTTCTCGATCATGCGCGTCTTCATGTTGTATTCATCGCCGGCCGAAAGAATGTAATACGGTTTCTCCCACGGCTGATAAACACGATGGTTGTCATGAATCGCGACCTTCCACTTTCCGATCACCTGAAAATGATCGCCCGTTACCACGATCGCAGTGCCCTCCGAAATGCCGATTCCGAGCAGCTCCGGATATTTTTTGATTAGCGGAATAATGTCGTCCCAACGGTTTCGGGTATTGATGTGCTGATCGATTCCGGTTTTTCGCAGAAAAGCGAAACCATGCTGGTGCTCCGGCTCCGGCGCCATCACCAGGTTCGGTCCTTCCACCGCTCCGCGTACCAGATAATCGCCCTGAATGCTGGCT
>Ga0206965_10287_pt1 | contig 15053 bp, 14 predicted proteins | sample Alteio_BWOrgHeat_26_FD_152973 | JGI IMG/M metagenome (GOLD analysis project Ga0206965, IMG submission 152973) | Enriched cells from forest soil in Barre Woods Harvard Forest LTER site, Petersham, Massachusetts, United States -... | ecosystem: Environmental > Terrestrial > Soil > Temperate forest >...
ACTTCTCTACGCTTCCGACCGCCATGCCGTTCTACTGATCTTCGAGGCGATGGATGCAGCGGGGAAAGACGGCGCCATCAAGCATGTGATGTCGGGGGTCAATCCCCAAGGCTGCCAGGTATTCAGCTTCAAGCATCCCAGCCCCACCGAACTGCAACATGATTTTCTCTGGCGCACCACGCGCGATCTGCCCGAGCGCGGGAAGATCGGCATTTTCAACCGATCCTATTACGAAGAGGTGCTGATTACCCGCGTGCATCCGGAAATTCTCAAAAGCGAAAGGCTCCCGGACAATCCGAACGATAAGAAATTATGGCATGATCGCTATCGTTCGATCACCAATCTGGAAAGACATCTCCATGCCAACGGAACGCGCATCATCAAATTTTTCCTCCACCTCTCGAAGGAGGAGCAGCGAAAGCGCTTTCTGGCGCGCATAGACGATCCCAACAAAAACTGGAAATTCAGCGAAGCGGATATCCATGAGCGGAAATATTGGGAGCCGTATATGGAGGCGTATGAGGCTTGCCTATCAGCTACCAGCACCGAATGCGCGCCCTGGTACGTCGTTCCTGCTGACGACAAGGAGGATGCCCGGTTGATCGTTTCCCACATTATCCTGGATACGCTGGATGACCTCAAGATGTCCTACCCCAAAACCACCGCGAAACGCCGGACGGAACTGGAAGCTATCCGCAAACAACTAACGAAGTAACATTCGATCATAAGGAGCTAACCTGATGCCACTTACCGCAGCCCACAAACATCATGAAACGCATGGCGCATCTTCTCTCAAAGTTGCCGCGCATGCGACGCTGCATTGCCTGATCGGCTGCGTTATCGGTGAATTTATCGGCCTTGCCATCGGCGTAACGCTCGGCATTGCGCCTTATCCCATGATGGCCTTAAGCACCGTGTTGGCCTATATCAGCGGTTTTACGCTTACCGTATTTCCCCTGATGCGGCGCACGGGACTCGATTTCAATGCGGCGTTGAAGGCAGTATGGATCGGCGAAGCAGTGTCCATAGGCGTGATGGAAATAGTGATGAACTTCATCGATTATCACATGGGCGGCGTGCGCAGCGGCTCCGTCGGCAATCCGTTGTTTTGGGAAGCTCTGGCGGCAGCTGTACCTGCGGGATATATCGCCGCGCTTCCAGTCAATGCATGGCTAATCGGAAAGCAAATGAAAAAATGTCATTAAAAAATTATTGAAAGGAATATCCGGTATGACGCAGGCACTCATAGGTAAAAAAGGGTTGGTGGTCGGTATCGCCAACGAGCATTCGATTGCCTGGGGTTGTGCCAAAGCGTTCCACGCGGCCAATGCGGAACTGGCAGTCACATATTTGAACGAAAAAGCAAAACCTTACGTGTTCCCGCTTGCCGAGCAGTTAAAAGCCCCCATCGTGCTGCCATTGGATGTGCGTGACGATGCTCAGATGGAAGCATTATTTGCGGCGATCAAAACCACATGGGGAAAACTGGATTTCCTGCATCATGCCATCGCTTTTGCTCCTAAGCAGGATTTACAAGGGCGCTTCGTTGATTGTTCGCGCGCGGGCTTTCTCGAAGCAATGGATATTTCCTGCTATTCTTTCATTCGATTGGCGCATCTGGCCGAGCCGCTGATGAAAGACGGCGGCTGCCTGCTCACTACGACCTATTATGGCGGCGAAGAAGTGATACCGAGTTACGGCTTGATGGGGCCAGTCAAATCGGCGCTGGAAGGTACGGTCAAATATCTCGCGGCGGAACTCGGCGCGAAGAATATCCGCGTCAACGCTCTATCACCGGGGCCAATTGCCACCCGCGCCGCAGGAGGTATCGCTGGTTTTGACGAATTGTTAAAACGTGCACGCGAAAAATCGCCTTTATGCGAAGCCATCTCCATCGATGGCGTCGGTGCGTATGCACGGTTTCTGGTCAGCGACGAAGCCAAATTGGTCACCGGCAGCATCGCGTATGTCGATGCGGGCTTCAACATTATGGGAGGTTAGGCACATGGATAAGGAATTTCTTGAGAACGTGACGTTTGATGAGCTTACTATTGGCCGCCAAGGTACGTTAACCCGGACGCTGACGCAGGATGATATCACGCTGTTTGCGGTGATGTCGGGCGACGTCAACCCGGCGCATATGGACGCCGAATACGCCAAGAGCGACATATTCCACGGCATCATCGGCCAGGGCATGTGGACGGCATCGCTGATTTCCGCGCTGCTGGGAACCGTGCTGCCGGGGCCGGGCACGATTTATCTCGAACAGGATATTAAATTTAAAAAGCCGGTGCGCATCGGCGATAAAATTACGGTAACGGCTATAGTGCGTGACAAACGCGCCGACAAGCCGATTGTGACCTTGGATTGCAAAGCGGTTAATCAGCGCGGCGAAATTGTTGCCGATGGCCTCGCCACGGTTTTGGCGCCGAAGGAAAAACTTCGTGTGCCGCGCGCCAACTTACCACAGATAGAAATCCCCAGCCATGACCGCTTCAACGCCATCATGCAGCGTTGCGAAGGTTTGGAAGGCTTACGCACCGCCATCGTTCATCCGGTGAAGGCCGAGGCGTTGCAGGCGGTAGCCGATGCGGTAAAGGCCAAATTGATTACTCCTATTCTCATCGGCCCGATGGCAAAAATCAAAGCGGCGGCTAAAGAGGCGAAGATCGATTTATCGAAATGGGAAACCATTGATGTCGAACATAGCCATGCGGCAGCGGCCAAGGCCGTAGAATTGGCGGTGGCGGGAAAAGTCGATGCCATCATGAAAGGCTCGCTGCATACGGAAGAATTGCTAGGCGCGGTGGTGCCACACGACTCAGGCTTGCGCACTGAATATCGTATCAGCCATGCCTATCTCATCGACTCGCCCACTTATCACAAAACGCTGATTATCACCGACGCCGCCATCAATATCGCGCCGGACGCCGCAACCAAGGCCGACATATGCCAGAACGCCATTACCTTATGGCGCACCTTATACGGCGAAGACAAGATGCCCAAAGTCGCCATACTCGCCGCCACCGAAGAGATGAACCCGAAGATGCAGGCGACGATTGACGCCGCGATTTTATGTAAAATGGCTGACCGCGGCCAGATTACGAACGGCATCCTCGATGGGCCGCTGGCCTTCGATAACGCTATCAGCCTGGAGGCGGCGAAAGAAAAGGGAATCAACTCCCCCGTCGCGGGCGATGCTGATATTCTGCTGGCGCCGGAAATCGAAACCGGCAACGTGCTGGCCAAGCAACTCACCTTCCTCGGCGGCGCCGATGCCGCCGGTATCGTGCTCGGCGCGCGCGTTCCCATTATCCTCACCAGCCGCGCTGATTCAGTACGTGCGCGGCTTTTATCCTGCGCACTGGCGGTATTGCTCGCCGATGCAAAGCGCAAGAAGCCCGTCGCTCTTACCACTAAGGCAGCGTGATGCGCATACTCGTCATCAATGCCGGAAGCTCGTCGGTCAAGTTCAGCGTGTTTGATTCCGGCGAACAATGCTTCACAGCGAACACCGAGCGTGCCGCCTCCGTCGAAGAAGCGCTGACGCAGATTCCGGCGGCGCTGGAAAAAGCTGGTCAACATAAGTTCGATGCCATAGGCTAACGTGTCGGGCATGGCGGTGAGAAATTCAAGGATGCCTGCGTGATCGACGATGCGGTAGTGGCCGACATCAAAGCCTGCGTGCCGCTGGCACCTATGCATAACCCGCCGGCGCTCGCTGGCATTGCGATGGCGTTCAAAGCATGGAAAGTGCCGCAGGTCGCCGTATTCGATACAGCCTTTCACCAGACCATCCAGCCGCACGCCACCACCTATGCTGTGCCGGAAAGCTGGCGCAAGGCCGGGGTTCGGCGCTATGGTTTTCACGGCACCTCGCATTGCTACATTATGCAGCGCGTGGCTGAAGAGCTAAAAAAGCCCGCTACGAGCCTTCGCATTATCAGTTGCCATCTCGGCAATGGCGCGAGCGTTTGTGCCATCAAGCATGGAAAATCCGTCGATACTTCGATGGGTATGACGCCGCTCGAAGGTCTGGTTATGGGCACGCGCTCAGGCGATGTCGATCCGGGTATTTTTACCTATTTAAAACATACGCTGAACCTCACGGTCGAACAGATCGAATCCGCGCTCTACCATGATAGCGGCCTCGCCGGGCTTTCCGGCTTCGGTAACGATGTGCGTGATATCGAAAAACAGGTGACGGCGGGCGATAAGAAAGCTCTCCTTGCTCTCGACATCTATGCCTACCGGGTGAAAAAATACATCGGAGCCTATGCGGCAGCGATGGGCGGTGTGGACGCCATCGCTTTCACCGCCGGGGTTGGCGAACATTCCGCCGATATGCGCAGCCGCATTTGCTCGGGCCTTGAATTCTTAGGCTTGCATTTCGATGAAGCGCTCAACGAAGAGGTAAAGCTCACCGGATTTGAAGCACCCCTATTGAGCACGCCGGATTCACGAGTCAAAGTGCTCGTCACCAAAACCCGCGAGCAATGGATGATCGCCAGAGATACGCAGCGAGTGCTGAGCAAAAAGTGAGCGCTCTTTACGCAAAAAATATACGCCAAGCCTGTAACCGCATGGCTTCATTACGAAGCAGCAGCTACGAATTATAATTCGCCCTGAAGAAGCCTTATAAGTAATAGAGAGTTTATGAAAAATACGCCGTCATTTACTCCCGAAAATATTGCACATGACGATCCGGTTACGGAGCAGTTCGTAAGCACTGAAAGAGGGCAGATGCAGATACCAAAAACCGTGCTGGGTATTCCGGGATTTATGTACCGGCTATTTACTAAAGTTGAACGCGTCATGCTCAATAAGAAACCTGGTTAAAATCATAGGAGAGGAAAATGGCACACAACAATGAGGCACATGCAACTGCCTACCCTGTCGGAGACGCGGCTTTAGGCACGGTTACCGGAACAGCCAGTAACGGATTTGCCGGAGCATTGGCCAAAAATGAGGGCGCTCAGTTGGTTAGTCTTAGCGAGGAAGAAGAATACATTTGTAACATGGCAACCGATTAACAAGCATTTAAGGAACATGATATGGCGAAAAGACTCGCACTGGTCACCGGCGGCACCACGGGTATTGGCGCGGCAATTTGCAAAGCGCTCCGGGCCGCTGGATACGACGTTGCCGCCAATTATATCGTCCATGATGACGAAGCAAATGTGTTCGCTAAAGAAACCGGCGCCAAGGTCTATAAATGGGATGTGACCGATTTCGCGGCATGCGCCAAGGGCGTGGAGAAAATCGCCGCTGATTTTGGCACAAACGTGGAAATACTGGTCAACAACGCCGGTATCACGCGCGACGGAATGCTGCATAAGATGACGCCGGAAAATTGGAATGAAGTCATTACCACCAACCTTACTTCCTGCTTCAATATGTGCCGCGCCGTTATCAATCCCATGCGCGAGAAAGGCTTTGGCCGTATCGTCTGCATCAGCTCAGTGAACGGGCAGCTTGGGCAAGCGGGGCAAACCAATTACTGTGCGTCCAAGACGGGCATCATTGGGTTTACCAAAGCGTTGGCCCGTGAAAGCGCGTCCAAAGGTATCACCGTCAACGCCATTGCACCCGGCTATACCGATACTGAGATGGTGAAAACCATGCCGCCTGAGGTTCTTAAAACCATGATCGCTCAGATTCCGATGGGCAGGCTGATGAAACCGGAAGAAATCGCCCGCGCCGTTGTGTTTCTTGCCGCCGATGAATCCGTCTGCATTACCGGTGAGACATTTCCGATTAACGGCGGACAGTACATGGAGTCCTAGCCATGTCAAAAGTCGTAAAAATAAAACCGCATCATCATATCGCCGACAAAAAAATCGCCGCGCCGACACTCACGCGCAGGCGCACTGCCTCCGAATGCCCGGTTTATTCACCACCTTCGGATGACTATGTTTTAGATCACATGCTGCACGCGAAGATAGCGAAATTAACCGGCGGTATATCGCCGATATCGCTTGCCCTCGCCGGGTTTGACTGGTGGGCGCATCTGATGTTTTCTCCGTCAAAAATACAGGTGCTTGGCCAAAGCCTGTTGGAAAAAGCTACGCAAATAAGCGGCTACGCCATGCAGGCCGCATCGGGCCACGCAATCGCGCCGGTCACGCCGCCACCTGACGATCATCGCTTCACCAGCGAGGACTGGAAACAATTTCCGTTCAATATATTCGAGCAGGGATTCTTACTTTATCAGCAGTGGTGGGACGAAGCGACCAGTGGCGTGCGCGGCGTATCGCCACATCATCTGAATATCGCATCCTTCGCCGCACGGCAGTTGCTGGATATGGCTTCGCCTTCTAACAACCCGTTCATCAACCCTGATATTCTGCAAACAGCCAAAGAACAGGGCGGCAGGAATTTCTGGCAGGGCGCGCTGAATTTGGTGGATGATGTCACGCGCACCGCTACCCATAAACCGCCCGCAGGCGCCGAGGCGTTCAAGGTGGGCGAAGATGTCGCAGTCACGCCGGGGAAGATCGTCTACCGCAATGATCTCATCGAATTGATTCAATATACGCCGACGACGGCAGAAGTGTACGCCGCGCCGATTTTGATTACACCGGCATGGATCATGAAATATTACATCCTCGATCTATCGCCCTATAATTCGCTGGTGAAATATTTGGTGGGCAAAGGCCATACCGTATTCATGATTTCATGGAAAAACCCCGATGCCTGCGACCGCGATGTGGGGTTGGAAGATTACCTGCATACCGGGCTGGGCGAGGCGCTGAAAGCCGTCAAAGCCATTACCCATGCGGCGCAGGTGCAGGCAATGGGCTATTGTCTGGGCGGTACGCTGCTTGCCATTATGGCCGCTGCGCATGCCCGCGATGGCGATAATTCGTTCAAAACCATCACGCTTCTTGCCTCGCAGGTTGATTTTGAGGAGGCCGGTGAAATCCTGCTGTTCGTCGATGAAGATCAGGTGGCTTTCCTGGAAGATGTAATGTGGGACAAGGGATATCTCGATAAATCACAGATGGCAGGTGCATTCCAGATGCTGCGCTCTAACGACCTGATCTGGTCGCGCGTCATCAACGATTACATGGAGGGCAAGCGTGGCTCAATGTTTGACATGATGGCGTGGGACGCGGATGCAACGCGCATGCCGTACCGCATGCACAGCGAATATCTGCGCCAGCTTTTCCTGAAAAACGATCTCGCCGAAGGGCGTTTTATGGTGGATGAAAAGCCGGTGGCGCTCCAGGATATCCACACGCCGATATTTTCCGTAGGCACCGCGCGCGATCATGTCGCGCCGTGGAAATCGGTCTATAAAATCCTGCTGCTCACCGAGAGCGATGTGACGTTCGTGCTGACCAGCGGCGGGCATAATGCCGGTATAGTCAGCGAACCCGGACATAAAGGCCGTCACTACCAGATAGCGGCAATGCCCGCTACCGCTCGCTATACGCCGCCCGGCCAATGGCAGGCGCTTACACCCAGCAAGGAAGGTTCATGGTGGGAAGAATGGCAGGCATGGCTGGAGGGGCATTCGGACGGAAAAACCAAGCCACCCGCCATGGGCAATGCCAAAGATTATGCAGCTTTGGAAGATGCGCCAGGCACTTACGTCATGATGAAATAACAACCAACCAAGGAGAATGTTTATGATTAAGATCGATAATATTAGCGGCAATATAGTGAAAGTTTTGGTGCCGGAAACATTGAGGGCCGATGATTTTACCTCACTTGCGACAGAGGTCGAAGCACTTATCAAACAACATGGCAAAATCCGGCTGCTAGTCGATGCTTCTGATTTTGACGGCTGGGAAAACTTACCTGCTTTCGAAAAACATCTGGCGTTCGTGAAATCGCATCAGAAGAAAGTAGAACGCATCGCCGTAATTGCCAAACATAACTGGCAGCATTGGATGGTGGGTGTAATTAAAGCATTCGTTCATCCGGAAATACAGGTATTCGATAAGGGTGAAGCGAACAAAGCCCTGCAATGGATCAGCGAAGAAAAAAGACTCTCCGCATGACCAACGAGATCGTCCTATGTTTTCCCACTCGTACCGCCATCGGCGCGTTTGACGGCAGCCTGAAAACGGTTCCCGCTCCTGATCTTGGAGCGGCTGTTATCAAGGAGACCCTGAAACGCGCCCACTTGGCTTCCGATAAGGTGGAATCCGTCATCATGGGGCATGTGGTGCAGGCAGGCACCGGCATGAACCCGGCGCGACAGGCGGCAATAGGCGGCGGTGTCCCGGTGCAGGTTCCGGCGCTCACAGTAAACCGCGTCTGCGGTTCGGGAGCGCAATCGATTGTTTCCGCTTATCTTGAAATCCTTAGCGGCAATATCTCGTGCGCCGTTGCCGGGGGCATGGAAAATATGGATCAGTGCCCGTTTCTGCTGGAATCCGCCCGCTGGGGCTACCGCATGGGCGAAGGCAAGCTGCCCGACAGTTTGCTGCGCGACGGGCTGAATGATGCGTTTTCCGGCAAGCATGCCGGATGGCATACTGAAGACCTCGTCACAAAATATTCTATTACGCGAGAACAACAGGATGCATGGGCGCTCCGCTCACAGCAACGCTTTTCCAAAGCTCAGGCGGCCGGAAAGTTCGATGCGGAAATCACGCCGGTGGATGTTACCTCGCACAAGGGAACCGTATCCTTTGCTAAGGATGAAGGTAACCGTCCCGATACAACCGCCGAAAAACTCGCCAAACTGAAACCGGCCTTCCGCAAGGATGGTACCATCACGGCAGGCAACGCCCCCGGCCTCAACAGCGCCGCCTCCGCCATGATTGTGGCAAGTGCGGAATTTGCCAAAGAAAATGCCCTGACGCCCATGGCACGCATTGTCGCTTACGGCATCAGCGCGGTGGAACCCGGCATGTTCGGCCTCGGTCCCATTCCCGCCACCCAGCAAGCCCTGAAACGTGCGAACTGGAAACTCAGTGACGTGCAGCGCGTGGAAATCAACGAAGCCTTCGCCGCCATCGCCATCGTCGTCACGCGCGAGCTTGGATTCAGCGAAGAGATTGTTAATGTTGAAGGCGGAGCGATTGCCCACGGCCATCCGATCGGCGCCACCGGAGCGATACTCACCACCCGCCTACTTTACTCCATGCAGCGCGATAAGCTGAAGCGCGGAATCGTCACGCTATGCATCGGTGGCGGGCAAGGCATCGCCTTGGCAGTGGAAATGGTGTAGCCAAACACACTTGTTTTTCTGTCTAATCTTAAACTCGCATGCAGGATTTCTCGCTCAATAGACGCTGGCCCAGCGTGCATATACTGTTGGAAATCACTAAATTTATATACGGCTTACAGTTGTGACTCTGTTAACAGCATATAAACAATGACGGCAATTGATAGGGCTGCAATGGCAAAGGTCACACTTATCACCAATGCACGATTAGCTCGTACCTCGCCGCGCTCGATGGCGCGATTGACACAATGATAATGCCAAGCCGCAAGCACAATCAATACACCGCCGAATCCCATCATCCCTATACCCATAGGCATCGACATACCAGTGGCGGGAATCGGCTTTCCGGGCATTAACCTTACCGCTAGTTCGCGCATCCACACGCTGAATTTGGCGATGACGAAACCCAGGCTGATGACGGCGATGCAGGTTCTGACCCACGCCAGGAATGTGCGCTCATTGGCGAGGTATTCAGAGGTGCGGTCTTTCGGCGGCAGCGGCGAATTCATAATACTCCTCCACTTATGGTTACCATAATAAATCCATCATGTAACCCGTTCACCATAAAGCAAGATTTTTACCGATTCTGAGTGAATTTTAATGTGATACTCATCAAACTCTCATGATCTAAGCGTACTATTAGTGTAAAGTTGAACCTACTATCCGAGGTAGGGTTATGCGCGTATTAGTCATTGAAGATGAAGAAAGATTGGCTGCAATTATCGCCCGCAGCCTGAAAGATGAAGGTTTCGCCGCCGATACGGCGTTTAATGGCGAGCGCGGGCTGGAACTTGCCCTGGCACATCCTTACGATGCAATTATTCTGGACATTATGCTGCCGGGCTGTAGCGGCACGCAGGTGCTACATAGCATACGCGCTAATAATAAAAAGGTGCCTATTATCATGCTCACCGCGCGCGATGCGGTAAGTGATAAAGTTGCCCATATGGACGCAGGGGCTGATGATTACTTAACCAAGCCATTTGCCACCGCCGAACTGATGGGGCGTATCCGGGCGTTGCTGCGCCGCGCCCCGGCGCAGCGTACCGATACCCTCCGCATCGATGATCTGGAAATTGACCGCATGCTGCGCCAGGTCAAACGCGGCGGCAAGCGGATCGAGCTTTCCGTTAAGGAATTTGCCCTGCTGGAATACCTAGCGCTCGGCACTGACCGCATCCATTCGCGCGCCATGATCATCGAGCATGTATGGGATGAGAGTTTCGAGGGGCTAACCAATATCGTCGATGTCTATATCCGCCAGCTGCGCGGAAAAATCGATGAAGATTATGACAAAAAACTTATCAAAACCGTGCGGGGCGTCGGCTATGGCCTGAACGATAAAGATACATGAACACCCGCTCCATCCAGTTCCGCCTGATTCTTTGGTATAGCTGCCTGGTAGTGCTGGTGGCCAGCGCGTTTGGCGCTTATACCTATTACGGCGTGCGTACCCGGCTTTATGCCGATATAGAGCATACGCTTACCCGCCGCGCCCACCAGATCGCCACCAACCTCTTACCGAAGCGTATGGATAGTGCTGACCTCACGGCAAGCATTCGCTCGTTGTATTCGCCGGAAGTCAATAACCGCTTCATCCGCATCCTGCGCGAAGATCATTCGATATTCTATATTTCAGGGCCGTCGCAGGATGGGCGCTTTAACCCGGCGGAAATCCGCATCCAGGACGGCAACATACCGCCGCTGCGCATTGACTCTCCGTATTCCGGCAGCGAGATGCTGATAACGGCGACTGAGGCCCAAGCGAATGGCCACACCTACATAATCGAGATGGGCGCGCCGACTAATGAAATAGAACAAACCCTACATAGCCTGCTGATAACGCTGTTGTACGGGCTGCTGGCCATTATCGCTATTATTTCCACCGGCGGCTATATATTGGTGCGCCGCGCATTGCAGCCGGTGGATCATATCGCTGCCACCGCGAATGAAATAACTTTCGGGAATTTGAGTAACCGCTTGCCTATCGCCACCACCGGCGATGCCATTGAGCATTTGTCGATCACGCTCAATAAGATGCTCGACCGGCTGGAAAATGCCTATGAACAGGCCATCCGCTTTTCTGCCGATGCCAGCCATGAGTTGCGCACGCCGCTCACCATCATGCGCGGCGAACTGGAATCGCTGGCGCGCGTTCCTGAGATGCAGCGTTTTCTGCAAGAGCGCGTAGGCATCGTGCTGGAGGAAACCGAACGGCTCTGCCGCATTACCGAGAATCTATTTACCATTTCGCGTCTTGACGCGGGCGAAGTCCGCATGGAATACAAACCCTGTGATTTAGCCGCGCTCTCCGCCAGCACCGCCGAACAAATGGCGCTGATGGCCGAGGAAAAGCACATCACTTTGCATGTCGATACGCGCGCGCCGGTGCAGGTGCTGGGCGATGCCGGGCGGCTCAAGCAGGTGGTGGTCAACCTGCTGGATAATGCCTTCAAATACGCGCAAGCAAACGGCAATGTCTGGATGTCGGTCACTTCCGCAAATGCCATGGCCAAATTAGAGGTACGCGATGACGGCATTGGCATTTCTGCCGCCGCGTTGCCGTATGTGTTCGAGCGTTTCTACCGTGCGGATAAAGCACGCTCACGCGATGAAGGCGCGGGGCTTGGGCTTTCCATCGTTAAATCCATCTGCGAAGCGCATGGCGGCACCGTAGAGGTCAAAAGTGCCATAAACAAAGGCACGCTATGCCGTGTGTCGCTTCCTCTCATTAAGGCGGAGAGCTAGGAATGTCGATTGTCGAATATGTGCTGAAACGTCCTTACACCGTAGTCGCGGTGCTAATGCTGGTATGTATCCTTGGCATTGGCGCTGGCCTTCGGATGCCCGTCGATATTTTTCCGGAAATCAATATTCCGGTCGTCAGCGTGGTGTGGACGTATAACGGGATGAATGCAAAAGACATTCAAAACCGTATCCTTACGCTGCATGAACGGCAAATGGCTTCGCTGGTCGACGATATCGGCCATATCGAGGCAACCAGCTATGATGGCGTGGGTGTCGAAAAAATTTACCTGCATGAAGGAGCGGACGTTACGCGTGCCGTTGCGCAGCTCGCTAGTAGCGCACTGGTCGTACTTAAATACATGCCACCCGGTATCACACCGCCGCTGGTGCTACGCTATGGTGCCACGGACGTGCCTATCATTCAGTTGAGCCTGTCGAGCAATTCCCTGCCGGATACGGCGCTCAACGATTTAGGCCAAAACATCATTCGCCCCGATCTCGCTGTCGTGCATGGGGCCGAGGTGCCTTATCCATACGGCGGCAAACCGCGCGTCATCATGGCTGATATCGATCCGCAGGCGCTTGCGGCGCGTGGCCTGTCGCCAACGGACGTGGCAAACGCCCTGCAGCGTCAAAACGTTATCCTGCCCGCAGGCGACGTGAAAATCGGCAATAAGGATTATACGCTAACCATGAACAATAGCCCGGATGTTATCAGCGCCATTAATAATTTTCCGGTAAAGGATGTGAATGGACGCACGGTGTTCATGAGCGACGTGGCGCATGTGCATGACGGTTTTCAGGTGCAAACCAACTCCGTATCGGTCGATGGCACATCGGGCGCGCTGATGACCATCCGCAAAACGGGCGGCGTTTCGACGCTTGCAGTCATTGACGGCGTACGGGAAGCGCTGGTGGATATTAAAAAGATTTTGCCTGAGGGTGTTTCGATAAAGCCGGTTTTTGATCAATCGGTGTTCGTCAAAGCAGCGCTTAATAGCGTGATCATGGGCGGGTGCATGGCAGCAGGGCTAACCTCTCTGATGATCATGCTGTTTCTTGGTAACTGGCGGCTTACGCTTATTACCGTCACGTCGATTCCACTGTCGATTATCATGGCTATGTTGGTTCTTTATTTCACCGGACAGACGCTTAATACCATGACGCTTGGCGGCTTTGCGCTGGCGGTAGGCATTCTGGTGGATGACAGCACGGTCGTAATCGAAAACATCGACCGCCATCTGCACTTAGGCAAGACCCTCGAAAGAGCGATCATCGAAGGGCGGGAAGAAGTAGGGCTTGCTACCGTGTTGGCCACGTTCTGTATTTGCATTGTGTTTATTCCGATCTTTTTATTGCAGGGCACGCCTAAATATCTGTTTTCGCCGCTGGCGCTTTCAGTCTGCGCCTCGCTGCCCGCCAGCCTCATTCTTTCCTTCACGCAAGTGCCGGTGATGTTCAAATACCTGATGCGCAACGTCCATGTCACCCACGAGCATTATCAGGATCGTGAGCCGCATGGGCTGCATGTCTTTATCCGACACTTTGAAACCTTCTTTGATCGCACCCATAAAGTCTACGAACAATATCTGCAATGGGCATTAACCGAAGCGCGCCAGACGGTCGTATTCTTTCTTGTACTGATGGTCGTTTCCCTTTCGCTTTTTCCGGCACTGGGGCGCGATTTCTTCCCGGATGTGGATGCTGGCCAGATGCGCCTGCATGTGCGCGCCCCGGCAGGAACGCGCCTGGAACAAACCCAGGCCGACATGGCGCAAGTGGAAGCGGCCATCCGCGAAATCGTGGGCAATAATCAGATCGATACTATTTTGGATAATATCGGCCTGCCTTACAGCGGTATTAATATCGCGCTTTCCGATTCCGCCACTATCGGCCCGATGGACGGGGAAATTCTTATCTCATTGAAGGAAAGCCATACTGCCACGGCGAAATTAATGGCAAAGCTGCGCGAAGAATTACCTAAGCGCTTTGCCAGTCTGCAATTCTTCTTTCAGCCCGCCGATATTGTCGATCAGGTGCTGAATTTCGGCCAGCCTGCGCCGATTGACATCCGCGTTACCGGCCCTGATAACAAGGAGGATTACGAGCTTGCCCAAAAGATTCTGCATGACATCACCCCCATTGCCGGTGTCGTCGACGCTCATATCTTTCAGGTACCGGATGCTCCGGCTTTAATCGTCGATGTTGATCGCACTATCGCCAGCCAACTTGGCCTGAGCCAGCGCGCAGCGGCAAGCGATTTGCTGATCAATACCAATTCCAGCGGCCAAACCTCTCCGAACTTTTGGGTAGAGCCTGGCAACGGCGTCAGCTATCCGCTGGTGGTACAGATGCCGACCTACCGCATCAATTCCGAACAGGATTTGTGGACACTGCCGATAACCTCGGACGGCGGTAAAGATCAGCAGCTGCTGATGAACGTGGCGAATTTCACGCGTGGCACGGCGCCGATGGTGATGTCGCAATATAATATCCGTCCGGTGTTCGACATAAACGCAAATGTAGCAGGCCGCGACCTGAATTCCGTGGCAACCGATATCGATAAGATCATCGCCAAAGATAAACCCGATGCTTCCAAGGCCATTCATGTTACCCTTAGCGGCCAGATTGAAACTATGCGCGTAAGCTATAGCGGCATATTCGGCGGCATGGCATTCGCTGTGGTGCTGGTCTATCTGTTCATGGTCATCAACTTCCAAAGCTGGCTTTCGCCGGTGATTGTGCTGATGGCAGCCCCCTTTGCCTTAAGTGGTATCTGCTGGATGCTTTATCTTACACAGACGCATTTGAGCGTACCGGCGCTGATGGGAACACTCATGTGCATGGGGCTTTCCACCGCCAATAGCATTCTGGTGGTCACATTTGCTAATCAACGTCTGAATACAGGACTTAGCTCATGGCAGGCTGCGCTTGAGGCGGGTTCTATCCGCCTGCGCCCGGTGCTGATGACGGCAGGCGCGATGATTATCGGCATGATCCCGATGGCGCTTGGCATCGGTGAAGGCGGTGAGCAGAATGCGCCGCTGGCCCGCGCCGTCATCGGTGGCCTGATATTCGCCACCTTTGCCACGCTGGTGCTGGTGCCGGTGACGTTTGGCCT
>Ga0206965_10288_pt1 | contig 15031 bp, 10 predicted proteins | sample Alteio_BWOrgHeat_26_FD_152973 | JGI IMG/M metagenome (GOLD analysis project Ga0206965, IMG submission 152973) | Enriched cells from forest soil in Barre Woods Harvard Forest LTER site, Petersham, Massachusetts, United States -... | ecosystem: Environmental > Terrestrial > Soil > Temperate forest >...
AACTGCTGCAAGAGTTCCAGCATTTTAGCGAGACCGCGCCTAACGCGGCCGCGCTGATGACACACATTTCACAACGCCTGCACGATCAACTGGCACGCTACAACTGGGTAGGTTTTTATCTGGTGGACCCGGCTGATCAGGGAATGCTGGTGGTGGGGCCATACGTGGGCAGCTTTAGTCCGAATCAACGCATTCCGCTGAACAAGGGATTGTGCGGCGCGGCCGCGTCCACGCGAAAGACCGTGGTGGTGAATGACGTGGCTAAAGACCCTCGCTATCTTTCTGGGTCAGAGATTGTGAAAGCCAATATGGTGGTTCCGATTTTTGCGCGGAACGAATTGGTCTCAGAGCTCGACATTGAAAGCTATTTTGCCAACACATTTACCCAGGCAGAGCAGACCTTTGCGGAAGCGATTGGCGTGCTGGTGGGGAAGTATATGGAGAAAAAAAAGTAGCGGCTGGGCGCGGCCGACTATCCGCGCGCGACACAGTTTTGGCTGGATGAACCCACAATGACATTGCCGGACGCAACGGATGAGGATATAAAGGCACCAAGAGTCCCAGGGAATCCAGTCAGTCCAGGTAAAAAAATAGATGTCAAAGCACCAGGAACTACTCAAGGAATTTGGGTATTTCGCGCAGTCCGCCCGGACGGTGGAAGCGCTGATGGAGCAGATTGTCCAGCGCCTGCACGACACCATGACGCGCTATAACTGGGTGGGATTTTATGTGGTCGATAAGGCCAAGCCGGGCTTTCTGATTCTGGGACCGCATGTGGGAAGCTTTGCGCCGCTGGAAAGCATTTCACTGGATAGAGGACTGTGCGGCGCCGCAGCCACCACGAAAAAAACCGTTGTGGTGAATAACGTGGCCGCCGATCCGCGTTACATGGCGGGATCGGAGCTGGTGAAGTCAGAAATTGTGGTTCCGGTGCTGATGAAGGGCGCGCTTTTCGGCGAGATCGATATTAATAGTTATTTCGCCAATACATTCGCTCCGGCAGACCAGGAATTTGTGGAAGCATGTGCAGCGCTGGTAGGAAGTTTTCTGGAGAAGCCACGGTAACAGGCTGCTATGATGTCGGGCCATGAAACACCTTCAGCGCTTTCTGCTCATTCTGGTTCTTGTCTCTTTTACGTTCGCCCAAAAATCTTCTGCGCAAAAGCCTTCTGATCCAAAGTCTTCCACTCAACCCTCAAGCTTCACTCTGGAACAGGTGATGAGTTCGCCGTTCCCCACGGCGCTGACGTCGGCGGCCAGGGCTAATCGTATTGCCTGGGTGTTCGATAGCAAAGGAGAACGCAATATATGGGTGGCGGACGCGCCGGATTTTGCCGCGCGGCAAATCACGCACTATCAGGGTGATGATGGCCAGGATATTTTTGCAGTGAAGCTGACGCCGGACGGCAAGACGGTGGTCTATGCTCGCGGATCAGAGGTGAGCAGCGAAGGTCATGTGGCGAATCCCACGGGCGAGATCAAAGAGCCCAAACAGCAGGTCTGGGCCGTGGACGTGGAAGCAGGGAAGCAGCACCTGCTCGGCGACATGGGTTGCAGCGAGGAAGATTGCGAAGACATTCAGATATCACCCGATGGGCTGACGGCAGTGTGGGTTGGAGGCAAGCATCATTTGTGGATTACCAATATTGCCGGCGACAAACCTGCGCGCCAGTTGACTGAGTTGCGCGGAGAAGAGAGTGAGCCGCAATGGTCGCCGGATGGAAAACACATTGCTTTCAGCTCAGGCCGGGGAGACCATGCGTTTATCGCGATCTTTGATATGGCCGAGCAGCGTGTGCGATACGTTGCGCCCAGCGTTGATCGCGACTTCGCGCCAAGGTGGTCGCCGGAGGGCAAGCAGCTGGTGTTTCTACGAACTCCGGGTGCAGAGAATCATCTGCCGATAATCCCACGGCGTCCGCAACCATGGGCCATCTGGCTGGCCGACGCCGAGACTGCTTCGCCCATTCACGCCGAAAACGGGCGCGAATGGGGGCCCATCCCGGCGCACGAGCTGTGGCACAGCGGCAAAGAAATGAATGATTCACTGCCGCCGTTTGCCGCGGAGTCGTTGAAGTTTGGCGTGGATGGCAAGATTGTTTTTGGTTCAGAGCAGGATGGCAGAAATCATCTTTACGGAACTTCCATTTACGCCACGTCTACCGAAAAGGGTGTACTGATTACTCCCGGGGACTTTGACGTAGAGGATGTGGAGTTAGCGGCGGACAAGAGCACGATCCTTTATACGTCGAATCAGAACGACACAGAGCGCAGGCATATATGGCGATTGGATATTGGAGCTGGAGAAAATTCCGGACATATCTGGATGCCGTTCCCACCCAAACAACTTGTCCAGGGCAAAACCATCGAGTGGCATCCGCTCATGCTTGCCGATGGCAAGACGGTGGTCTCTTTTGGATCGACAGCGACTTCGCCGGCCATGCCATATCGCGTAACGGACAAAGGCCGGGAGATGATCGCTGCCAACGCGCTGCCGAAGGATTTTCCTACAGACAAATTGGTTGAGCCGCAACTGGTGACGTTCCACAGTGAAGATGGACTGGAAATCCATGGGCAGTTGTTTGTTCCGCGCGGACGCACGCAGCCCGGGCCGGCGCTGATCTTTGCTCACGGCGGCCCGCCGCGGCAGATGATGCCGGGCTTCCATTACATGTACTACTACCACAACGCCTACGCGATGAATCAGTATCTGGCAAGCCAGGGTTATGTGGTGCTGTCAGTTAATTATCGTCTGGGCGCGATGTATGGCCGGGCGTTCCGTGAGCCGGCCAACAGCGGCTGGCGCGGGTCGGCGGAGTATAAAGACATTGTTGCCGGCGCGAAATATCTGCAGGGGCTTTCTTATGTCGATCGCAAGCGCATCGGCATATGGGGCGGGTCGTATGGCGGGTTGATGGTCGGGCTGGCGCTTGCGCGCAACTCAGACATATTCGCTGCCGGCGTGGACTTTCACGGGGTGCATGACTGGTCTGTGCAGATTGCAAGCCGCGTAGGACAGAACGCGCCGGATTATAAGGAAGCCATGAAGCTGGCGTTTGATTCGTCGCCGGTGGCGTCCGTGGCGGGATGGAAGTCTCCGGTGCTGTTCATTCATGGGGACGACGATCGCAATGTGCCGTTCCAGCAGACGGTTGATCTGGTGCAGCGGCTGCGAGCGCAGAATGTCGAGTTTGAGCAGTTGATCTTTCCCGATGAAATCCATGATCTCCTGCTATGGAAAAGCTGGGTGACAGGGTATAAGGCAGGAGCGGAATTTTTTGGGAGGAAGTTGAAGACCTCGGAAACGAGACCACAATGAACAATACTCCGATAAACAATATCCCAACGAGCAATATCCCGATCAACGAGATTCCAATGAACAATAGTTCGATAAACAATGCTCCGATAAACAATAGCGAAGCATTTCTTTCCTCGAAAGGCATGAAAGCAATCTCTTTGCTGCTCATGTTGGGCGGAGTTCTTGGTGTGGGGATTGCGATTGTCATCGATGCCCGATACTTAATGAGCCCTGGCGCAAAATTCTTTTCGCCCAGCGTTGCGATTGCCGGCGTGTTCATCCTCCTTTTTGGATGGGCCGTATGGACTGGCATTGACCTGTGGCGAGGGCGGAGCCATGCCCTCACCTGGGCCCGGATTTTGTTTGCCATCCAGATCCCAACCATCATTGTGCCTGGGTTTTCTTACGAATTTCATGTCGGCTTCATAGCGCGACTCATGGTCAGCAGTGCTGTCCGAATCAATTTCGGTTTCAATCTTGGATCGTCGTTCAATTTTTACGTTGCATCTTCGATTCAACAATTTGCCGTGGGGATAAATGTTTTCGCGGTGGCTGTGTTGATATACCTCATGCATGCGGAACGTCCCGCAGCGGTCAAGAGTGACAATCTCGGATTGATTTAAAGCGTTTTGTTCAGGCGCGCCGGTGTCGTTTTTTGGAGAGGCGATCAGCGGGCATTTTAGTGAGAACTCCCTGAATCTGCGTGGTAAGAGATACGTTCTCGGGGGAGCAGAGTTCCCTCGACTTCGCTCGGGATTTCGCCAGCGAGCTCAAACGCTCGCTACCGGCTCAACTTCGACTCCGCGCATTTGCAGTCTGGACGTATTAAAGTGCAACGCCGCGCTTCGCTCAGAATGACAGATCTAAAGCTTGTGCGTATACCGCGGGTACTCGGAAGGTCTGATACACGAAACTGAAACCGTCATCTCGAGTCGCGTTGTGCGACGGCGCGCAGTATTCAGCGCCGGAGTAGCGGCGAGAGACCTTGGGTTTACTTTTCCATTGGCAGGAAGCACAAGGTCCTTCAGGGCTGCTCACCCGCTGAAGAGGGCGCGGGTTCGCTTACGCCCTTCAGGATGACGTTTCTATGAAAAGGGCTGGCAGCGTCCAGATTTTTCTGTTGACAAAAAGCTCGATGTTCGCTTAATATACGCTATAGCTCGACCGAGAGCGGCGTCGGCGGGGAGACCCGGAAAGGCCTGCAACCGTGAAGGCAGCCCTTTAGCTATTAGCCTTTGGCTTGTAGCTCTTGTTTTCCAGCTGCTTTCTCCGTGAAGAGCACTTTTCAGCTTTTCTAAATGCCTTCACATCCTGCGGGAAGAAGTGTGTCCGCAAAGATCAGGTGATCGCGCGTGATCGCTCGTGATCGCTGTCATCGCGCGTGATCGGAACAGCAAAGTCCAGCTAGTATCCTTCAAATTCAAAATCGTCACAGGCAAGAGTGCCTGTGCCACAAGATCAAAAACAGGCTGTGACCCCAAGCTAGACGCAGGCGAAGGTGCCTGCGTCCACGATTTTTTTATTCACAAATTTATTTAACAAGGAGCCACCCAGACGGGGTGGCTTTTTTATTGGAGCGCAACCGTGATTACAACTGTGAGAAACAAGGAAGAGATGATTGTTGCGGTAAAAGAGCTGGCGGCCAGCCTGGAGCGCGTCCCAAGCGTGGGAGAGTTCCAGAAGACCACCAAAATCAGCAAATATCACGTGCGAAGAAATTTTGGCACGTACACGCAATTGCTGACAGACGCCGGACTGGAGTGCGAAGGGCAGGGCCATCTGGCGGAACTGCATGCGCTTTTCCTGGACTGGGCCGGAATTGTGAGGTTGCTGAAGAAAGTCCCGACGATTGCCGATTATGACCTGCACAGCAAATACAGCGTGAGGCCGCTGACGAGAAGATTTGAGAGCTGGACGAGAGTGGCCGCCGGTATGCGCGAATATGCGATCCAGAGTGGACTGGAAGTGGAATGGGAAGATGTGCTGAAAGTGATTGCCGATTATCAGCTGACGCCGCAGCGTCGTGGTCCGACGTTCACAAAGACACCCGGGCTGAACTTCCGGCACCGAATTATGAATGACCAGCCCAGCTATGGGCAGCCGATGATGCACTCGCCACTGAACTATGCACCGACCAATGAACTAGGAGTGGTGTTTGTGTTTGGGAGCGTGGCGCGAGAGCTGGGATTTTCCATTATGCGCATCCAGGCGGAGTTTCCAGATTGTGAGGCGATGAGGGAGGTGGATCGAAACCGGTGGCAGCGAGTACGGATTGAATTTGAATACGAGAGCCACAATTTCGTAACGCATATGCATCCGGAATCAGGCTGTGATTTGATTGTGTGCTGGCACAATAATTGGCCGGACTGCCCGCTGGAGGTGCTGGAGTTGCAGAGTATTGTGATGCCGGGGAAATTGGCTCTTGGCTGTTAGCTCTTAGCCTTTAGCTTTTAGCAATTATCCCTTAGCAATTAGCGTTTAGCAAAACCACCAGAGCCCCATCGTTCACATTTAAACCTCGGCAAAGGATTACCATCTTTGCAATCGCGCTCCGGCGCTGGACCGCCCGCCGAGGACGGCTTTGCTCCACGAGTATGGCGGGGTAAGTGCGGCTGTGTCATTTTAGAAAAGCGATCAACCGGCTTTTTGGTGAGAATTCCCTTGGATCTGCACGGTGCAGGAATACATTCTCGGGGTTCTTCGAGTTCCCTCGACTGCGCTCGGGATTTCGACAGCGAGCCCAAACGCTCGCTACCGGCTCAACTTCGACTCCGCGCATTGCACTCTGAACGCCTTCAAGTGCACCGCCGCGCTTCGCTCAGAATGACAGATCTAAAGCTTGTGCGTATACCGCGGGTACTCGGAAGGCCTGAGACACAAGAACTGAAACCGTCATCTCGAGTCGCGGTGTGCGACGGCGTGCAGTATTCAGCGCCGGAGTAGCGGCGAGAGACCTTGTGTTTTACTTGTCCATGGCAGAAGCACAAGGTCCTTCAGGGCTACTCACCCGCTGAAGAGGGCGCGGGTTCGCTCACGCCGTTCAGGATGACGTTCTATCAACTCTATCCACAGGGCATTATGAGTGAACCGGCTTGTACGCTTAGGGAAATAGGTATGTCCACAGCCCTGTGCACTAGGTTTAATGCATGGCTGTAAACCGCTGTATTTAAATGTCTTAGATCACATCAGAAGTCATGTTCCGCTCTCAAGTTCCACAATTACCTTTGTAACTGCGGACCATGTGCTTATGGGCATCTGCGGCGGGACTTTGGGGTACTATTCCCACTGTCCTCCTCCCAGAGACTTCCAAATTAGGGGTCTAACACATGCAGGAAAATTCGGAAGCCACCACCGGCACGGCCACAGCAACCTCCACAGCACCTGCCACGGCTCCGCGCACGGACCGTTTGGAGCTGGTCAAGGAATTGCCACGGGGAAGCGTGGGAGTCGTCCACCAGGCACACAGTCCGCAACAAAACCGCTTCGTCGCATTGCGCAAGTTTGAGTTGCCGGAGTGGCTGGAAGACGTGAACGATCTTATGAAAAAGATCCTCACGGAAGCCCGGGCCGCAACGGCGCTGGACCATCCAAATATTGCGCGGCTGCATACATGCGGCTACAAAGATTTTACCGTCTTCATGACATCAGAGTTCATTGAGGGACAGAACCTGAAGGAAATGACGGCCAAGCGCCAGCCAGAGATGGCCGAGGTACTGCAACTGGCCAAACAGCTTTGCGCCGTATTGGATTTTGCAAATAACAAAGGCATTGTTCACCATTACCTGAATCCGTGGAACCTTAAGGTGCTTCCGGATGGCACGCTCAAAGTGCTGGATTTTGGTTTGCTCCGCGACAAAAACCTGCTGACGCAAACGCCGGTAAAGAAGCTGGAAAACGAGCCCTACCTTTCACCGGAGCATATAAAGAACAGGCCGGTGGACCGGGCGTCCAATATTTTCAGCGCAGCAACCATTCTGTATGAGCTTTACACGTCACGCAGTCCGTTCCACGGAAAGCATCTGGGTGAAGTGGACCGCAGCATTACCGACGTTGATCCGCATCCGATGGGGATGGCGAATCCGCGGGTGCCGGACACGATTTCAAAAGTCATATTGAAGGCGCTTTCCAAGAATCCGTCAGACCGATATACGAGCGGCCAGGAATTCTTTGCCGCACTGGAAGAAGCAGCTAAATCTCAACCGACGGCACGAGCCAACAGCACAGGGTCCATGGCCGCCTACCAGGGTGGTGGACCGGGGCCAAACGCAAGCCAGTCAATTCGCGTTTCGCCATCGATTTCTGCCAGCCAGACATTTAAAGCCATACCTTCAGCATCAGCGAGCCAGGTCGTAAAAACTCTTGCTGTGGGAACAACACGTGTAGCAGTGCAGCAGACGGTATCCAGAGCTCCGGTAAGCACAGCGAACCATTGGAAGCTGGTGGGAGGAGTGGTTGGCGGACTTTGTCTGATTGTTGGATTGGCCCTGATTTTCCAACATCACCCGGCTGATCTTCCCGTGGATGATGGGACCGCGCAAACGACCCAATCAGACGCGAGCGCGCCGGCCCCGTTTAGTCGCGAACAGGCGCAGGGCGGACAAGCAAGGAACCAGAACCACGCGCAGTCGACGCGTCCGGGGAAGACAGCCAGAAGCGCTCCTGCTGCTCCGGTAGCGGCACCAGCGGCAAGTGAAGGACAGTTGATTGTTTCTTCCATACCGATGGGCGCAACGGTGGAGATTGAAGGGCGCGCTGGACAACAATGGAAGGCGCCGCAGACCGTTCCCGGACTTTCACCGGGAGTTTATAAAGTGACATTCAGCATGCCCGGTTTTGCTCCTGAGACGCGCAACATTCAGGTGACAGCCGGCGCACGCACTCCGCTTGACGTTCGCTTGACCGCGGTTAAAGGCTTTATGACTGTGGCGGGAAAGCCCGCCGGCGCGGAAGTTTTCATCAATGGAAAAGATACGGGCAAAGTTACTCCTATTGAGTTCATGGTAGAGCCAGGAACGCAAAGCGTGATGCTGCGTAAATCCGGCTTTCTGGACGTGACAGCAGACGTAAAGCTGGTTGCAGGCCAGTCAGTGAACTATGCGCCCAGCCTGATGGTGGCCGGACGCACAGACAACATCAAACTGGTGGGCGGCGGCATGGGCAAGATGTTTGGTGGGAGTGGTTCAGGGCAGGATACGGCGCGGATTGAAATAAAGTCTGAGCCCAAGGGTGCGCAGGTAACGATCAACGGCACGCCTTTGCAGAAAACCACGCCGCTGGAGATACAGGTGGAAGCCGGGAACTATGACATTACGATTGAGAAAGACGGCTACAAACCAGTTCATGAAAATGCAATTGTGGGAGTGCAAGACCGGATTAAGATAGACCGGGCGCTGGGGCATTAAGAAATTTTGAAGTCAGACGGGTGCGGACGGCAGGTTGAAGGCCGTCCGTTTTTTCTTGTGTGAAACTTCTGACATAAAGCAGTGTCTCAGGCACTGAAGCAGGTTTCCATTTAGAATAGAAGCTACACCATTCTTTGAGAGAGCAGAACAAACCGATTTGAATTCCAGGATTCGCAATATCGCAATTATCGCGCACGTAGACCACGGAAAAACCACGCTGGTGGATGCCATGCTGCGCCAGAGCGGCGCGTTTCGCGCCAATGAAGCCATGGTGGACCGCGTGATGGATTCCAATGACCTTGAGCGCGAGCGCGGCATCACCATTCTGGCCAAGAATACGGCCGTCCTCTACCACGAGGTAAAGATCAACATTGTGGATACGCCAGGCCATAGCGACTTTGGCGGCGAAGTGGAACGTGCCCTGAAAATGGTGGATGGCGTAATGCTTCTGGTTGACGCCAGCGAAGGGCCGCTGCCGCAGACACGGTACGTCTTGAGCAAAGCCCTGGAGGCAGGATTGCCGCCGGTGGTGGTGATCAACAAGATTGATCGTCCGGATGCGCGGGCGCAGGAAGTGCTGAACGAGCTTTACGATTTGTTTATCGACCTGGACGCGCGCGAAGACCAGCTCGATTTTCCTGTGCTGTACACCAATGCGAAAGCGGGTACTGCGTCCAATAGCATTGATGTGCCGGGGGAAGATCTGCGGCCATTGTTTGACGCGATTCTGGCCAAAACGCCGCCGCCTGCGGGCGACCCGGCGGGCGCTTTGCAGATTCTGGTAGCGAACCTTGATTACAGTGATTATCTAGGCCGCCTGGCGATTGCCCGTGTATTTAACGGAACGCTGCGCAATGGACAGGAAGCCGGCATTGCCAAGATTGATGGCTCAATACAGAAATGGAAGATCACTAAACTGTTTTCCTTCAGCGGCCTCAAGCGCGTGGATATTGAGCAGACTGAACTGGGAGACATTGTGGCGATCGCCGGAGTGGAAGGCATTGGCATTGGCGAGACGATTACGGACCTTGAAAATCCAGCGCCGCTGCCGCACATCATTATTGATGAGCCGACGATTGCCATGCAGTTTTCAGTGAATACGTCGCCATTTTCCGGGCGTGAAGGGACGTATGTTACGTCGCGCAATCTGCGTGATCGTTTGCAAAAAGAGCTGTTGACCAACGTTTCTCTGCGCGTTGAAGATGTGGGCGCCACGGATTCGTTCAAAGTCCTGGGCCGCGGTGAGCTGCAGCTTTCTATCCTGATTGAAACGATGCGCCGTGAAGGCTTTGAGCTGGCTGTAGGCAAACCGGAGATCGTTACCAAACGCATTGACGGCAAGCTGATGGAGCCACAGGAGAAGCTGATGGTGGATATTCCAGAAGCGTTCATCGGCGTGGTGATTGAGAAGCTGGGATCGCGCAAAGGACAGATGCTCAAGATGCATAATCACGGCTCCGGCCGCGTGCGTCTGGAATTTACAATCCCCAGCCGAGGCATGATTGGCCTGCGCTCAGAGCTGCTGACGGAAACGCGCGGGACGGTGATCTTGAATTCACTGTTTGACGGATACACCGAATGGCTTGGAGAAATTCCGCATCGTATGACCGGCGCGCTGGTGTCGGATCGCGGCGGGCCGTCGACGGCGTATGCGCTTTGGAGCCTGCAGGAACGCGGCGCTTTGTTTATTGCCCCTGGCACCGAGTTGTACGAGGGGATGATCGTGGGCGAGAACGCCCGCGAGGTCGATTTGGACGTGAATGCCGTACGGGAAAAGAAGCTGACAAATATGCGCTCATCGAGCGCAGACGAGGCCATTCGCCTGGTTCCTTTTAAGAATCTCACGCTGGAGCAGGCGATTGAATTTGTGGCGGACGATGAATTGGTTGAAGTTACGCCAAAGAATTTGCGGCTGCGGAAAAAGATCTTGCAGGCGAACCGCCGGCCCAAGAAGACGTCAATACCGGCGAATGCGCATGAGCTGGTGTAGAGCTTTTTGAAATCCCGAGCAGAGCGAGGGATAGGGATTCTCTCGCTTCACTTCAGGACTTAATAAAGACTACTCCAACTGTTTTCCTTTCGTCTCCGGTAACTGTGTTGCCATCAGTGCGGTAAGCACAAACGCAATTGCGCATAACAGAAACGCCCAGCTCAGACCCTTTTTGTCACCAACCCAGCCGATGGTATATGGCGCCACACAACTGAGCGCTCGCGCGCCATTGTACGTAAAGCCTAAAGCGCGGGCACGAACGCGGGTAGGAAATATCTCGCTGCCGATAATCCCTGAGCCGGCAAAAAATCCTGTACCAAAAAATCCAACCATCGCGCCCAGAATTAGAATGATCCACTGCGTGCGTGCCGCAGCGTACAAGGGAATCAGCGCCGCAGCGCAAAGTGTATAAACAATCAAAGAGAATTTACGGCCCAGCTTGTCCGCGACCCAGCCATAACAAAGGTAGCCAGGAAACATGCCGACAAGATTCAGCGTAACCAGCAAGGTAGCGCTACTCATCAGGCTAAAGCCGCGTCCGCCGCGTTCAACGGGAAGTGTGAGGTAAGGCGGCATCCAACTGAACAGACCCCACCAGGCAAATAGCCCGAAGACATTCAGCAGCAGAAGAAAAATGGTTTGCTTACGCAGTGCCGGTGAGAATATTTCAGAGAACGGAGCCTTGGTGGTGGCGCGGTTTTTTTGCTGCTTCCACATCTCGGATTCAGGAACGCTTTTTCTGATCCAGAGCGTTACCAGTGCAGGTAGAACGCCCACAAAGAAAACCATCCGCCAATTCTGACGAAGCCGATCCAGGACGATCCAGGCCGCAAGTGATGCAGCTGCGAGCCCCCAGGCCCAGGCGCTTTGCACAATAGCGATGGCGCGCGCGCGCAAGTGTGTTGGCCACGTTTCTGCCACCAGCGTTGCGCCAGTGTTCCATTCACCGCCCATACCCAGCCCAAGGACAAAGCGGAAGAAAATGAGGACAAAGATCGACGTTGAAAGCCCTGAACCGAGAGAGCACAGCGAGTAAGTCAGGATGCTCAGCATCAGCGCTTTGGTGCGGCCAATGCGGTCTGCAATGAATCCAAACAGTATTCCGCCAATGCCCGATGCAAGCAGCATGAATGCATTAGGCAATCCAGAAATTGCTTTGTAGTGAACATCCGTGGGAAATATTCCCAGCGATTCCATAGCCTTGACCTGGACGTTGCTATAGAGAAGCACGTCGAACCCGTCCAGTCCCCAGCCCAGTGCCGCTGCAAACAATGTGCGCTTCTGTGCTGACGTAACTTGAGTAATGGTCGGGAGCGTGGAGGAAGCCATGGGCGAGGGCATTCTAACAGCTTTCTTCAATATCCCAAGCGAAGCGAGGGAATCTATCGTTAGAAGGATTTATGCGGATTTTCTTTTGCTATCAATGCAAAATATCTCTGGGCCCGTCTTACATCTTTTCCAATCTGTGCTTTCAGATCCTCGATAGACGGGAACTTAATCTCCGGGCGAAGCCACTTCAGGAATGAAATCTCCACCTCAGTTTGCGCCGTGATATCAAGAGGATGAAAGTCGAGCAGATGAGTTTCAATAGCGAATGACTCATCGCCAAACGTTGGCCGCAGCCCGACATTCGTGACCGAATTAAAAGTGTCGCTGTCCACTCGCGTCCGCGTGAGATAAACGCCATTGCCGGGAATCAGATCGTCATAGCGGCTTAGGTTGATGGTTGGCACCGTGTATTTGTGGCCATAGCCGCGTCCGCGTCCGGGAGCGCCGGTGATGCTGAAGATTCGCCCCAGAAGGCGTCGTGCCATGCTGACCTTGCCTGCGATCAGCAGAGCGCGTATCTGGCTGCTGGAGGCCGGAATGCCGCGCACCAGCATCACCGGATAAGCATGCACATCAAAACCGAACTGGCGGCCAAGTTCTTTCAGACTTGCAGTGGTGCCTTGTGCTCCATGGCCGAAATGAAAATTATCTCCTTCATGCACTTCCTTCGCATGCAATTTGCCGGCAAGAATATTGCGCGCAAAATCCTCTGGCGTGGTCATGGAGAAGTCGCGTGTGAAAGGAATTTCCAGCAGAGCATCAATCCCGGTTTGCGCCAGCAAAGCTTCTTTCTTTGGCAGAGGAGTGATCAGGCGCGGGGTAACATCCGGCCGAAGAATACGGAATGGATGTGGCTCAAATGTGACAGCCATGGCCTTGCTGTTGCTCTGTTGGGCGCGTTGAACAATCTCCTGCAGTACGCGTTGATGGCCAAAGTGTATGCCGTCAAAATTTCCCACGCTGACAATGGTGGGTCCAAAATCCGCGGGCACTTCTTCCAGCGAGCGGAATATCCTCATGCGATGTCGAACTCCAGCTTCAGGCCATCATGCGCTAGCCGCACATGCTCCGGCAGGTTCTTGTTGGTTTCCTCATGCGGCAGATCATGTGAGATATGAGTAAAGAATGCACGCCGTGGCTTGAGCTCTTCTACCAGGTTGAGCGAGTTTGAGACCGTTGAGTGCGTGGGGTGCGGTCGATGACGCAAGGCATCAAGGAAAAGAATATCCAGACCGCGCAATTTTTCTTTGGACGCTTCTGGAATCGCGCTGAAGTCCGTAAGATAGGCGGCGGATCCAAAACGGAAGCCATGAATCTCCGCTTCGCCATGCACGATTGGTATCGGTTCAAAGCTTGCGCCAAACAACTCCACCGGGCCGTTGAACCGATTCAGCTCCACGCGTGCAATGCCGCCAAATTTATAGTCGGACTTAAAGATGTAGCGGAAAATACTTTCCAGACTGTTGGCTGCGGTTTCATGTGCGTATAGCGGAATCTTGCTGGCATGCTTAAAGCTGAGCGGGCGAATATCGTCCAGGCCCAGAATGTGGTCGGCATGCGCGTGCGTGTAAAGAATGGCGTCCAGTCGCGTGATTTTTTCCCGAATCGCCTGCTCGCGAAAGTCTGGTGTTGTATCGATGAGCACCACATGGCCATCGTATTCCACAAGAATGGATGGGCGCGTGCGCTTGTCATGCGGATCAGCCGAAGTACACACGTGGCAGTTGCACCCGATGGTAGGAACACCCATCGATGTGCCACTGCCCAATACGGTGAGAGTCGCCTTCATTTCTGGCTAAGTGGCGGTGTCGCTCCCGGTGGTACAGCTCCTGGTTTGGTCGCGGAGATGGCAACAGCATTGGTAATTTCAATCCAGGCCATCCGTAATTCAAAGAGCACGTTTTGCAGTAAGGTTTTCTCGCGGTCCGTAAGATTGCCTTTGGTCTTTTCCTGCAGCACTGAGAGTGAATCAATTGTCTGCCGCGCGCCGATAATGTCCACCTGCGGCGGTTCTTCACCTTGCCGGATCGCTCCCATCTGAATCAGCGCGCTCATGTAGAAAGATTCGATCACGCGCTCGAAGTTCATCTCCAGAGGGCCCTGAGAAGCCTTGCCTGCGGCGGCAATCATGTCGTCGATTTTTTTGCCGGAAGCTTTATATGCTTCGCTCTGCTCGTGCTGCTCTTCCTGGGTTGGCGGAGCAGGCATCTCTTCCTCTTTTCCGGCTGTTGATGCTGCTTCACCCGCTGACGGTTGAGTGCCTGGGGCTGATTGTTGAATGGGCGGCGGTGTCACTGGTGAAGGCGTGGCTTGCTTTGCAGCAGGTGGCGCCACAGGTTTTTCTTCTTCCGCTACCGGCGCATCGGGCCGCGCTTCGCCTTCTGCTCCAAACCTGCGACGATCCGTTACGACAAACTCTGATTTTTTCTCAGCCATTCATTTCCTCGATGTTGATTTAAATTAATGCCATTCAGATTTCAAACGGCAGGTCCACAACAGTGGCTTCCATGCCGTTTAAGCTAATTCGTGGTCCAGCAGCAAGGGCTTCACGGCGGACATAGCCCAGCCCAATGTTCTTTTTGGCTCCAGATGCAGGCACGCTCGCGATCGTTGTGATTTCTGCCAGCGCACGGCCTTCAGACTCAAACTTTCCAATTGCAGGCGTTTGTTCGCCAAATACAAAGCCGGCGAATTTGCGATGCACCTGTCCACGCGCGCGAATACGCTCCACGATTTCCTGCCCGATGTAGCAACCCTTGGTGAAAGTCAGCGCTTGCATCTGTTCGGTTTCCTGCGGCAGGTCGCGATCACGAATGTCCTGACCGTAATTTGGAATACCGCGTAAAACGCGCCACATCTCCAGGGCCTCACTGCCAACAGGCTGCGCACCTGCATGGGTGATCCGGGACCAGAAATCCTGCGCTTTACCCGGATCAACCCAGATTTCAAACCAGCCGGGCTTTTGTTCCGGTCCGCGTAAAAGAGTAACGGCAAAGTCTTCAATACTTAGAT
>Ga0206965_10289_pt1 | contig 15010 bp, 17 predicted proteins | sample Alteio_BWOrgHeat_26_FD_152973 | JGI IMG/M metagenome (GOLD analysis project Ga0206965, IMG submission 152973) | Enriched cells from forest soil in Barre Woods Harvard Forest LTER site, Petersham, Massachusetts, United States -... | ecosystem: Environmental > Terrestrial > Soil > Temperate forest >...
CGCCGGCTCGGTGTTCTTGGCGCTCGCAGTTTTTTTCGTCATCGCTGCCACGCCCGCAATAATGAGGGCCACGATTATATTGATGACGTGCTGGTCCATGACGCAGGAAAAGGAATGTGGGGAAAATCAGGTTACTGTTTGGTGGTCGGGTCATCCGGGCGGCCAATGGATGAGCGCATGCCCGTGTCGGCCTGCAAGTTTTGCATCCGGTAATAATCCATAAAGCCCATCTTGCCCGTGCGCATGGCATCAGCCAGGGCCTGGGGCACCTGGGCTTCGGCCTCGACGACCTTGGCGCGCATTTCCTGCACGCGGGCTTTCATTTCCTGCTCGACGGCCACGGCAGCCGCGCGGCGGATTTCCGCCTGTGCCTGCGCCATGTTTTTATTGGCCATGGCCTGCGCTTCCTGCAATTTCGCGCCGATGTTTTCGCCGACATCCACATCCGCGATGTCGATAGAGATGATTTCAAACGCCGTGCCGACATCCAGCCCGCGCGCGAGCACGGTCTTGGAAATGCGGTCGGGGTTTTCCAGCACAAATTTGTAAGTATCCGCCGAACCAATGGTGGTGACGATGCCTTCGCCTACGCGCGCAATAATCGTTTCCTCGAGCGCATTGCCTACGTAACGCTCCAGATTCGAGCGCACAGTGACGCGGGCCTTGACCTTCACCTGGATGCCGTCCTTGGCCACGCCGTCAATGGTCAACCGGCCCGATTGCGGATTGGGGCAGTCAATGACTTTGGGGTTAATGGAAGTTTTGACGGCTTCGAGCACGCTCTTGTTGGTGCCCTTGGTGGAAAGGTCGATGGCACAGGCCCGCGGCCAGTCGAGGCTGATGTTGGCCTTTTGCGCCATAATGAGAGCCTGCACCGTTTGCACGAGATTGCCGTCGGCCAGGTAGTGGGCTTCGAGCATATCAATGTCGATCGGGATGCCAGCCTTTGATGCGGTGATGCGTGCGTCGACCACCAGTTGGTAGGGCACATTTCGCAGGCGCATGGCGACGAGTTTGCTCATCGGCACCGGGGCATCGGCCAGTTTGGCGCGCAACCAGGTGAAGAAAAACGTAAAGAGAATCAGGCACAAAACGAGAACTACGACTACGCCGGCAATTAGCGCGACGGTCATGAGGTTAATATCGGCTAGGAAGGGGTGCATGTTTGTATTCTCCGTGGTCGTGGATAGTTGGCAGTGAAATGGATGTAGCAATGGCCACACGACCGCCCTCCATTGTCCCGTTCGTCCGTCCCATCGCAAGGCGAAAGGCGCGGCTGTTTGCCGCTATTTCTGCGGGCCAGACGACACCGTAACACTCGCCGCGCGCAGTAGGCGCTCGTTCAACAGGTAACCGGGCCGGAAAACTTGCACAACATGGCCTTCGGGCACGTCGTCACTGGGTTGCTGGGCCACCGATTCGTGAAATTTGGCGTCAAACGGCTCTCCGACGGGGTCAATTTCCTGTAGGCCATGTTGCTCAAGCACCCCACGCAGTTTGTCGTTGGCGAGCGTGAAGCCGTCAATCACCGCCTTGGCCTCCGGGTGGGCCTGAAGCGCCGATTGCAGCCCCAGTCGCAGGGTATCCAGCGCGGGCAGCAAATCCTCCATCAGGGCGGCGGCGGCCAGACGGCGGATGTCTTCCTTGTCGCGGATCGCCCGGCGGCGGTAGTTGTCCAGGTCTGCCATCGAGCGCAGGTAGTGCTCCTTGAATTTTGCCGTCTCGGTCTGGGCGGCCTCGAGTTGCGCTTGCAACGTGGCGGCGTCGCCAGTGGGCGGCGGAAGATTTTCACCCGTTTCGTCGGGAGTAGGCTGGTCGTGCGTTTTGCTCATATCCGAACTCGTAAAAATAGACCGATTCCGCCTCGGCGCAAGACGCGAAATTTATAATTCCGCCGCCGCCGCTTCATCGACCAGCCAGGTCACCCGCTTCGCATAGCCGCGGTGGATTTGTGAAGGCAGTTTTAACGGGTCATAGGGCCCGCGCAGGACGGCTTTCAGAATGGCGGCCTTGTTGGCTCCATTGGCCAGTACCACCACTCGTGCGCAGCGCGCCAGCCCGGCTTCGGTAATGGTCAACCGCCAACCACGTCCCGGCCATTCGACGGCGGCAAAGTTATCGTTCACATCCGATCCAATCAGCGGACAACCGGGAAACAGCGAAGCGGTGTGGCCATCGTCACCCATGCCAAGAAAACACACGTCGAAACAATGGTCTGCACTGAACAACCGGTTCCACAATTTATTAAATGCGGTCGCGCAGGACTCTGGAGCCAAATCGACCGGCCAGGGGATTTTGTTCAACGATGAGACATTTAACGGAGTTAACATTTGGCGGTCGGCATTGCCAAAGTTGGAATCGTCGGAGGTCAACGGCACCCAGCGCTCATCACTGGTCAGCCACAGGCATTTTTTCAAGACCTCTTCGGACAAAGCTTTTTCGCGCACGGCCCATTGGTAAAACAGCTTCGGCGTTGACCCGCCCGACAGGCCGACGGTGATTGGCGTCGTTCGCCCGGCCAGGGCCTCGTGCAAGATATCCACCATTGCGCGAAAGGTCTCGTCGAGTCCGCCAACCCGCAAGGTGCCGTAGTCAGAGGAAATATCGCGCATACCGGTGGCTTTCTCTAAAAAAACAACGCTTCAGCCAATTCCTTCACTGGCAGCATCGGCTTCACGTGCTGGGGCAAATCAATCGGCCCCTTGCCAAAGTTGGCCTTGATAAGCGTGGCGTCACAATCCTTGGAATGCGTCCACAGAAAACTTTTTTTGCCGTCTTCGTATTGCCATTCCACTTCCAGCTCATTCGTGGTGTTCCCGACGAGCGGCTTGCTGGCAAACGCCACTTCGTCGCAATGCTCTCCCTTTTCGCAATGGTCGAGGCAGCTCTGCTGCCAATGCAGCAAATTCGCCGCTTCGCCCTCCGCGCCGGGTGTATAACGGCACTCCACGCGGGCCAATCCTTCCGCCAGCATGGCCGGGTCGTAACTGCTCAAAAATTGTCCAATCGATTGCCGGGTGGGCAGCAGCCGCGCATAGGCGAGGTCCATCACCATGTCCGGTTTGGGCCAGGGCGTCTTTGCATAATCCGCTCCCTCCACACACGAATCATAGACCACGCGCGTGCAAAGTTTTAAGTAGGGCAGGTAAATTTCCTCGATGCGGCGGGCTGGCACACGGTGCAGCCAGTGGTACACCGGCAAATCATTTTCCAGCCAGATCATCACCTGGTTTTCGAGAAATCCTGGCGTGTGAATCGGGTAGCCCAGCATCAGCGCCTCGCAGCAGCACATCTGCCGCGTGCTCGGGCCAATGTAGCATTGCGAAAACAGCTTGGCCTGCAAAAACGCACTGCCGTCTCCCGCGTCTTTGATGGGGCAGAGCGCGACGATGCGACACGGGTAAACCTGCGCGAACTCAATCGCCTGGTCGAAAATTTCCTGGGCTTCCTGTGGCGTCGTCGCCAGGCCAAAGTGTAGCACCAAATTCATTTGGGAGGCCCGGAACGACGACGGCCCTTCTTGCCCGGGCACATGCTCGCCCTGCCACATGCGCGACAGCATCCCCGGCACTTCGGTCAGCCGCAGCGCCATTCCCGGCAGAGTATCGAGCAGATTGGACATGGTGCTTAAGGGCCGGAGCGGCGCCATTCATGATGTTTTTCCCACAGCAGGCGGTCCGCAGCGAGCGGCCCCCACGAACCGGCGACGTAGCTTTCCAATCCGCGCTGACCGCTTTCCTGCCAAAAATCGAGAATGGGCGAATAGATGCGCCAGGACGTTTCCGTTTCGTCGCCCCGGATAAAGAGCGTCGAGTCGGAGATAATGCAATCGAGGATGAGCCGTTCGTACGCCTCGGGCGTATTCGAGCCAAAGGTCGTCGCATAGCGGAAATACATTTTCACCGGCTGCGTGCGCGTTTCCAGCCCGGGCACCTTGGAATTCATCAACAGCGTGGTGCCTTCATCGGGCTGGATTTGGATGACCAGCGTATTGGCCGCCACGTTGAAGCGCTCATGGTCGGCGAACAAAATCCCCGCCGGGCGTTTGAACTGGATGGCGATTTCCGACACGCGCCGCGCCAGGCGTTTACCCGAGCGCAAATAGAACGGCACACCCTGCCAGCGCCAATTTTCAATCGACAATCTCACCGCGGCGAAAGTTTCTGTTATCGAATTACCTGGCACATCAGCCTCCTGCAGGTAGCCGGGTACTTTCTGGCCTTGAATGAGTCCTTCGGCATACTGCGCGCGCACCACGTCGCCGCCTTCGGCTTTGAGCGCCACGGGCTGGATGGCTTTCAGCACCTTCACTTTTTCGTCACGGATGTCTTCGGCGCTCAGCGACACCGGCGGTTCCATGGCCACCAGCGACAAAAGCTGCATGGTATGGTTTTGAATCATGTCGCGCAATGCCCCGGCCTGGTCGTAGTAGCCCGCGCGCTCGCCCACACCCAAGTCTTCCGCCACCGTGATTTGCACGCACTCGACGTAGCGGCGGTTCCAAATCGGCTCAAAAATCGTATTGGCAAAACGCAGTACCAGCAGATCCTGCACGGTTTCTTTGCCCAGGTAGTGGTCGATGCGGTAAACCTGCGATTCCTCAAACTGTTGCCGGATAATACGGTTCAAGTCCTGCGCGCTGGCGAGGTCGCGCCCAAAGGGCTTTTCGATAATCATCTTCGACGCCAGGGGCGTACCGGCATGGCGCCGCGCTAGCCCGCTCGCGCCGAGATTTTCCAGCACTGGCTTGAAAACATTGGGCGGCGTCGAAATGTAAAACACGCACTGCAAGTCGCGCCCGAGATTTTTTTCGATGGCGTCGATTTTCTCGCCCAGCGTGCGAAAGGCATTCACGTCGTCATAATTGCCGGCGAGGTAGGAGGTGTTGGCCTGCACGCGCGACCAGACGTCTTCCACCAGCGGACGCCGGGAAAACTGTTGGATGTCCTTGGCTGTTTCGGTGCGAAAAGCATCATCGGCGATCGGTTTGCGCCCAAATCCAATGAGATAAAAATCGGGCGAAAGCAGGTTGTCCGCCGCCAGATTGAAAATCGCGGGCACCAGTTTGCGCGCGCACAAATCGCCCGAAGCGCCAAAAATGACCATGATGGTCGGCGGCGCGCCGCGGTGTTTGCTTAATCCTTGGAGGAAGGGATGGCGGGGAGATTCAGCCATGGGAAGAATTTTTGTTTAAAGCCGGCGACCAGATGGTGCGTTATTGGGTAAAAGTGGAATTCCGGAATGGAGCAGTATTTCGGCTGGGGCACTATCAGAGACTTTCACTTCCACAATGTCGAAACGAAAATTCGCCGGTCTCGAGGGCATTCCTTGCAGATAAGCCCGGACGGCCCGGCCGAGGGCGCGTTTTTTCCTCCCCGTCACCGAATGGTAACCCGGCACAAGGGCCTGCTGTTTCCGCGTTCGCACTTCCGCAAACACCAGCACTGCCCCATCCCAAGCCACCAAGTCGAGTTCATCCCGGCCATGGCGCCAATTGCGTGCCACAATTTTCCAGCCTTGCTTTTGCACAAATAGCGCGGCGGCTTCTTCACCCGCCCGGCCACGCTGGTCGGTGTCTGTATCAACTGGAGCGCGCAGCCCCCAAAACCACCGCCATCGTGCTACAATGACTTCCAACCAGCCGCTGGTCGACTCAGGCATGGAGTGAGATTGAGGGACAACGGGCTGGCAGGCAATCCCGGGCCGGCGGCCAGTCAGACACTACTTAAGGAAATTCAAAAATCCCCACATATCGATGTGGAACTCTTTCAAGAGCAGCCAAAGTAAAATGACCAAAAGAGGAATACATGCGGCCTTGACCATGCGTATCCGCCGGGGCAGCCCCTTGAAATGCCGGTCTTTCAACGCCCGGCGCGGGTTGCGGCGCATACAGAAAGTCTGCCATGAGCCAACCAGACCATGAGTCGGGGTGACCAGGATGTAGCCGCAAATAAAAAGAGGCACACCAAGGCCCGCTGAGATCAGCAGGTAGCGAAAGAGGTCAGCAACAAGTCCAGTCATTCCGATAGGGTGGTGAGGGGATAATGCAGTAAGCGAAACAACTTAATATGAATTTAACGCAGCTTCCAGCCATATTTCTGTCTGCACCCCAAAAAGGCAACAATAGCGCCTGGAATACCTAGTACTTTTGCTCACTTGCCAGTCATTTTGGCTGCTGGTGAATGAATTTTCTCCGTGGGCAAATCCGCCGCCAATAATTTGGCATTGAGCAATGCGATGGCATCCCGGGTTTGGGCTGCCCCTTCGAACTGTTCGGTGCGCACGGCATCGCTTAATTCAATATTTAACCGGCTAAGCCGGTGGCGGATAATCGCGGTGTCCGCTCCCCGAAGCGGGATTTTGCCGCAATGGACGTCCCCCCGGTGCATGCGGTTCAGCAGTGGGGACAACAAACCGGCAAAGGTCGTATAGCAAACAGGGCAGCCAAAGCGCCCCTGCCGTTCAAAATCGCGTTGGCTGCAATCACATCCGGCACACCGTAGCGTGGATTCCCCGGGCCGATCAGCGGCCGTCTCCTCCTCCGCCAAGGCATAACCTTGCAGATCGGCCAGTCCTTGGGCGGCGGCGTGTTCTTCACACCAGGCCTGACTATGGACTTTGCCGCCGGTGACAAAACCTACAAACAGCACCGCCGGCTGGCCGCAGGCAGCGCACTTTTTAGGAGTTGGTTGACTCATGCCGTCATTATGGCCAAGCAGGTGGTAACTGGCAACTGAGTTTTCTTGACGGCGGGCTGAAAAACCCGATGATTTTCCTTTTGTCCGACATGGAAACCTTCTTTTCAGCGAAAGGCTTGTTATTGATCGACGCAGTCGCGGTGGCGTTGCTGTTGATATCCATCCACGGCCAATACAAAGTTCTTTTTTCCCCGCTGGGCCGCATTAACCGCCTTACCTTCTGGGAGGGGTTGGTGGCTTGGGCTTTGATTAATGTCCTTATTCTTATTGGCGGCGTGGCCCATTTCTCCTTTCCGTTTGAAGAGCAACTTGCCCAGAGTGGCGACACTGACCATGCCATGTATCATGGCTTCGTCATGACTTTTACGCTGGTGTGCAGTCTCACATCCTTGTGGATTTTGGCCGCGTTGTGCGCGAAACGCTGGCACGATCTTAATTTTTCCGGCTTGCTGGCCACGCTAAATATTCTGCCCATTCTCATGATCAGTGCGGTCTGGTGGGTGTTTAACAGCTCCATTAGCCCGACCATGATTCGGCACCTGGCCTATGATCAAAGATACAGCCCGTTTGATCTCTGGAGGGAAGTATTTCCGCTTCCCGCCGGTTTCCCCAGCATCACCAACTGGTCCTGGTCGGCAGTTTTATCGTGCTGCTTGGTTATCGCCCTCGGCGTCTACCTCGGTTTTGCCAAAGGCGATGCCGGCGGAAATATTTACGGCAAGAGCGCAGCGTAATTGGTCGGCCAGTCTTGGCGTGCTATTTCGCCGACATTTTTTTCAAGTGTTTGGCTACTTCCGCCAGCGGGCGTGCATTGAAAACCTGCTCCTTCGTCAGCCAGCCTTTGCGCGCGATCAGCGCACCGCCGCGCACATATTCCAGTCCATCCGTGCTATGCGCATCAGGATTGATGACGCACAACACCCCGCGCTCCGCCGCTTGCCGCCAATACCGCCAGTCGAGGTCGAGCCGTTGCGGCTGCGCATTCAATTCAATCATTTTTTTGTTGGCTGCCGCGGCATCGATGATTTTGGCAATGTTTAACGCATAGCCTTCGCGCTGGAGCAACAGCCGCCCGGTCGCATGGCCGAGCATCGTCACGCTCGGATGTTCCAGCGCACGAATAATGCGCTGGGTCATCGCCTTTTCATCCGCCCCCTGGCTGTAACGGTTGTGAACCGAGGCCACCACGTAATCCAGTTTTGCCAACAGACCATCGTCGTAATCCAGTTCGCCGTCTTTCAACACGTCGCACTCCGTCCCGGTAAAAACATGCACGCGGAATTTCTTTGATTTATTCAACGCGCGGATTTTTTCGATTTGCTCGAGCAGTTGTTCTTCGCTCAGTCCATGGGCCTGGAAAGACGACTTGGAGTGGTCCGCAATGCCCAGGTATTCCCACCCGAGCTTTTCCGCCGCCGCCGCCATTTCTTCCAGCGAGGCATGGCCGTCGCTCGCGGTAGTGTGGTTGTGGAACGCTCCGCGCAAGTCGGCCGCTTCAATCAGGCGGGGCAGCGGACCGGCTTCCGCGCGCTCCAGTTCGTCCAGTCCTTCGCGCACTTCCGGCGGGATGGGATGCAGACCAAGTTTTTTAAAAATATCGTCTTCGCTGCGCGCGGTAATGACACTCTGGGCACCAGGCCCGCCTGCCGAAGGATCATCCTTCTTCGTCAAACCCCATTCGCTCAAGCTCAACCCTTGCGCAAGCGCCCTCGAACGCATCTTTACGTTGTGATCCTTCGAGCCTGTAAAGTGGTGCAGCGCAAAATAAAATTGCTTCAGCGGTACCACGCGCAAGTCCGCCTGCATCCCATCGGCGAGGCGTACGCTAGACTTGGTTTCGCCTTTGTTCGTGACTTCGGCCACGCCGGGTTGGGTGGTAAACCATTCCATCACCGGCGCCGGCTTATCCGCCGCGACCAAAAAGTCCAAATCCCCCACGGTTTCCAACCCCCGCCGCAGACTGCCCGCGTGGGAGGCGCATTCGACCTCCGGTAATTTGCGCAAGCCGGCGAGAATTGGTTCCGCAATTTGCGCGGCGTCCCACCACAAATGCCGTCGGCTGTAGGCTTCGCGATTTTTGATGCCCGTCAAAATATTTTCCTGCGTCTTTTCGCCAAAGCCGGGCAGCGCTGCGACCTTCCCCGCTTCGCACGCCGCCGTGAGCTTCGCCAGCGAATCCACGCCCAGCTTCTGGTGCAGCGCCATGATTTTTTTGGGCCCCAACCCTGGCACGCCCAGCATTTCAATCAGCCCCGGTTGCACACTGGCTTTGAGTTTTTCGTAATAGGGCAGGCTGCCGGTGCGGTACAGGGTGGTGATTTTTTCCACCAACGCCTCGCCAAAGCCCGGCACTTCGCCCAGCGTCCCGGCCTCAATGCGCGCACCGAGGTCGTCCTCCAGCGTCGTCAAATTCCGCGCCCCATTCTGGTATGCGCGCACCTTAAACGGATTTTCGCCCGTCAGTTCGAGCAACGTCCCGATTTCCTCCAGCACAGCGGCGATGGCAGCTTTGTCCATGGGCATCTATTTCTTCATCATATCCGGCGCGCGGGGGTCGGTGCCCGCGGTTTTATGATAAGTGCCGGTCTGCTTGTCGCGCACATATTTGGTGAAGCCGGCTTTCTCGACATTCTTTTCCTCTAACAACTTTTTCGTCCCGCCCGGCGTATATTTCGTATTCACGGTGGGCGCCTGGTACACGCGGCGCAGCGGTAGACCAGTGACTGGATGTTTTTCCAGTGGCTTGGCGCTCATCGGCTGGTCGATTTCCAGCAACTCGCCCTCCGAGCCATCGGCGCGGATTTCCTGGTAAACATAAATGGGCATGGGTTTAAGATAAATGGATTTGGGAGATTCTGCAAGGCCAGGCCGGAATAGGTAATCGTTGGCGCACCCTCCCATGCTTGCGCTTGCGCCCTGCGATGGGACGGAGTAGGGTGGGCCAGCCCTATTTAGGTCATGAGCCAGCGCCCCCACAAGCCCCTCGTCCTCGTCTTCGCCCTTGGTGCGCTCGCGCTGGGCATGTTGATGATCTATTCATTTGGCGGGAGCAATATCTTTACCCGGCACGAGAAATTTCTGCTCTATTTCGACGACACCGTCAACGGCGTGGTGCCCGGTTCGCTGGTTAAATTCAAGGGCGTACCCATTGGCTCGGTCGACTCCATCCGCCTGAATGTTCGCGCTGATGCCGACCACCGCGTCCCGGTGCTCATCAAGCTCAATGCCGACCTGCTGCAACGCCAGCTCGGAGTGTTGGAAGATTTATCGGACCCGGCCGTCCTAGCTGCGGAGATTCACCGTGGCTTGCGCGGCCAATTGGATCGCGAAAGTTTTGTCACCGGCGCTGTTTTTATTTCGCTCGACCATTTTCCGTCCGCCGCCGGGCCAAAGACCGAGCCCAATTCCGGCGACTTCGCCGTCATTCCCACGGTGCCTTCCTCCTGGGTAACCACGGTACAAAAAGCGGGAAAAATCATCGCGTGGCTGCCGACTTATGACTTTGAGGCCAAAGCGGGCCAGATCGACGACTATTTGGACAAGATTACCAACGTAGTTTCCGCGATTCCCTACGCCGAGTACCATCGGAATGTCATGACCGCCCTGAAACCGCTGGCCGACTTCAACATGCAGAACTGGCAGCGCAATCTCGACTACACGCTGCTCCATTTCGACCGGGGGCAGACAGCCATGGCCAACGCGAGCCAGCAGTACGCCGCCGCCAGCCAGGACTTTGTCACCATGAACACCGTCACACGGCAAAACTTGGCCCAAACTGACGCCGACCTCGCCGCCTTGCGCACCCAGCTCAACCCCGCCGCCCCCTGGCTGGAGCATTTGACGCATAATCTCAAAGAGCTTACTTCCGACCTGCAGAACGTCACCCACAAGTCCGACAAGCTGGAAGAGCAGCCCAACATCCTCCCCAAACTGGCGCAATAACCGGGCCGCCACCTATTTTCCGTTGACACCGGCCTGCTCGTTCGGTTTGATGACCCTTTTTCCGCCAAATTCCGGCCCTGCATCGCTATGAAAGTCGCATCCTCCATCAAGTCTCTCAAGAACCGTCACCCCAACTGCCAAGTTGTGCGCCGTAAGGGCCGCATCTACGTCATTAACAAGACGAATCCGCGCTTCAAAGCCCGCCAGGGTTAATCCGCGCGCAACCGCAACTCACTCTCCAACACCGCTTTACCGTGAAAAAAGAAGGCCATCCCGAATACCACCCGGTCTGCTTTGTGGACGTGTCCACCAGCCGCAAATTTTTGACCCGTTCGACCATGCGCTCCAAGCAAAAGGAGACCATCGACGGGGTTGAATACAATGTCGTCGTCCGCGACGTGACGAGCGATTCGCACCCCGCCTACACCGGCGAAAAGCGCTTCCTCGACAGCGCCGGCCGCGTCGAAAAGTTCAAGACCAAGTTCCAGCGCGCCCGCGCCAAGTAAGGCGTAGTGGGGTGGGGACATTTTGGTTGGTAGAACTCGCTCTCGAGCGACGTCTCCATGCTCGGCCCAGCGCCAGCGCTGGCCCTACAGGCCTAGGGTTTCCATACCTCTTGCGCCTCTTTGCGGCTAAACTCCTCCGTGCCTAAGTGTCTTAGTGCCTCAGTGCCTTTCCGCTAGTTCTTCACCAGCCGCACATACACTACCGTGCGCAATTTCCGCGCCGCGCCGCCATTGTCCGCCGCTTGATCTCGCGTGCGTCCGCCGTCCAGTGCCACCCATTTGCCATCCGGGTTCAGCGACAACTGCTGGTCCATTTCGCGTTCAAGAATGACTGGCTGGATTATGGTTGAACCGGGAGCCTTGAGCCAGGTTTCCACCCGCGATTCTGCATAGGTAAAGGACAGTTGGTAGCCGACGCCCGTTTGCTCGAGGCAACTAAAGAGGCGTTCCCCTTCCCAGGGCGCATCCGGCATCGGCGTTCCATCGCTCTGGCGGTCGATGGGCAGCACATTTTCTGTCTGCGCCCGGCTGTTGCCAAACATTCGCTGCCGTATCAGGTTGCCAGTGCTCAACATGGCTTCCGTGGGCTCCGCGGGAACTGCCGTCGCCTCTTCCACATCGGCGGCCAGCACTTCAATGGTGACCCGCTCCCGGTCGATGGGCTTGCCCGCCAGCGGATGCAATTTGCAAAATTCGGCAAACGTCGCCGGACCCTTTTTAAAATCCTTGAAGGCTTGCTCGCTGGGAGTCGGCGCAGGGGGAGTTTCATCATCGCTATGAAAAAACAAATGTCGCGCCCCCTGGTTCTCTGGTTTTGACGGATCCATCAACCGGTCCGCCGCCGGCGGTTCCGGCCGCGCCACGAGCTGTGTAAAGCCCGCACTCACCACTACAGTCATTACGGCAATTTTGCGCCAAGTCTGACCGAAGGAACACAGAGAATATTTCATGCCTTCAAAATACGGGGGAAGGCGGTCGGCTTACAAGGGAATTTCAGGCCGGCCTAGTCAGTCTATGATAAGATCGTCACGGTGCCTGGCTTAAGCGCAGGAAGTAGGGTCAACAGCTTTGGCATCAACGGTAAAGTGTCTTTCAGTCGATTGCTGGGAGCTTTGAGTGTCACGATGATCAAACGCAATTTCGCGTAATCCTGCTGGAATTGAATATTGCCATCCATGGTGACGAAAACTTCAAACTCAATGGCGGCCTTGGCCAGCAACGCCCCGTTTTGGATTCCAGCCCAGCCGTTTAACTGTACGGACGCAACTTCGTGCCCGGCCAGGGCGCGTAGCAGACGCCAATCTAGGTTCTCATCGAGCAATATACGCATCAGACCACGGTCGTGAGGGCTTCTTTGCGCAAAACCTCCAGCAGGCCGATGACCTGCTCTCGTTTAACGGTACAAAAACCTTCCAGAAAATCCTCAATCGATTCACCCGCTTCCAAATGGTCAAACAAGCTTTGCACCGGCACCCGCGTCCCGCGAAACACCGGCACCCCTCCTTGCAAACCCGGGAGGCTTTGCACAAAAACCGCCAATTGTTCCGCGCTCATACTTGATAAATTGTGGTCATTCAGCTCGCGAGACTCAAGCCCGGATTCCGGGTGCTAAAGTAACACGTGAATCGATTATTGAGTCTGCAGCTGAACGCTTTCCATCTCTCGATGCGTTTTACGATGATTGGCGAAACAAAAACCTCAATTACCTCAAAGAGCACAATTGATCCCTCCTTTGTTGCTCTGTGGTGAAGTCACTTCCCCCGCCGCACCCTGTTCTTCTCATCCTCGCAATCCTCGGCTAGGCGGGTGCGTTCGCGGCGAAGTTCCTCGCGCAGTTTGTCCAATTCCTCCGCTTGGTCGGCGGCCTGTGCGGCGGCGATTTGCTGTTTGAGGAAAATTTCGCGCTCGGCCAGCTTGGCCTTGTAGCGCGTGTCGATATCCGCGAGCTGCTTCTTTTGCTCGGCGGTCAATTTCGTCGTTTTCTCAGTCTTTGGCTCGGAGGCATTCAGCCGTTCCATGGCCAGTTCGTAAGCGCTTTTCATTATGAGAAGCAAAACAGCCCTCGGCGACGGACGCAAGTCTGTGACTTCCAGGCTTGGGACGGTAAACCGTAAACTGGAAACCGAAAACAATTCTGCTTTATCCCGCCCTCGCCGTAAAAATCGCAAACCCCACCAGCACCGTCAGCGGCAGCACATAATACCACCACCTCGGTACTTTATTTTTCGACTGTCCGAACAATATCACCGCCAACACCGCCAGTGCCGCAAACGAACCCGCCACCGGGGGCGTAATTTGCAAATGCACAAACAGCCACGGCCAGGGCGGGGCGAATTGCGCGATTTTTTGCATCAAGCCGACCACCACCAGCCCTGCGCCATTCGCCAGCCACGCCAGCCAGGTAAACGGCGGAATGCCCACGATTCCCGCCAGCACTGCCACCGCGCCCGACCACAGCACCGCACACACCAGCGGAAAGAAAATAAAATTGAGCGACAACGTATGCGCCGAGAAAACGCCGAAAAATTCCGCCGTCAACGGCGCGCTCCCTTGCAACGCCGTCCACGTCGTCACCGCCATGTCGAGCACTCGTGCCCACAGCCAGCGCACGCATTTTTGCCATGGCGCGAGGCTCGCTGGCGGCACATCGCGCCAGGGCATCGCGCGACGTTGCAGCAGATCGCGCAACCGCGGCGCATATAAAATCAATCCGAGCACCACTGCATACGAGAGTTCAAAACCCGAATTTTGCAGCGCCAGTGGATCAAAAATCAAAGTGATTACCCCCGCCGCCAGTACCGCGGCCAGTGGACTGCGCGCCCGCCCAAACCATTTTGCTAACAAGTAGCATGTCAACATCAGTCCCGCGCGCCGGGCCGACGGCGTGCCACCCGCGATTTCGATATACAGCCATGCCGTCGCGAGCGTCACCAGTTCGCCCACCGCGTGCGGCAGGCCGGGGATTTTCCGCAGCAGCCACCACAGTGTGCCCGCCAGCACCGCCACGTGCAGCCCGCTAATGGCGAAAAGATAAATTTCTCCCGCAACCGTAAACGCCGCGCGCTGGTCCGCATCGAGCAACGCCGGTTCCCCGAGCAGCAACGCGGTATAAATCGTTCCATAACTTTCTTCCAAACCATCCGGTCCATGATGCAGCAAAGCCTCCACCCGCTCATGTTGCTGGCTCAACCATAGCATCCACGCATTCGGCGGCGAAGTCTTGCCCTCCAAAATCCCTCGCGACAATTCAAACCATGCTCCTTGCGCATGCAAAAAAGCGTTAAATCGGGCGCTGTCTTCGGATTTTTGATCTCCAGGCTTCGGTATCAACACGGGCAAATACGTCAATACGCCCCGCACCTCCATCGTTGCACCCCGTGCCGGTGGTTCTTCGTCTGGCCTCAATCGCACGCGAAATTCAATTGGAGTGCCCCGCAGTTCATCAAAAACTGCCGGTGCGTCGACCACCACCGCCAGCCCGCCGATGGAATCGCTGCCTGCGTGTTGGGTGAAATTTCGGGTCACGCGCAGGCCCAATGTAGCCTCGCGGGGTGGCAAGTTTGCCCAGTCCGCCGCTGGCATCGGCACCCTGGTTTCATGCCAGGCCCACGCGAGCAAAGTTCCCGCTATTAAAAATCCCGGGGCCCAGGCCAGCAGCCATCTTTTTTGCCGCAAACCACCAACAGGCGCTTTTATTGCAACCGCCAGCGACCAAATGGAAAAGAGTAGTGCCACTCCAGCCAAAAATTTTTCCGGAATCTGCGGCCAGCACGTTGCGCCGATATAACCGGCCAATACTGCCGCGACCACCCATAGCACTGGCGCGCGCCGGGCCACTGTAGCCGGGCGCGGCGGAGGCGGCTC
>Ga0206965_10291_pt1 | contig 14980 bp, 11 predicted proteins | sample Alteio_BWOrgHeat_26_FD_152973 | JGI IMG/M metagenome (GOLD analysis project Ga0206965, IMG submission 152973) | Enriched cells from forest soil in Barre Woods Harvard Forest LTER site, Petersham, Massachusetts, United States -... | ecosystem: Environmental > Terrestrial > Soil > Temperate forest >...
GGCGCAAAAATATCACCCATGAGCGCGAAGAGGGCGGCATTAAATCCTTGCAAATGCCCCTTGGCAAAGGATACTAAACGGATTCCAAATTCCGAACTTTCTTTAACGCAAAGATGCAAAGTTTTACGCAAAGGTCACAAAGGCTTTTGCGACCTTTGCGTAAAACATTGCATTTATTTTTCTTCGGAAAATCATTTGCCTTTGATATAAATTAGGCTTCTTCGGAAAATAGGAACGCAGATGATGCAGATTGCTTAAAATAAGGTATGATTCCTTTACTTTGTAATCAGTTCAATGTCCCCCGCCTGGGTAGTCGCGACACCATAAAAATCAACCATATCGGCAATGTAGAAGTAAACGCCATCGGGGCATTTTGCACCTGAATTTGTTTCTCCATTCCAGCCGCCATCATTGGTAAACCATTCGTAAATGAACATTCCCCAACGATTATATACCCTTACATGAAGACTGGCAAGACCTTTGGCTTCAACGGTGAACAGATCATTCTTGCCATCGCCATTCGGGGTGAAAACATTCGGGATAAAGACCGGACAATATTCGACATTAATGGTGAATGGTGTAAGTCTGCTATGACACATCGCAGAATCAGAGGCAATGTAATAAATCGTCGTGGTGGTAATATGAGGAGTGGTAAATGAAAATCCAGTATAGACAGGGGTAGTGGTATTATTGAAATTATACCAGACAATATCTGCACGACCAGAGGCGGTGAGGGTGATGATCTCTCCCATACAAATCGTGGTGTCTGTAATGGTGGGCGAAGGATTCGGGAGGACGCGAACCTTGGCAGTATCGTAGTTTTTGCAAGTACCATTAGTGCCAATGACGGTGTAGATGGTGTCATTCACCGGAGAATTTATGAGTGTATCGGCAATGACATTTCCATTCCAGGTATATGAAATACCGCCTGTAGCAAGGATAGTGAGGCTGTCTCCTGCACAGACAGTGCTGTCAGCATGGATTTTAATGATTGGAAGAAGATTTACTTTTAAATTTACTGAATCGGTAATAAAACATCCGGTAAGAGTATCTGTAATCAGGAGATGATAGTTGGTAGTAACTGTTGGAGATGCCTGTGGATTAGGGCATGTAGGGCAATTCAAACCTGTCGATGGAGTCCATGTCCATCCTAAGTTGGCTCCTCCTGTTCCATTCAATGCTATGCTGTCTCCGAAGCAGATGGAATCAAGATTATTAAGAGAAATTAATGGCAATGGATTGACGATTAATTGCAAGGTATCCGAAGTAGAGCAATGAGAAGTCGTATCGGTAACAGTGAAGTGATAAACAGTAGTAATAGTAGGTGATGCAACAGGACTATGACAAGTATCGCAGCTTAACCCGATGGAAGGACTCCAAATCAATGCTCCTTGCCCGAAACCATTGATCGTGATGCTGTCTCCAATGCAAATGGCGGTATTAGGACCGATAGAAATGACAGGTGCAGGCTTGACGGAAACTATAGCGGAGTCAATGGATTTGCATCCAGTGGTACTGTCAGTAACTTGAAGATAATAAGTCGTTGAAGTTGTTGGGAATGCAAATGGGGACGTGCATGAATCACAACTCAAGCTAATGGAAGGACTCCACAACAAACTGTCATTTGTAATAGGTGTAGCGGTTAAATGTACACTGTCCCCAGGGCAGATGATGTATATGGAACCAATTACTGTAACGATAGGAACTGTTGGATGTTGATTAACGGTTACCAAGGTGGTATCTCTGTTCACACAACCGGTAGCCGAATCAGAAAATGTAAGGACATAGGTGGCATTAACCAAAGGATGAGCCCAAGGCTGATGGCAGGTGTCGCAAGTCAAGGTACTATCAGGACTCCAGAGGAAATGACCGCTTCCACTGCCCAGCAGTTGAATGCTGTCACCGAGACATACTGCCTGATTAGGACCAGCATTTGGAATGGGAAGATTGTATATGAAAACAGTAATGGAAGTGCTGTCATAACCTTGGGGAATACACATGCCAGCGATACCCGTCCTAACAACCAAACTGACAGTATATAGACCCGATGTATCATAAGTATGAGTAGGGAATTGTAAGGTTGAGGTATCATTAGGACCAGAAGAAGGATCGCCAAAATACCAAAGCCTGATATTGCCGGTGCCAGTGCTGGTATCCGCAAAATGAACCGTCACACCGGGGCAACCTGAATCGGGTGCAGCAGAAGCATAGGCTGTAACCTGATTACAGAGGAATGATGCGGCATCAAATCCGGTATTTCCAAAGGGAACCTGACATATTGAATCAACTGCCCCTGTTAATAGATTTGTTGAATATAATATAGCACTACTGTTTAACATTCCATAAAAAATGTTGTTATACCCCATAGCCACCCCGCCGAAGGTCCCTGATATATTACCGAAACCACCCGCAATCGCACTTATTTTATTTCCGAGTGTATCAACCTGATAGATACTATCCGCACTTAAAAATACAAAACTGCAATTGTTGGGATTAAAGGCAAAATCAATAACACTACCGCCATTTCCAGGTATTGGATAGGGTCCAGCAACTATAGTACAGGTATTTATATCTAATGCTTCAAACCCTATCCCTCCATTAAACCAATATCTGCCAAGATAATCGAAACAGGCTTGATCAGGACCGCCAAAGTTGGAACAAACCAAGGTGGTGTTACATTGATAATCTACTTTATACAAATTATTCCCGCTTTCATAATATATGTAATGGTCAATAGGATTGCAAGCCATTGCGTTATTACCTTGTGTTGGCAATATACAAACTTGGTGAGAAACAGGGTTGTTAGGTAAACCATCAACATAAGCAAGGGTTGCACTATTTAAAGAATCGCCGAAAAACCAAAATTTTCCATCGCAAGGAAAAGTGCTTTGTGCGAATGAGGAGGTATTTGTAACAATAAGGATAATTAATCCACAAATAATGGTCAGGGTAGTTTTTATATTCATCAGTCAGTTATTAATTTAATTCCGCAAAATTAGGGAATTGTTTTGAAACTTTTACTTTATCGTCTCTATTCAGGATAAATTTGGTAACAATTAACTAATACATTAAGTATTCGAAATAATAGAGAATAGAGAACTATTTAGAATGTAAAATGTGGTATTGGGAATGGGTTCAATAGACATAGGATTCCCAAAAGCCACTTATATATTTTACTTCAAACCTACTTCGTATATTTGCCCCATGAAAAATGTGCAAACAGCCTCTATTGTTTAATAATTCATCCCACAAAGCAAATGAACATAGCCGTTAATACCCGCCTCCTCCAAAAAGACCGCCTCGAAGGTATTGGCTCTGTCATTTACAATACCATGAAACGGATTACGATTCAGCATCCTGAACATCATTTCTTTTTCCTTTTTGACAGGGATTATGATGACGAATTCATTTTCTCTGACAATATCACGCCTTTAATTATCTCCCCCCAGGCACGTCATCCGATTCTTTTCTATTGGTGGTTCGAGCACTCCATTCCCTCTATCCTTAAAGCCATCAAAGCCGATTTATTTATCTCTCCTGATGGCTATGTTTCTCTTTCCTCAAAGGTCAAAACCCTATCTGTCATACATGATCTCAACTTTGAACAATACCCGCAGCATTTTCCTTGGATCATAAAGAAATATTATAAATATTACTTCCCCAGATTCGCCCACCGTGCGGATAGAATCGCTACTGTTTCGGAGTTTTCAAAGAGAGATATTATTACAAGATATGGTATTGAAGAAAACAAGATTGATGTCATCTACAATGGTGTCAATGAAGCCTTCAAACCCCTGTCATCAGCGGTAATTGAGGAGACCAGGAAAAAATATTCCGACGGTATTCCTTACTTCATCTTCGTAGGTTCTATACAACCTCGGAAGAATATCAAAAATCTCCTTATCGCCTTTGAATTATTCAGGAATAACTACCCCCAGCCATTCAAATTATTAATAGTAGGAACCAAGAAATGGTGGACTAATGAATTAGAAAAAACTTTAAAAGAGATGAAGCATCGCGAAGATGTGATTTTGACAGGCAGAGTTGAGGAAGATGAGCTGCTAAAGCTCATGGGCAGTGCTTATGCAATGACTTATGTGCCCTTTTATGAAGGTTTTGGAATACCTATCCTGGAAGCCTTCAATTGTCAGGTTCCGGTAATCACATCTAATGTAACTTCAATGCCTGAAGTGGCTAATGGTGCAGCGATTTTAGTTGATCCGCAGGATACTCAATCCATTGCCAGCAGTATGATGCGGATAGTAGAAGATGTCAATTTAGCTAAGGAATTAATTGCTAAAGGTATCGTCAGAAAGAATAATTTTAATTGGGATAAATCCGCCGATAGCCTCTGGAATAGCGTGATTAAATTAGGGATTAAGGAATAAAAATAGCATATTCTTTCTTTCAAATTCAATACTTTTAGCTATATGTATAAAAGTATGACGAAAGTCTTTTCCTGATACCCTTTTAATTTCTACATTTGCGCCCTTGTAAAAAAATAATAAATAAATTAATATATGACTGGTAATAAAATCACAAATGTAGCCGGAAAATTGGTTGTTCCTAATGACCCGATCATTCCGTTTATCGAAGGAGATGGAACAGGTCCCGACATCTGGGCGAGTTCTGTAAGAGTATTGGATGCCGCTGTAGCAAAGGCTTACAATGGCGAAAAGAAAATCGTTTGGAAGGAAGTCCTGGCGGGCGAGAAAGCATTTAAACAAACAGGTAATTGGTTGCCTGATGAAACCATTGACATTATCCGCGACCATTTTATCGCGATAAAAGGACCCCTTACCACGCCTATCGGTGGAGGTATCCGTTCCTTGAATGTGGCTCTTCGTCAAATGTTAGATCTTTATGTTTGTCTTCGTCCTGTTCGTTGGTTTGAAGGTGTGCCTTCTCCGGTTAAGAATCCAGGTGCTGTGGATATGGTTATTTTCCGTGAGAATACTGAAGATATTTATGCTGGAATCGAATTCATTGCTGGCTCTCCTGAAGCTCAAAAGGTCTTGGATTTCTTAGAAAAAGAATTCCCTAAAGACTTCAAAAAGATTCGCTTCGGCACTGTGGAGAAAGCTAAGGAATTCTGGGATTCTGTAGGTACAGAAGCTGTCGGAAACGCCATCAATGTAGGCTTAGGCATCAAGGCTGTCAGCAAAAGCGGCACGGTTCGTTTGGTGCATTCTGCCATTGCTTATGCAATCAAACATGGTCGCAAAAGTGTTACCATCGTTCATAAAGGAAACATCATGAAATATACCGAAGGTGCCTTCCGTGACTGGGGTTATGAGGTGGCTGAAATGATGTTTGCCGATAAAGTTTACACCTGGAATCAATGGGAAAAGACAAAGAAGAGTAGGGGAGAAGCTGCTGCAAATGATGAGCAAAAAGCCGAGTTGGCTAAGGGCAAAATATTAATCAAAGATGCCATTGCCGACATCACCCTGCAACAAGTTCTAACGCGTCCAGAAGACTTCGATGTCATTGCGACCTTAAATCTTAATGGAGATTATGTATCCGATGCTCTTGCGGCACAAGTCGGCGGCATTGGCATCGCTCCCGGTGCGAATATCAACTACATCACCGGTCATGCCATCTTTGAAGCCACCCATGGTACGGCTCCTAAATATGCCGGTCTTGATAAGGTAAATCCCGGTTCGGTAATTCTTTCGGGAGCCTTATTATTAGAGCATCTTGGCTGGATAGAAGCCGCCAATCTCATCTATAAAGGACTGGAAAAAAGCATTGCTCTAAAACATGTAACCTATGATTTCGAAAGAATGATGGAAGGTGCCAAGCTCCTGAAATGTTCTGAATTCGGAGACGAGATTATCCGAAATATGTAATCAATTAGGAATTATAAATTAGGAATTAGGTACGGCGCTCTGGACTTTCCTAATTCCTAATTTGTAATTCCTAATTATTTTCTTTCTCCTTTTATTGCAGCACCCTGAACAAGGGATGCTATCATAAAAGGAAAAAATTTGATTCCCTGATATTGCGCCAACACTCCTTGCTTATTAATTTTCAATTGACTTTTGAAGGCAATCACTGTGAACTTTTATAATAATTTCCATTCCAAATTTTAACGCAAAGATGCAAAGGGTTTTCACAAAGGTATCAAAGGTTTTGCAACCTTTGCAAGAACCCTTTGCTTCTTTGCGTTAAGTTTTTTTCGTATTTCTTCTTTATGGAATTCTTGGCGAATCTCTATTTTTCCTCTTTCTATCAATTTCTAATTTCATTAGTATTTTTTTAACTAAAAAACAATGTCTTCTTTTTATTCGTCCTAATTTGTTACTATTTAATTGAATGATAATATATTACAGAGCTATTAAAACTAAAATCTTAGGAATGATAATTACAATCTAAGGAGAAAAATCCATTAAAAGAGGATAATGTACCAGAATGTCGACATAATATCTTGTTATGTCGACATAACAAGATATTATGTCGACATCCTAAGTTATTTTGTCGACATCCCTATTTTATTTGTTGACATCCTGGTACATTATCTCAACATAATATCTTGTTATGTCGACAAAAAGTCTTATAATGTCGACATTTAATTTTAAATGTCAACATCCTAGAACATCATGTCGACATCCATGAACTTTATCTTGACATTTTAGTTTCTTTTGTTGACATAAGTTACAAATGTCGTCTTATCTTAAATTCATGACTTCAGGATGATTGCCCTTTTTCAAATTCAATAAGTAAAAACCCTCATTTGATGAAACTTTACTAAAGCTTTTTAGCTTAAGTAAAGTTGAGCTCATGTATGTTAAATTAGAGTTTTAACTAAAATAAGAGGATAATTGCCAGGGATGTAAAGATAATTGGCAATTATCTAAAGACTATTGGCAATTATGCAAGGACGACTGGCAATTATCCATTCACGACTGGCAATTATCTTCACATCAATGGCAATTGTCTTAAGACAACTGGTCAGAATGTAAAGACTACTGGCAATTATCTAAAGACAATTGGTCAGAATGTAAAGACTACTGGCAATTATCTAAAGACTATTGCCAATTATCCATTTATGACTGGCAATAGTCTTAAGACAATTGCCAGTCTTGGGAAGACTATTGGCAATTACCTAAAGACTATTGCAAATGATCCATTCATGACTGGCAATTATCTTGACATCTATGGCAATTATGTCCATATATGTTGTTTATCTCCTAAAGTTTCGGATTCTATTTTTCAGAGTGATTGCCCTTTTTCAAAAGATTAATATAATTTTGGCGACACCTATAATAAGGAGTCTGAAAAATTTATTTATGATGAAGGGAAATACAAAAAGCCACCCGCTTCACTCCTACCCTATCGAAAGATTTAGGACAAATGTCAGGAGGGGCATCCACAGAAAGGGATGTGATAGTATAATAATGTTTGGGGTGTTGAAGGTTAATCTATGTCAAGATGCAAGAAATTGGTTGAATAAGAATTATATTTTTCGATTAAGTAATTAATTGGATATTTAAATGCTAATTTTGCCGCGATGAGTAAATTGTTTAATGTTGAACCTTTTAAAGATGAATTATCAAGTGGTTATGCTGATAGGTTAGGTGTGGTAAGATTGATATTTATAAACAAATTTTAATGAGCAAATGAACTATGTAAATTATATAAACGAAACTCTTAAACCTAAGATTACTGAAAAGGAAATTGTCCTGGATTTGTTTGCAGGATGTGGTGGTTTATCATTGGGATTTGAGGCAGGAGGTTATAAGACTATAGGCTATGAGATGGAGAATGCAGCAGTTGCTACTTATAAAAAGAATTTAAAAGGTGATTGCCTTGCTGTAAAACTTGATCTTGATTTTGAATACCCAAAAGCGGAGATAATTATTGGCGGACCTCCATGCCAGCCTTTCAGTGTTGGCGGGCATCAGAAGGGAATTGAAGATGCCAGAGATGGGTTCCCTGTTTTTATTGATGCAGTAAGGAAGTTGAATCCAAAAGTGTTTATGTTTGAAAATGTTCGGGGTCTTCTTTATAGTAATAAATGGTATTTTGATATGGTGATAAAGGAGCTACAGAAGCTTGGTTATATAATAGATTATAAATTGTTGAATGCTGTGAATTTTGGTGTGCCTCAAAACAGGGAACGCTTGTTTGTATTTGGGCATAGAGCAAAGTTTAATTTCCCAAAACAACATAAGAAAATAGTAACTGTTGGAGAAGCCATTGGGGATACTATGATGACTGCACCTGAAGGAAGTAAATTTTTAAATCACTCCATGGATACCTACGTTGCCAAGTATGAAAAGGCATCTTTTTGTATCAATCCAAGGGATCTATATCCTGACAAACCAGCAAGAACATTGACTTGTCGGAATCTTGCAGGTGCTACCGGAGATATGCAAAGAGTTAGGTTGAAGGATGGTACAAGAAGAAGGCTTTTTCATCGCGAAGCAGCGCGATTGCAGAGCTTCCCCGATTGGTTTGAATTCACTGGAAACGAAACTCAACAGTTTAATCAGATAGGAAATGCCGTTCCCCCTTTATTAGCTTATCAATTGGCACTTGCCTTGAAAGAATGTTATCAAATGGAAGAGTTATATTCCATTGAAGAAATAATAGAAAACAATTTACATCCCAATAATGAACTGACACTTTTCTAATTTATGAAAAACTATATACCTAAGAGCAAAAAGTCTCTACCTGTTCAAAGAATAATAAATGAAGCTCTTGATATATTGGAAAGTGTGGGCATTCCTTTGAACAACAAAACGGAAAGGAGTTTGGAAAGAATGGCAGTTTGTTTTCTTGCAGTTGCAGGTGTTACTAATGATTGGAGTAAAGCAAAAGAAAATGCGAATCTAAAATCACGTGACATCATTAATTATGTGAATAAAAATCTTGAAGAAAACATTTCTTCAGGATCTTATGATGACATAAGACGAAAGGATTTGAAGCTTTTAGTCTTAGCTGATATTATCGTAAATAGCGGTGTTAATAAGGGTTCTGCTACGAATGATCCAACTCGAGGTTATTCATTACATCCCGATTTTAAGAACTTAATAACCACTTATAAAACATCTAAGTGGAAGAATGCATTAAAGAAATTTAATGAAAACAGACCTTCTCTTTCTGATATTCTTAAAAGGAAAAGAGATATTGAAAAGATACCGGTAAAACTTCCAAATGGGAAGCTACTTGAACTCTCCCTTGGCGAACATAATATTTTACAAAAGGAAATCATAGAAGAATTTCTGCCAAGGTTTGGTAGTGATTGTTCAGTTCTTTACATAGGCGATACTTCAAATAAATTGTTGCATATTGAGAGAAAAGAATTGAAGAAACTAAACTTCTTTGAACTTTCACATGATGAATTGCCCGATGTTATTGCATATAGCAAAAAGAATAATTGGCTTTACCTGATTGAAGCGGTTTATAGTTCCGGTCCAATGAGCGAAACAAGGGTTTTAGAATTGAAAAAGATGTTGAAAGATTGTAAAGCTGAATTGATTTTTGTAACTACCTTCTTGACAAAAAGTGAATGTAAGAAATGGTTGATGGACATTGCCTGGGAAACCGAAGTATGGACAGCAGATAATAAAGATCATTTAATTCATTTCAACGGACATAAATTCTTAGGGGCATTTTAATATATTACAAATCAACCAGGTTTGATATTGTTAAGAATACTTATGTCGGTTTTCAATAATTTCAATCACCAATAATTCACTTAAAACCCCAGGGTGCCGCAGGTTTTCCGGCATTTCGAGTTTACTGTTTATCAGGTATCTTTTCATCCCTATAAATATAGAAAAATACACACAGCGGGTGCATACTACCCTCCACCATATTTCAATTAAAACCCCAGTGTGCCGCAGGTTTTCCGGCATTACGAGTTTATTGTTTATCAGGTACCTTTTCATACTTATAAATATAGAAAAATAGACACAGCAGGCGCATACAACCCTCCACCATAATTCAATTAAAACCCCATGGTGCCGCATGTATTCCGGTAAAAGAGAATTACTGTAATTTAAGTATCTTTGCATCCATATAAAATACTAAAAATAAAATGGGAACAAAAGAAATTTTAGGTGAAATAAAAAAACTACCCTATACTGAAAGGCTTATCATTGTTGAAGAAACATTAAAAATCATCAAGGAAGAACCTGGTAAATCCATAGAAAACGGAGTAAGAGAAATGGAATCGGAATACAAAACAAACAAGGATTTAACGGCATTCTCATCCATAGATACAGATGATTTCTATGAAGCGAAATGAGATTTGGTTAATCAACCTTGACCCCACTATCGGGGCTGAAATCAATAAAACTCGTCCTGCTGTTATTATCAATGATGATAGAATGGGGAGGCTGCCATTGCGGGTTATAGTACCTATAACAGATTGGAAAGATAATTATTCTATGGCACCTTGGATGATAAAAATAATTCCTGATAAATTAAACAGTCTTAATAAAGTTTCAGGCATTGATTGTTTTCAAATTCGTTCTATTTCTCAAACAAGATTTGTAAAGAAAATAGGTGAGCTATCAGAGGAACAAATGGATTTGATTTCCTTTGCTATGAAATTAGTTTTGAAGATAAATTAATCCGTTTCTCAATAGACTTGAATTACAAATTACTAAGGTTTCTAATCCTTTGAAATTTGAACAGAATTCAATCCCCAATAATTCAATTAAAAACCCAGGGTGCCGAAGGTTTTCAGACATTTCGAGTTTACTATCATTGAAAAACACAATCTTTATAGCTTAATAATTTGTTTAATCCATGAATTAATTTTCTATCAATATTAGTTTAAGACATTTGTATTAAATTTTATTTCTAAACCAATAAATTGAAAATATAATTTCTTCTTCAATGCTTCGTTAATTTCAAGAAACTAACTTAACTTTAACTCTATGAAATTCCCTTCTCTATCAGATTTGGTTAGCAAATCCAGGAACTCTTTTCTTCGCTTTCCTTTTGCTATTTTAATCTCCGCATTAGGGGTTTATTTCTCTATCAAAGCATACAATGCCGACCATTGGCATGGCAAGGAATTGGATTATTTATATGAAGCCATCATGACTTGTGCATTAGGCTTGCCATTGTTTGTGGCACTCACGTTATTAATGGAAAGAAGGCACGATAAAATGTTGATGAAAGCGGGTATTCAGCTATTAGCATCAGGTTTATTAGTCCTTTATTATTTATCCATCAAAGGTCATATCCTTAGCGAAGATATTGTGCGGTTTTTTGTGTTATGTGCCGGCTTTCATTTCTTCGTTGCCTTCGCTCCTTTCATCATCAAAGGTGAGGTTAATGGCTTTTGGCAATACAACAAAACATTATTCCTCCGGTTCATTCTTACTGCCCTCTATTCGGGTGTATTATTCGCGGGATTAAGTATAGCATTGCTGGCAATTAAAAACCTTCTCGGCATTCATGTTCCTGACAAATACTTTTTCTATCTATGGGTCTCCTTAGCCGGTATCTTTAATACCTGGTTTTTCCTTGCCGGAGTGCCTGAATCTATTGATGAATTGGATCTTTCAGAAGAATATCCCAAAGGTTTAAAAATCTTTACGCAATTCGTTTTGCTTCCATTGGTAACGGTGTATCTTTCGATACTTTACCTCTATATTTTCAAGATTATTTATCATCAATCCTTGCCAAAAGGATGGGTATCCTGGTTAGTTATTTGCTTTAGCACTGTTGGCGTTTTATCACTCCTGCTGATCTTTCCTGTCAAGGATAAAGCAGGCAATACATGGATAAAGATTTATTCCAAATGGTTCTATATAGTTCTGTTTCCCTTGATAGTCCTGATGTTTGATGCCATCATTACAAGGATTAAGGCGTATGGTATTACCGAAGACAGATATTATGTTTCGCTGCTCGCATGCTGGCTGACTTTTATCGCGATATATTTTACTTTTAGCAAGCGGAAAAATATCAAATTAATTCCTATAACTCTGGCACTCTGCTGTTTTGTATCGGTATATGGACCTTGGTCTGCGGCAAGCGTTTCAATACATTCGCAATATGGCAGATTAGTTGCGGCACTCTCGAAAGAAAACATGATTCAAGACCATAAAATAATCAAAACTTCCAAGCCCTTGAAAGACTCCGTTTCTACATATATGATGGATCAGATTAATTATTTAGAACAGAATCATGGTGCTAAATCACTCCAGTCATTATTCACCGAAAATCTTGATTCTATAAATCAAAAAACGAAGAAAGAACCTGACTACAGTTATTCATATAATTATGACCTTCAAAATATGATTCGGGAAAAGTATTTGTCGGAGGTTCCATACATACCCATAGATCTTAATGATACAGTCGAGATTCATAAGAAAAAGAATGTACGTTTTGAATCCACTAAGGTTGACAAAACCCCTGATATCATTAAAGGATACGACTATATGATGAATGTTGATGAGGACTTAAATGACTTCATTTCCAATTTTCCATCAGTAAGTATCAATGATGAAAAAGGGAACCAGATTCGATACATAACAGTCTTTAATAAAGATACTAAAAACATGATTTTTATTGATGCTGATCTAAATAAATGTTTCATAGATATTGGAGCTTATGTCACCTTGAAATTAAAGGCGAAGAACAAGTCTTTAATCCCTGATAATACCACCTATTTTTATTACCCTGAAGACAGTCTGATAATTACAAAAGAGACTCCTGAAATGAAGGTGGCTTTAAAAATTAAATCCCTTGACTTTATTGTGAAAGATGATACGATAAGCTTAGGAAGAATCTCTGCTTCTGCGCTGACAAGGTAGAAATAGTATCCCATTTCTTCAAATTATCCGTTCCATCTAAGTTGTTATCAATCGCCTGACTGGCTAAAAGTTTCAACACTCCAGATTATTGAAAAACATCTTTTGGGTGTTTATAAATACTCTTTCCATTAAAGGAAAAACAATTTAAATTAACCTCTTGTATTCGTTTTGTTTTTGAATACTTCTTCTTGATTTATCGAATGATTGAAGCCCAATCTCTCCGAGCTTCAAGATTAGTTATTGTGGCTCCACAATCCTTAAGATTTTTATTCAGGCGTTTATAAAATTCATTGCCAAATTTAATATATTCTTTTTGTCTTTCAGGAACAAAATTATTTTTAATTAATGCCGCTTGCAGCTTATCAGAGTGCTCACTGATCATCATTTGCAAAGCAACATCAAGACATAGATAAAAAAGGACTGTTTGAAAGAAAGTAAGTTGTATCTCTCCTTTTTCTATCTCCATATAATTCGCTTTTAAAGTAAGGTAAAATGGCTCTATGATAGGACATTCGGAGACAGCTTCCCAATTGTGTTTATGATCAAAAGCATTATTATGAAAAAGTATCTCATCAAGAATCATAAAGGTGCCTTTTGTTATCAATATCGTATTCTCGCCGAAGGTCATTGGCTGTGGATCATTTTTCATTTTATTATTGTTAATATCATCCTTTTTTCGCGAACCAAAATACTGATTTATCACATGTTGACTATGCATTTTTAATTGTTCATCATTAGCTGGTATCGAACCATCAAATTCAATGTTGTGAACTTTGCATTGTTCAGTAAATCTTTCGTTACAATTTATTATAGCTTCTTCTATAATAACCGACAAAACCGGAATTGAAAATAGTTCTTCCTCCTTGCAATGCAATAAAAAACTGGAACGTACTTTTATCTCTGCAATAGGCAATATTCCCATGCCATAATCTATGTGCATTTTCCACTCATCACCTTCATGATGCTCATAATCATAATTGAAATTTGCGTAGCCCTGCATTTCCCCTTCTTTATGCGTCAACCCTGCGATTATTGAATCAGGATGCGTTATCGGTTTAGGTTCAAATTTAATGACATAATTCCTGAATTCTTCAATACCAATATTCATATTTCCAACGATGGCGTTTAGCTTCCCGGATTGATGTCTTCTTTCATAAGAACATTCAATTAATGAAGGGGTAAATAATCTTATATTGGCATAACGATGCAACATAGAGGGCTTAAAATTCGGTATCAACGGCAAGGGCAATTTTTCTTCCATGTTTTTGTCAAGACAAATCGCCCTGGTATGTGCCAATGCAACATCCATAAGTATCGAAATAATAAAATTTTTGTTACTGTAATCATTATAGAAACCCACTCTAAAAACATTTCTTGTCTTAATCATAAAGGCATAATTATCCTTATCCGGTCTGTAATAAAGTATGGCATCTATAGTCAATTCATGATGACCATTAGCATCAATATCACCCATGAAAATTTCAAATTCAGGTTCCCAAAACATGGATGAATTCTGATCAAAAGAAAATTTTACTTCCCATTCCAAAAGCTTTATCTTTTGTTTACGATACCCGAAATTTATTTCTTTATTTGTTTCCATTTATCCCCAGATATTAATGATATATTCTTGTACTTTATTGCCAAATTGTTCAGGTCCGATGTGTTGGAGATTATAATTCTCCAAGGCTGTTCCGGCAGCTCTATATGCAAACCAACCTGCACAATGCTCTACAGCAATCGTATGCAAATGAAGATAAAATTCCGGCGTAACTTCCGACAATTTAAGGATTCTGATTTCGTATTGAGTAGTTGCAGTAATTGAAGCAAGAAATTCTTTTGAAACATCATCCTTCAGGATAAATTTTATATACACAGCAAGCGATTCATATCTTTTATGTGATACGGGATCTCTTTCAAAATTCTTTTCAAGGTCCATACTAATACCGATAGAAATTTTATCAATCTTTCCTCTGAATTTCTCCAATTCAGGACTAAAAATAATTTCTTCCAATTCTATGGAAACTATTTTCAACTGCTCTTTAAGGGATTCAACACTCATAATTTATTTTTTTAATTTATTTGAAATGCACCGAACCCTCTTATTTTCAGGGCGGGCAAAGCTAACCTAATTTAAGTTAGTAGAAAGAAACTTTGAAAACTTTACGAAATAACTTTGCTTCTTTGCGTTAAGTTTTTTT
>Ga0206965_10284_pt2 | contig 14907 bp, 15 predicted proteins | sample Alteio_BWOrgHeat_26_FD_152973 | JGI IMG/M metagenome (GOLD analysis project Ga0206965, IMG submission 152973) | Enriched cells from forest soil in Barre Woods Harvard Forest LTER site, Petersham, Massachusetts, United States -... | ecosystem: Environmental > Terrestrial > Soil > Temperate forest >...
GCTTTACCTCCGTCGGTTTACCCGGCTCTGGTACAAATAATTCAATATGTTTTTCTTTGGCGTAGTCTATCAATCTCTCAATTGGCTCATACCAGGCATGCGGTGCAAGGTTAAAGGTACCCCAATGGATGGGCATCATCAGTTTGCCTTTTAGCGCAAGATGCGCATTAGATGCATTATCAGGCCCCATATGAATGTCGGGCCAATATTTGCCGTAGGCGCCGATTTCGAGCATGGTTAAATCAAACGGGCCGAAGAGGTCGCCGATCTCCTTAAAGCCCGGGAACCATCCCGAATCAGCCCCAAAAAATATATTGTGTTTACTGCCTTTTATTACAAACGACGACCACAAGGTTTCATTTCGTCCGATGATCCCCCTGCCGCTGAAATGCCTCGCCGGCATCGCGGTCAGCACACAATCAGCGCCGATCATAACGCTGTCGCCCCAGTCGACTTCAGTAATAAAGTTTTCCAACATTCCCCATTTTTTCAAATGCTGCGCTACGCCCAGCGAACAAAAGAACGGGATAGATTTGCGTGCAAAAAATTTGATAGTGGCTTTATCAAGGTGGTCATAATGGTCGTGCGATACAATCACTGCATCCAGCGGCGGCAAGTCTTCCAACGCTATCGGAGGCTCAAAAAAACGTTTCGGCCCCATAAAGGATAAAAACGAGACCCTTTCGCTCCAAACCGGGTCGGTAAGGATGCGTTTGCCATCAATCTCAATTAATAAACTCGAATGCCCAATCAGCGTGACCCGCAAACCGCTTTCAGGCGGGGTTTGGTAAACAGATAGGTCAGTCTTAAATGGGCCAATGGTTTGTACAGGATTGTTTTCGGCCTTATTACTATAGTATTCCTTCAAGATCGGGATCAGTTTGCCGAACCCTGCTTCGTCGGTAGGTATTGGGTTCAGAAATTTCTTTCCCTTCTTTTTAGCCCCGGTTAAACTCATATATAATTATCAAATCTATCAAATATAGCCCTCAGGGGCATTAGTTAGAAAAGCATTGCACTAAATTGTTACATTCAGCCCGAAGCTTTAAGCCTGATAAACCACAATTGTTTGCCGATTGCTGTTATTTCCGGTTTATTTTCTCAAAAACAAAACAGATTGCCTGCAAAACTCTTCCAAAAGTGGTGGCAGGGCAGTTCCCAAATACGGGTGCGATGAACCGAAAGTATGGTCGGCGCCGGGGATCACGAGCAGTTCGGCATCCGGTTGTGCGGCTTTCAGTTCTTCGGCGCAGCTTAAGGCAACTGTCGGGTCGGCATCCCCATGAGCGATGAGCCAGGGTTGTTTTACTTCTTTTGCTTTCGCGATGATGTCCAGGCGGGCCGGGTTTTTATCCAGGTCTTCCAACAGTGTTTTCTTTAAAGGAAGTTCCTGCCCGGTACGTTTATTCAATATATAAGTGATCCCCTGCAGGCGCCATTGGGGCTCAATCTCCTTTGCCCACAAATTCCGGAAGCCGGATACAGCAGCCATGGTCACCAGTTTTTTTATCCTCAAATCTTCCGCAGCTTTTATAATGCTTATGCCACCGCCCATGCTATGCCCAATCAGATATACCCATGGCTCCGAAGGCATGGCCGATCCGCCGCAAGCGAAATCAATTACGGCGTTCAAATCATCGAGTTCTATAGTAAAGGTGTTATCAGCAAAAGCAATCAGGTCGGCAAAATCTGTCGGATGGGCAACAGTCGTGCCATTATGCGAAAAATTGAACTTTAAAAACCTGAAGCCATTTTCGGCAAAATAATGAGCCACCAGGTTATGCGATCCCCAGTCCTTAAACCCCTTAAAGCCATGCGCGAAGATAACCATCGGGGCCTTCTTTAAAGTATCGTCAAAAGTTAGGTCCATCAGCATACCGCGGCCTTTTGCGCCGGGGATGGTAAAATATTGTTTTTTGATCATGATCTAAAATGTCACCTCGGTTTCTATAATGTCTGTTTTTTTCACGACGACGGTATCGGCAAGCAGGTCCCCCAGGCGTTGAAATTTTGGCGTGTTGCAAATACAAATCAGGGCTGGTATACCATAAAACAATATATCTATGGGGTCAATTACCCTTCGTTTAAAAGCATCCAAAAATGAGATTTTTTCACCATTAGACCTCACCACCGTCAATTTGCAAATATCATGGCCGGGGGTTGCCTTGTTAACGGCCTCTGTGCCCGGAAAATAAAGAAACCAAAAAATAAAAAGGGGCAGCGCGGGCAAACCACTAACCTCCATTGCTCCATCCTGGTTTTTCACTCCAAAAACGTAGCAATAAAGGCAAAATATAGTCAAATAGATACTGTAGTCAATTAATGTGGCAAATATTCGCAGTTTAACATAACGCTTGTACTCAACTCGATGAAATATCATTGTTTAAAATTAACCCTCGAATGTACTTCTAATTTTTCTCTTTTAGGGAAAAATCCCGATACCACCACGCCCACAAAATGAGCAAAGGCTGCAATACTGCCAGCCTAACCCAGGCAATCAAAGGCGTTACTTTTAAATCACCCGGCATAAAAGGTGCGTCAATAACCATTTTAATGTGGACCGGTAAAAAAGCCAACAGCATCAGTATAATTCCCCAAGCGGCCAGCCTGCGGGTTTGAGCAAAAATGAGCATGATGGCAAAACCTATTTCGCAAACGCCAGCTGCTATGTTTAAAATCCCCGGGTGAGGAAAATATGGCGGAATAATTTTTATGTACGACGCCGGGCTCCTGAAATGATTAACACCTGCTACGATGTATCCAATTACCATGATGACAAGGCTTGTTTTTTTAAGTTTATGCATGATTTATGATATAATATTTTTTAAAAAGGCGCTTTCACCAAATAAATACGATAAAAACAGGTCTTGGATTTAATTTGTAATCATTCTAAATACATCGGTATGACAAAGTGTTGACACGTGATGTGGTTTATCCTATTATTTTTGTCGGGTCAAATTTTAAAATTGCTTTGAAGTATCTAAAGGTAATCGCTTTTACGCATAAACACATTGAGCTGAAGGAGTTGGGGAAATTGGTGATGTGCCAGGAAAATCTAACAGATAAACTTCACCGGGTTAAAGAACAATTCGGTATTTCGGAGATTTTCTATCTGGGTACCTGCAACCGGGTGGAGTTTGTAATGATTACCGACCGCGTGGTGGATAAAGAATTCGCCAGGCAATTTATGTACTCGCTGCAAATGGGCCTCTGCCCTGTTTCAACAAGCGCATTTTTAGAAGCAGCCGCCATTTACGAAAACCGAGAGGCAATCGATCATTTATTGCGTACTTCGTGCTCATTGGAAAGTTTGATCGTTGGTGAAAAGGAAATACTGGCACAATTGCGCAAAGCCTACGACAGCTGCCGCGAAGCGGGACTTACCGGCGACGGGCTGCGCATGGTAATGAACTGCGTGGTTAAGACAGCAAAAGAGGTTTATACCCATACCAATATTTCGAAGAATCCGATTTCGGTGGTCTCACTGGCTTACCGAAAGTTAAAGGACCTGAAACTTTGCACGAATGCCCGCGTACTGATCATCGGCGCAGGCGAAACCAACCTGAATCTGTCCAAATACCTTCAAAAGCATAAATTCACCAACTTCACCATATTTAACCGCACCATTTCAAACGCCAAACAGATGGCAGCTGATTTGAACGGAGAATCTTTTGACCTGGAGGCTTTAAAAACCTATAAAAAAGGGTTTGACGCTATCATTACCTGTACATCATCAGTTGAACCAATCATCACGACCGAAATATACGCCGGTTTATTGAATGGCGAAACCGACAGGAAGACAATTGTCGACCTTGCCGTTCCGAATGACACCGCTCCCGAAGTGCTGGAGCGATTTCCGGTTAACTTTATCGAGGTGCATTCACTAAATGAAGTGGCCAGGAAGAACATTCAGGAGCGCTACGAGGAACTTAGCCACGCAGAGGTCATCATCAAAGAAAATATCGAAGTTTTCTTACTGGAACTGAAACAGCGCCGTATAGAACTTGCCATGCGCGGGGTGCCCGAAAAGATCAAAGAAATCCGCAATACCGCCATCAACTCCGTTTTTGCAGAAGAAGTGCAGGGCATGGATCAGCAGAACCGCGATATTCTCGAAAAAGTGATCAACTATATGGAGAAAAAATATATCAGCGTACCCATGATCATGGCGAAAGATATATTGATCAATAATTGATAAAAGCGCATACCTCCTTTTTCTATCCTGTGCCTCCTTTTTTATCTTTTCGGATGCGTAAATAATGTTAACCAGGTCTGCATAAATAGTTGTTACTATTAACTATTTTTATCCAACTTAAAACATTATAACAATTAGCATCCCGAATCAAATGTTTGAAACTGTTTCCGTTGACGATGCCATCCAAAAAGGAAGCCGGATGGTCGTATATCCCCGTGTTGTACTATTTTTTATTTCACTGGCGCTTGCTGCTTTTTTTACAGCGACAGATCGCGCTCCGGGCTGGTATATCATTTTGGGCGCTGGCGGCGGATTTGTTATTGGCTGGTTATACTGGACCATTGCAGTTACCAGATGGAGGTTATGGGCTTTTGATAATGTGAGGAATGTACATGAATTGCAAAAAAGAGCGGTAAAAGAAGGGATAATAGCTGAAGACGGTAGCTTCTGGGATGGTACCATCATAAAAACATCAAATGACCGCCAAAAACTGGATACGCTGCAAAGTAAATTTGATGTGCCGGATGTTTTTCTGGATGACTACGAGGTGCCCGATGAAACAGCTGTCCGTTATTCAAAAAGTAAAACATTTTTAGGATTAGCGGTTGGGGTTTTGTTACTTTTAGGTGGTATCACCCTGATTATTACAACCAAGGAGTTTTTTGGAATATTCCTGGTTGCGATGGGATTGTTCCTTGGTTTTATGCAATATCGCGAATTTGCAAATAACGAACCCCAGATTATTTTAAACGCTGAAGGTATTGAGACCGCATCTACATCATTTTGCAGTTGGAAAGATATTTTTGGTGAAGATGTAATTACTGAGCAACATGGTAAATCAACCACCCATAATTTTATTTACAGCTACCCAGACGGGAGTGAAGACATTGACATTGGCGAATTAGCGGTAACCCGGCATGAATTAGAGAACTTATTGCGGGTATACCGGGGCCGGTGGGAGAAAAAGAACGGGCAACATACCGCAAGTTAAAACAATTTTGCCGTATGTTGCCGCTATCAAAATAGGAGCAGACAATTAAAATCCAAGCGTAAACCCAAACGCAAAGTCTTTTAAGCCTGCCTGTGCGGGGCTGTTCTCAAACATGTCGTTAGCGTAATATTTGGCAAAGATCCCAAAGTCGCCGTAACCGATGCGGGCGAAACCGCCGTACCTGAAGGTGGTAAAATGGTAGTTATCATAAAATTTCTTCTTACCGAATTCCGAACTGATCTGTTTAACCATACCATCCAGCAGGAACCCGCCTTCCGGACCGAAAACAAAGTGCCAGCGTTCGCCATGCTCATCCATCTTAGTGCGAAAATCAAATGACAAAGGGATGCGCAGGTAACTTGATGAAAAACGGTTCTTACTGTAATTGATGCTGTCCTGGCGGTAGGTTAATGTCGGCTGGTTAGGCAATATGGTAATGTTGTTCCGCAGGCGGATCAGTGTCCAGTCGAACCCGCCGGAGATAAAGATCTTGAACTGCGGGTTAAGTTTTACGCCCATCTGGAAAACATCAAAACCCACATTGCTGGTCTTCCATTGGCGGTAGCTTAAAAACTGATTTTGGGGCTTCAACGTAAAGCTTCCGTTATCTACGAGCGTGGCCAAACCCAGGTCGAACCGGGCGAAGGTGATGCCGATAAATGCTTTTGGATACCGGCTTTCGTGCCTGGTGGTATCGCGTTTGTGGTGACCATGGAAATTTACTGAGAAGTTTAATCCATCCTCACGGGTAGAGTCCTTTGCGTTTTTTGTACTGTCAGCTGTTTTATTTTGCCCAAAGGCCAATACGGTGCCTGCCAGCAATATTGCTGTAAAAAGTATACGTTTCATGTTATGATTAAATTAAATGTTGTACAATTTTGTTTCTTCATCATAGCGATGGGTTTGAAACCCATCGCTATGGTGTGGAGAGCTTTTATTCCCTTTTTTTAATTTTTATAATGCCCAGGTTAACACCTGTTATGTGGCTTTCGCCGTCATCATCAGCCGAAAACTCTATTACTTTATCCCTGCGTTTATCAACTTTCGCCACCAGCACATTCACCAGTTCGCCAAAGCTGTGGATGCCATGCCTGGGTTTTACTGCAGCGGTATCCTTTTGTGGGGCGATAACCGGCAGAGCCGCAATTTGTGGCTGAGTAGAGTACGCCTGGCCCTGGTCAGGTGCTTGTTTGGCTATCAATGGCGTCGAGTTATCTGGCACTACCGCCTTTGCCGGCTGTTGGTTTTGCGGCACATAGGCGATTACCTGCTGTTGTGATGATTGAATATTTAATGCCGGCTTAGCAGCGGTGTCAAAGGCGGTAATTGTACCGGTTTTAGCATGCTTTTTATATTGTGCTATTGCCATATTGTTTATGTCTGCCGTTTTCACAGGGCTCGCAGTTGCCTGTGGTGTGGTGTTTACAGCCGGCACCCGGTTTATCGCTGGTGCCGTTTTTGTGATTACAGCCAACGGTTGCCCTTTATGTTTTACAACCCCTTTTTTCGGGATAAAAAGCAAACCTGCTCCAACCAAAACAACAATGCTGGCAGCGACGCTTAAAAATGAAGCCAGGCTGATCTTCTTCTTTGGCGGATCAAGTTCAGCCGCAATACCCGGCCAAACATTGGCCGATGGTTCCATTTCAAACTGTTCCAGTTTTGAGCGGAATAGCCCGTCCATTTCCTTATCCTGCATATCCATATTTTTTTCCCTCCAATTTTATTACCTGTTCTCTTAATATACTCCGCGCCCTTGACAGCTGCGATTTTGAAGCGCCTTCCGTTATCCCCGCTATTGCCGCAATCTCTTTATGCGAATAGCCTTCTATAGCATAAAGGTTAAATACGATGCGGTATCCCGGCGACAACTGCCTGATCAGCATCAGCAAATCTTCTGCCGCCAGCTTAGCCGTAGCCAGCGGGTTTATTGATGATTCGTTTCCGGCTTCTTCAATGTCCACCACCTGCATCATTTTATGATGCTTGCGATAATATTCAATTGAGCTGTGTACCATAATCCGCCTGATCCAGCCTTCAAATGAACCATCGCCGCGGTAGTCGGCCAGTTTCTGAAAAACTTTTATGAACCCGTTTTGCAACATATCCTCGGCTTCCATTTTATCGGTGGCGTACCTGAAACAAACCCCCAGCATTTTCGAAGCAAATTGTTTGTACAGCAATTCCTGTGCTTTGCGCTCACCTGCTTTGCATCGTTTTATCAGTTCTTCAATATGGTAAGTTTGCTCCAAAAACATATAATTTATAGGTAAGATGGAAAGAGGGATACAATGGTTGCATCAGGTCGAAAAAAAATTAATTTTTATGTTTTAAAGTAAGCTCTATCTTTATAAAAATGAAATCATTTCAACTTTCTTTTTTTGCGATACTGTTCACCTGCGTCCATGTTTTCGCCCAGCCAAAAGCTGATGAGAGTTATACCCTGCTCAAACCCGACCGCGTTTTCGACGGGCAACAAATGCATGCCGGATGGTGGGTGCTGGTAAATGGCAATAGCATCCGGGCTGTTGGCGATTCATCCTCGATATTCAAACCACCAGCCGCAAAAGTTATCAACCTTAAAGGAATGACCCTGATGCCGGGAATGATAGAAGGCCATTCGCATTTGTTTTTGCATCCCTACGACGAAACCAGCTGGGACGACCAGGTATTGAAGGAAAGCCGCGCCGAGCGCACAGCACGGGCGGTTGTACACGCAAAAGCAACATTACTGGCAGGTTTCACCACTACGCGCGATCTGGGTACCGAAGGCGCGGGATATGATGATGTTGGATTAAAGGCAGCTATTGAAAAAGGAATAATACCCGGCCCGCGAATGCTGGTGGCTACACGTGCCATTGTTGCGACAGGCAGCTATGGCCCGAAAGCGCTGGTAAACGAAGCGGATATATTAAAAGGCGCGGAAGAAGCGGATGGTGTAGACGGTATAACCCATGCAGTTCGGTCGCAGATAGGACATGGGGCGGATATAGTTAAAATTTATGTAGATTACCGCTGGGGCCTGAACGAAACTGCCGAACCCACTTTTACTTTAGAAGAGTTGAAAACAGCGGTTGAGGTTGCCCATAGCAGCGGGCGGATAGTTGCGGTACATTCAGGCACAACAGAAGGGATGCGGAGAGCCATCCTTGCAGGGGTTAATACCATTGAACATGGTGATGGCGGTACGCCTGAACTTTTTGCCATGATGAAAGAAAAGGGCATTGCCCTTTGCCCAACGATTTCGGCAACCGAAGCTATCGCAACTTATCACGGATGGAAAAAAGGCGTTGATGCCGATCCGGCTGGCGTTAAACAAAAGCACTATATTTTTACCGAAGCCATGAAAGCCGGCGTTACCATTTGCATGGGCGGCGACGTAGGCGTTTTTTCTCACGGCGACAATGCCCGCGAAATGCTGCTGATGGCCGAATACGGCATGAAACCTATTGATGTTTTACGATCAGCTACCTCCGTAAACGCGCAGGTTTTTGGATTAAAAAGGCTGGGTAATATAAAAACGTGGTATCTTGCCGACCTGGTTGCTGTTGAAGGAGATCCATCTGAAGACATCAAAGCAGTAAAAATGGTAAAAATGGTGATTAAGGACGGCATCATCTATACAAATTAAAACAAACCAATCAATATTTATAAAATCTATGTATAACGTTAACCTGCGGGCTTTTTTAAAAAGTATTACTGTTTTTTCATTGATATTAACCGGTGCTTCTATTGCCGGTGCACAATCCATCACCATTCCCATCGAAACAAAAGACAATGCCCTGGTATTACAGGTGAGTCCCGAAAAATACCTCGATATAGTATATTTTGGTGCAAAGCTTTCTGATAAAAACGAATATGGGTCCATTGCCAAAGGCTATCGTCAAAACAGCAGTTCGGTGGGCTATAATTCGGCCTACACAACCGCTGGTACCCGCAACTTACTGGAACCGGCCATTGCAGTTACCCATGCAGATGGCAACAAATCACTTGAACTGAAATATGCAAGCCATACGGTTACAAAAATTAGTGATGATATCAGCCTGGTAAGCATCCGCCTTAAAGATTCGGTTTACGATTTTGAAGTGACTTTGAATTATCAAACTTATTTTAACGAGGATGTTACCGAACAATGGAGCGTAATTACCCATCACGAAAAAAAGGAGGTGGTGCTGAATAAATATGCGTCGGCTGACCTTTACCTGCGGGCCGGCAGCTATTGGCTGAAACACTACCACGGCGACTGGGCCCAGGAGATGCGCCCCGAAGAACAACAACTTGACCATGGTATCAAAACCCTCGATTCCAAACTGGGTAGTCGCACCGACCTGTTTCAACCACCGGTATTTATGGTGTCGCTCAATAAACCGTCTGCCGAAGATGATGGCGAAGTTTTATACGGCAACCTGGAATGGAGCGGCAATTACCGTATGGATTTTGAGGTTGACCCGATCAATAACCTGCGGCTCATTGCCGGAATAAACAACTATGCGGCCGACTATCATCTTAAACCTGGTGTTGATTTCATCACCCCAAAATTTGTTTATACCTTAAGCAATAAAGGTAAAGGCGAAGCCAGCCGTAACCTGCAAAGCTGGGCCAGAAAATATAAAATTGTGGATGGCGAAGGCCCGCGTTTAACCTTATTAAATAATTGGGAATCCACCTATTTTGATTTTAATGAAGAAAAACTGGCGGGCATCATTAAAGACAGCAAAACGCTTGGCGTAGACATGTTTTTACTGGATGATGGCTGGTTCGGCAATAAATATCCCCGTAACGGCGATCACCAGGGCCTTGGCGACTGGCAGGAAAACAAAGCCAAACTGCCCGACGGAATTGCATCGCTAACAAAATCCGCCAGCGAAAATGGCGTAAAATTTGGTATTTGGGTAGAGCCTGAAATGGTAAACCCAAAAAGCGAATTGTATGAGCAGCACCCGGATTGGGTGGTAAAACAACCGCAACGCCCGGAATTTTATATGCGCAACCAACTGGTGCTCGATCTCACAAACCCCAAGGTGCAGGATTTTGTGTTTAATATTGTGGATAACCTGTTCGCCAAAAACCCAAGCCTGGCGTATATTAAATGGGATTGTAATTCGGTGATGTATAATGCAAATTCAGCTTATGAAAAAGAGCAGTCTAATTTTTATACTGATTATGTTTTCGGGCTGTATAAAGTGCTGGATCGCCTGCGTGCCAAATACCCTAAAGTGCCGATGATGCTTTGCTCCGGCGGTGGCGGCCGGGTGGATTATGGCGCCCTAAAATATTTCACTGAATATTGGCCAAGTGATAATACCGAACCGATGGAGCGGATTTTCATACAATGGGAATATTCCTATTTCTATCCCGCGCTGGCCAGTTCCAACCATGTAACCGATTGGGGTAAGGAGCCTATCAAATTCAGGGTGGATGTGGCGATGATGGGCAAACTGGGCTTTGATGTCGTAATTGGCAAGCTAAAACCTGATGAACTCACATTTTGCCAGGGAGCGGTTAAAACCTATAAAGAATTTTCGGAAGCGATATGGCACGGCGACCAATACCGCTTGCAGGACCCAAGGGAAAATGATGTTGCCTCTATTATGTACGTCGACACCACAAAAACCAGCGCCATTATGTTCAATTACCTGGTGAATAACCGGTATAACGCCGGGAGTAAACTCCCCATAAAACTGAAGGGATTAAACCCGGATAAAAGCTACTCGGTTAGCGAAGTAAATTTATTCCCGGGTACCAGCCCGGGCATAGGCGACGCCACTTATACCGGCAGGTTTTTAATGACGGTAGGTGTTAATCCTGATGTAAGGGATGGTAGGACGAGTGTTTTGATTGGGGTGAAGGAGCAGAAATAGGTTTATATTTGTATTAGTAACAACGAAATGGATATTCGCAATGCCAAAAATATTTGAGTATCTTGGAATTATACTTTTCTTTTATTCCAATGAGCATGAGCCAATTCACGTCCATGCGACCTATGGTTTACTTGAAAGCAAGGCGGAATTTTATATTGTTGATGGAAAAATTTCAGAAATAAGAATTAAATTAGTAAAAGACAGGAAACCCTTAAAAGGCGCTAAATTAAAGGACTTTGAAAAGTTCTTAGAGGTTTACGCTGATAAAATAGTCGAAAAATGGATAGACTACTTTGTTTATCATAAAGAGGTTAAATTTGAAAAGATTTCAACCAAACTAAAATGAAAATAGTTCACGATTATAATATTAATAGCCCAACTGATGTAATTGAAGTTATATCAGCCAATTATATCGGGGATTTTGCGATAAGAATATTATTTAACGATGGAAATGAGAGATTGGTTGATTTCAAACCCTTTCTGCTCAAATCACTTCACCCGTCCATTTCAAAATATTTAGATGAAGCAATGTTTAAACAGTTTGAAATAATTAACGGCAACTTAAATTGGAATGACTATGATTTAATATTTCCTGTTCACGATCTGTACGAAGGCCGCGTATGCTAACGATTTTTAGTAGCTTTATCTTTAGAGGCCCTGATATATGGTTCAAAAGGGAATAAAAATCAGTTACCTAACTTTATGAGAATCAATATAGATATAGACGATGAATTGATGGCCCGGGCGCAGAAATTGACTAATATTAAAAATAAAAATATAGTGGTTGATAACGCTTTGCGATTATACGTAAGAGTTGAAAATCAAAAGAAACTGATACCGCTGTGGGGGAGAATTAAAATCGACGAAAAACACAATCAATATATTGGTGGATTTTGAAAAATAGCCTACCCAATTTTGGATACCCTTCTGCTAAAATAAATTGCAGTAGTGCCAATAAAAAAAGTTACGCAGCTTAACAACCAAAGCCAATAACCAAGACCGATGCCGGTTATGTTAGCATAGGTAGGAGCCTCATTCATAGGCATTTTATCTAATAAAAGAAATGATGCCGAAAGTAATGACGCCAATAAACTTAAAATGACTGGCCCCCCAATTTTTCTTCGTAAAAATAAAATCCATGCAATTATCAACAATGGGTTTGCCAACCAGGGAATGCCATACGGTATAAATACTATGCCGAGCCATCCAATTAAAAATACTAACAAAGAAGATGCTTCATTAGCGGATTGATCAGAATAATCCGTTTTATAGGCAACTTGTGTGAGTGAAAAAAGGAGAAATGCCAAACTTATAAAAAAAGGGATATTCTTTTTGAGATTCATAAATTAGATAGGCTAAAGGCTTAAGTAGTAAAGATAATGAAACGAGAACAAAAAACCTCTGGCTTTAACCGAAATAATGTCTAATCTTTTTTACACCAGAAACTCAAACAAAGTCTGGTCCCGGTTCAGTTCAATAACCTCGAAACGATAGGTTTCCATTCGTTCTAACAGCGCAGGGTAATCATCGGCAGATTTTAGTTCGATACCCACAAGGGCAGGGCCGTTTTCTTTTTCAGATTTTTTGATGAATTCAAAACGGGTAATATCATCGTGCGGTCCCAAAACATTGTTCACGAAGAGCTTTAACGCGCCGGGCCGTTGCGGAAAGCGTACAATAAAATAATGCTTTAAGCCCTCGTACAGCAACGATTTTTCCTTGATCTCCTGCATCCGGGCAATATCGTTATTACCGCCGCTGATGATACAAACTACCTTTTTGCCTTTAATCTGGTCTTTACATTCATCCAGTACCGCTACCGATAATGCACCGGCCGGTTCAACCACAATAGCATCCTCGTTGTATAATTTTAATATCGTGGTGCATACTTTACCTTCGGCAACCAGCAGCATTTCATCCAACACATTGCGGCAAAGATCATAGGTTAATTTGCCAACGGTTTTTACCGCTGCCCCATCTACAAAACGGTCAATATCAGGCAGGGTTACCGGGCCGCCATGTTCAAAGGCTTTGAGCATACTTGGGGCACCTTCGGGTTCAACGCCAATCAGGAAAATATCAGGGTTTTGTTGTTTTAAATAAGTGCCCACCCCGGCAGCCAGGCCGCCGCCGCCAATGGGCATCACTACAACTTCGGTATCGGGCAGATCTTCCAGTATTTCAACACCAACGGTTCCCTGGCCTTCAATAACACTGTAATTGTCAAAGGGAGGGATAAAGGTCATTTGGTTGGCCTGGGTATATTTCAGAGCTTCCAGCAGACAATCGTCAAAAGTATCACCAACCAAAATGATCTCTATATGACCGCTGCCAAACATTTCTGTCTGGCTGATCTTCTGCTTCGGAGTAATCTCCGGCATAAAGATTACACCATTGATATTCAGTTTGTTGCAGGAAAAGGCAACACCCTGGGCATGATTTCCCGCGCTGGCGCATACCACGCCGCGGCTCCGTTCATCAGCCGTTAGCTGGCAGATCATGTTAAAGGCGCCGCGCAATTTGTACGAACGAACCGTTTGCAGGTCCTCCCGTTTTAAATAAAGTTCGCAGGCGTATTTTTCAGATAAACGATCGTTATAAATAAGTGGGGTATGTTTAACCGTCCCCTTTAAACGTTCGTAAGCTGATTCAAAATCTAAAGCTATTTCCACATCACTATTGTCTCACTAACCTGTAAGCCACCAGGCCAAGCAGGTCGTTATCATCTATATCCAGTTTAACATCTGCCAGGGTAAGGAAGTTTTTATAAACGTCCTCCAGCTCTTTCTTATCCAGCGAATGCCCAAGGCGCTCCAGGTGGAACTTCAAAGCATGCCTGCCGCTGCGTGCGGTAAGCACAATAGAGGCATTCGGGAAACCCACATCTTCGGGTTTAATGATCTCGTAGTTTTCACGATTCTTTAAAAAACCATCCTGGTGAATGCCCGAGCTATGCGCAAATGCATTGCTGCCTACAATTGCTTTATTGGCTTGTACCGGCATCCGCATCTGGGTGCTCACCATCCGGCTGATCTCGTAAAAATTACGGGCATTAATATGGGTATGCAAACCGAGCGTAGGGTGCGTTTTTAAGATCATTACCACTTCCTCAATGGAAGTGTTTCCGGCACGTTCGCCAATACCATTAATAGTGCCTTCAATCTGCCTTGCACCATATTGTAAACCGGCAACCGAGTTAGCAGTGGCAAGGCCCAGATCGTTATGGCAATGAACAGAGATGATAGCTTTATCAATGTTCTGAACGTTATCTTTCAGGTATTTTATCTTGCCGCCATATTGCTCGGGCAGGCAATAGCCGTTGGTATCCGGAATATTTACCACAGTGGCGCCGGCGCCTATTACAGCCTCTATCATTTGTGCAAGGAAAACAACATCGGCACGACCTGCGTCTTCCGCGTAAAACTCAATATCCTCGACAGATTTTTTGGCGTATTTTACCGCATCAACGGCGCGCGCCAGTATTTCTTCGCGGGTGCTGTTGAATTTATGTTTGATGTGTTGATCTGATGAGCCTATTCCCGTATGAATGCGTGGATGCCTGGCATATCTGAGCGACTCAACAGCCACATCAATATCACCCCTGTTTGCCCTGGTTAACGCGCAAACAGTAGGGTGACTTACCGATTTGGATATTTCAACCACACTTTGAAAATCACCCGGACTTGAAATAGGGAAACCTGCCTCAATAATATCCACTCCCAATGCCTCCAGCTCCCTTGCGATCTCTATCTTTTCAGAAGTAGTTAACTGGCAACCCGGTACCTGCTCGCCATCACGAAGCGTGGTATCGAAAACATAAACGCGGTTTGGATCGTGTATCATCTTTTTTCTTGATTTGA
>Ga0206965_10293_pt1 | contig 14712 bp, 7 predicted proteins | sample Alteio_BWOrgHeat_26_FD_152973 | JGI IMG/M metagenome (GOLD analysis project Ga0206965, IMG submission 152973) | Enriched cells from forest soil in Barre Woods Harvard Forest LTER site, Petersham, Massachusetts, United States -... | ecosystem: Environmental > Terrestrial > Soil > Temperate forest >...
TTAAAATTCAATTTTTTCCGTCATATTTACCGCTCACCAAATTAATTTAATGAAAAAACTATTTTTTTTTTCAATTCTGTTGTTAGCTGTTCACTATCTGGAAGCGCAGCAGCATCAAATGTCCAAAAGCTATGTAGTTCCGGACGATACGCTGGTTCGGCAAAAGCTTGGTCATTGGCAGGATCTTAAATTTGGTTTATTTATGCACTGGGGCACCTATAGCCAATGGGGTGTGGTGGAGAGCTGGAGCATCTGCCCCGAAGATGAAGGGTGGACACAACGCACCGGGCCGTACGGATCGGATTATTTCGGTTACAAAAAAGCCTATGAGAACCTGCAAACTACTTTTAACCCGAAAAATTTTCACCCCGAAAAATGGGTGAAGGCTGCTAAAGAAGATGGGATGCGGTATAAGGAGGTGGCGGAGATTTTAAACATTTCGCCAAGAACTGTGCAAACCCAGCTTTTCAGGGCAATGAAAAAATTAAGTGTCATTTTAGCTTCCCACCAGGTTTCTTCAAAATCATCAGCCAGCTCCATGGCAAGTTCACCTGGTAATAGGGTTAATTTTAATTTGCCTTCTATTTAAAATATTTTTTCAAGGCTTGTAGGCAATTTGGAATAAATTATTGTCCCTATCCCAAACGGGCATTCCAAACTATTTAAATGGTAAACGATAGATTTATTGAATTACTCACAAAAAAGCTTTCAGATGAGATCAACGAAAGAGAAGAAGATGAGTTAAAATTTATACTGATAAACGACGAGGAATGCCGGAAGCAGTATACTTTTTTTAAAAATTACTGGGCCGAGGATCAGGAACAATATTCAAATAATGACCTGATGTTCCGTCGTATAAAAAGTAAGATCGGCATTGTTGAAGATGACGAGGTTATTGTGCCTGATGGTTTTAAAAAAATCTCGTTGTTTTGGAGAGGCCTTGCTGCTGTGTTACTTGCAGGTGTGTGTTTTGGTGCTTTTTATTATTCAAATTACTATCACGTTGCTTCAAAAAAAAATCCGGTTGCAAAACTTGAAATTGCAAAAACGCCAAGCCGGGTAAAATCAAGGATTACGCTTAGCGATGGAACAGTAATTACGCTGAATTCTGAAACAACATTGAGATATCCGCCGGTTTTTAATGGTCAAACCCGTGAGGTTTATCTGAACGGGGAAGCTTTTTTTGATGTTTTTAAAGATCATCAACACCCTTTTATCGTCCATGCAGGCAAAATGAATGTAAAAGTACTCGGAACGGCCTTTAATATCAAATCCTACGCCAATGAAAGCCGTAGTGAAACCACTTTGATCAGGGGAGCAATTGAAGTAACTATGTCCGACCGCCCGTCGGACCGTATCATTCTTAAGCCAAATGAAAAGCTGATTTTGAATAACACGACTATACAGAAACGTGGGGTTACCGGTAATTTAACGGCCATGCGTACCGATACCGTCTATTCAAATTATGCCTTAACGAATCTTACCCATTTAAAATCAAATGATACAACCGTAGTTGAAACCTCGTGGGTGAACAACAAACTTATTTTCAAGGATCAGGCCTTTAACGAGATTGCCAACCAAATGGAACGCTGGTATGGAGTGAAAATAGCATTCAGGAATGAAAGTGTTAAAGATTATCGCTTTACCGGTGTTTTTGAAAATGAAAGCGTTATACAGGCATTGGATGCATTGAAATTGATTGAAAATTTTAATTATAAGTATAAAAATGAGACTATCTCTATCTATTAATATTAACCAAATTAAATGCGCAAGCCTATGAAATAGAAGAAGCTATACATAAAAAGAAACGGGAATTACCAATGGTAATCCCCGTAAAAGATGAACATCCGTTAGTTAATCATGCCAAATTCTCTGGAACAGAAAATGGCTATTTAATCAGTCACCTTTAATTAAGTAAAAATATGAAATATTTTAGACACCTGAGGGGTGTTAAGGATAAATATTGGCTATACAAGTCTATATTGATAATGAAATTAACACTTATTTTAATCGTAGCATTTAGTCTGCAATCCGTAGCAAATGTTTATTCTCAACAAAAAGTCACGATCAATTTAAAATCTGCGGATTTTATGAAAGTGATTTCGGCTATTCAAAAGCAAACCAGCTATCATTTTGTATTAAGTGAGCGCAAAATACCTGTAATAAAAAATTTGTCGATCAACGTCGAAAACGAGAATGTAACCGATGTCCTTAACAATTTATTGGCGAATTCCGGGTTTACCTATGTACAGCTCGCCAATAATTTAATTGTAATTACCACTAAAAATGAAGTGGTAAGCAACAAAGTTGTAAGCGGTAAAGTAACTGATGAAAAGGGAGGGCTTTTACCCGGGGTATCAATTAAGTTAAAGGGTACCAGTTTTGGAACAACATCCGATATAAACGGCGCCTTTTCGATAAATGTACCTGATGATGCCGTCCTGGTGTTTTCATTTTTAGGTTACGAGACACAGGAAGTTAGGGTGGGTGCAAAAACCTCCCTTACTGTTATGCTTGTTCCTTCAAGCAAAGGCTTAACCGAAGTAGTTGTTACAGCGCTTGGTATTAAAAAGGACGAGCGGAAACTGGGTTATTCGGTTACGACCGTAGGTGGCGATCTGTTAGATCAGGCAAAAGAAACTAACGTTGCAGCTTCATTAGAAGGTCGTGTTTCTGGTTTAAGTATCAGTAGTACAAATGGCGGTCCGGGTTCATCTGTGCGTATACTTTTGCGCGGTGTAACCAGCCAAAGCGGCGCAGGCTCGCCCTTGTTTGTTATTAACGGGGTACCAATGGACAATTCGGACAGAGGTTCATCCAGCGAATGGGGCGGTGCTGATTATGGTGATGGTATCGCAAATATTAATCCTGACGATATCGAAAGCATGACCGTCCTGAAAGGCCAGTCAGCTTCGGCGCTATATGGTTCGCGGGCAGCAAACGGCGTTATATTAATCACTACCAAAACAGGTAAAAAGAATTCCAATTTTGGGGTTGAGTATAATACAAACTACCAATTAGATCATGTTCGCAACGACCTGGATTTTCAACAGGTTTACGGTCAGGGCCAAAACGGCTTAAAACCAGTAAGTGCAACTGATGCTGAAAATGCCGGTAGCCTTGCATGGGGTGCCAAACTTGATGGCTCGCAAGTTATTCAGTTTGACGGTAAGCTGCATACCTATTCTGCGGTTCCAAATAATGCTTTATCATTTTACAAAACCGGGAATACTTTTACCAACACAGTGGCCTTTACGGGTGGCAATGAAAATGGTTTTTACCGTTTGTCGTTGTCTGATCTGAACAACAATGCTGTTGTGCCAAACAGTGGGATCAACAGGAAAACCATTAACTTTAATGCAACAGAGTCTGTTACCAGCAAGTTAGATATAAACGTAGTAGCAAACTATATTGTTGATGAGGAAAAAAATAAAATAAGCCTAAGCGACGGGCCGGGCAATCCTAACAACGTATTGTTTTTGGCACCTAATGAAAATCAAACCATATTAGCTCCTGGTTATGGCGCAAACGGTTTGGAAACACAGTTTACTAACGATAACTACGTTACTAATCCTTATTTCGCTGCTTATAAATTTTCCAGCAATACCGACCGAGATCGCTTAATTACTTCGTTATCAGGAAAATATAACTTTACCAAGTGGTTATATGCCCAATTGCGTATTGGTTATGATGTTATAAATGATCAAAGGATTGATATAACGCCAACAGGAACCGGTTATAACGCGGCGGGGAGTATGGACCAAATTAATGGCAAAACAGTTGAACAAAATTCGGATATACTGATTGGCGCAAAACACGACCTTATAAAGAATTGGCTTAATCTTGATTTGTCGGTTGGTGCCAACGTTCGTAAACATGAAGACGATGGAACAAATATTAGTGGTGTGAATAATTTTATTATTCCATATTTCTATAGTTTATCTAATTTCTCGGCACGGTCAAGCAGTGTGAGCTTTGATCAAAAACAAACTAACTCTGCCTACTATACTGCTGATTTCGCAATCAAAGATTTCCTTGTTTTAAGTACAACAGGCCGTTACGATGCCTATAGTACACTGCCAGCCAGTAACCGCGGCATATTTTCGCCATCAGTCTCAGGAAGTTTTATCTTCTCTGATCTTTATCATATGGATGGGGTTGATTTCGGCAAGATTCGGTTATCTTATGCCCAGACCAGCGGCGAACCAACAGCCATATATTCTGATCAGGTGTATTATAGCATTAACAACTCGATCAATGGCATACCAGCAGCCGGATTCAGTTCGGCGTTGCCCAATTTATTTTTAAAACCGTACACGCTTAACGAACTTGAGGCTGGTGCCGAAATGAAATTCTGGGGCGACAGGCTCGGCTTTGATGTTGCATACTTTGCACGTAAAACAAAAAATGAAATAACTTCGGCCGGTATTGATCCATCGTCAGGGTATACATCACACTATGTAGCCACCGGAGCAACCCAAAACAGGGGTGTTGAGATTGAAATCCACGGTACTCCGATTAAAACATCGGACTTTAGCTGGACCCCTGATTTTAATTTTACTTATGTAAAAAATAAGATCTTAAAAACTGACGCAACAAATACAAGTGAAGTATTGGGAACAGATCGCCCGTTAAATGGTGCTAACCTGGCCTTTGTGGTAGGTTTGCCTGGCCCGCAAGTTATGGCGCACGATTATTTGCGTAATGCAAGTGGTCAGATCATATTTAATTCCAGCGGTTTACCGGAAGAAGGACCACAAACAGCTATGGGAAGTACAGTCCCTAAAATTTATGGCGGTTTAAACAACAGTTTTGTATACAAAAGGTTTAATCTTTCGTTCCTTATCGATTACCGTTACGGAAATAAAATCTTGTCGTCTACCGCATACTACAGCATATTCCGCGGCGAAAACAAATTAACTCTTCCTGGAAGGGACGGTGGTGTTGTTGGCCAGGGTGTAACAGAAGCAGGTACCCCCAATACGGTTAATGTTCCTGCTGAAACATATTACCAGGCATTAGCAAAAAACATATCTGCGTTAGATGTTTTAGATGGCAGCTTTATCAAATTGCGCCAGGTTACTTTTGGTTACACCATTCCAAAAGCCACTTTGTCAAGAACTCCGTTTAGTTCGATCAACATCTCGCTTGTTGGCCGCAACTTGTGGACTATTATGAAGCGCAGTGAGAATATCGATCCGGAGTCAGGCTTCTCGCCATATGTGGCGTATGCAGGCATAGAAGGTACCAGCGTACCCGCTGTCAGGACTTATGGGTTTAATGTAAACTTTAAATTAAAAAATTAACAGACATGAAAAAAAGATATTTATTTGGCTGCCTGGTGATAGGCGCGTCTCTTTTTACGGGCTGTACGAAGAATTTTGATAAAATTAATACAGATCCAAATCAAACGAGTTCAACGTTGATTAATCCAAACTTTCTAATGTCCCAGTCGCAAATTAATTTTTCGAACCCGGGCTATGATCAGTTGTTGTTCCAGAGTATGTGGGTGCAGGGCCTTGCGGGCACAGAAGGCTACTATACCAATGGCGACAAATATGTTGTTGGCGGCAGTTTTGACAGTTATATCGGTGAAACCTGGGACGAATGCTATGGCGCCGGTACATTAGTGTACGAAATGAAAAACCTTATAAAAGGAAATGCGGCTTATAGTAATCTGGATAATTGCGGCACAATTTTGTTAGCGCTGTACGAACAGAGAGTAACTGATGCATATGGCGACTGCCCATATTCACAGGCCTACCAGGCTAAGACAGGAATATTTGCGCCGGTTTTTGACAAACAACAGGCCATTTATGCCAGCATGCTTAGCCAGTTGGCTACTGCGACAGCGGCCCTGGATGTATCGAAAGCTGGCCCTACATCTGATTTATTTTTTGGTGGTGATGTATCAAAATGGAAAAAGCTGGGTTATTCGCTAATGTTAAGATGCGCTATGCGTTTAACTAAAGTTGATGCGGCAACCGCTCAGAAATATGCTGAAATGGCCTATGCAGGTGGCACAATGGCAAGCATTAGTGATGATGCCCTTGCGTATTGCGACAATACCAATGGTAACGGCAATTCAGATGCTACAACGTTAAAAAACAATACGCCCGACTGGCAGCAAGTACGGTGGTCAAACACCTTGATAAGCTTTATGCAGTCAACAAGCGATCCACGCATACCTGCGGTTGCTGAAATTTCGGCGGGGACCGGGCTTACTGCGAATGGAGCATATGTGCCCGGAATAAATACTGCCAGTTTGCAGATAGGCATGCCAAATGGTTATGACTTAAACGGTGGTGCAACTGATATTTCGCACGCACCTAACTATCCCGGCGCTACACCTGCTGATCCCACTGTCACCGGTGATGCTCCCGCACCCCTGGGTAAATATTCACGCCCAAGGTATGCCGTTTATGTAGATCTTAACAGGGCTAATTTTGTGCTAACTTATGGCGAAAGCGAACTGTTATTGGCTGAGGCCGCTACAAGGGGGTGGAATACTGGTGTTGCGGCTACACATTATGCTAATGCTTTGGCTGCGGATATGGCAGAGCTTGCGCAGTTCAACACTGCACCTGCTGCCGTGGTTGATGCGGGAAGCATTGCTACATATGTTGCTGCGCATCCATTATTGCCAGGCACTGCATTGCAGCAAATTAACATGGAATACTTTGTTGAAACCTGTACGAGCTTTGACTTTAACGAAGCGTGGAATAACTGGAAAAGATCCGGATATCCCGCCCTGGTTCCTGTAGTTTATACAGGCCAGTTTACAAATGGCAGTATTCCAAGAAGAATTCAATATCCTTCCTCTTTAGGATCAACTGATCCTGCTAACCTTGCTTCGGCAGTTGCAAGTATGGGTGGGGATACCTTTACCACAAGAGTTTATTGGGATAAATAAAATATTGCCTATAAACAAACAAAGAGACAATTATTGTCTCTTTGTTTGTTTATTAATAAACTGCAATAATGAATTAACTTTAGCAATTAAATGTTAAACAGGCGCGTTGGCTTACAGTAATTTTTGAATATACTTTATGATGCCCCCCTATACATTTCTTCTTCTTCATAAAATAAAAAAAAACTTTTTGTTACCGCTGCTCATATTTGGCGGCTTTTCAGCCTTCTCCCAGCAGCCATTATTTAAACTCTTAACATCCAAAGAAACTAATATAAAATTCAGTAATGATATTGATGAGACCGAATCTCTCAATGTTTTGTCTTATGAATATTTTTATAATGGGGGTGGGGTTGCGGTAGGAGATATTAATAATGATGGCCTGCAGGACATTATGTTTACCAGCAATATGGGCAAGAATATGCTTTACCTTAACCTGGGGCACATGAAGTTTAAAGACATTACAAAGGAAGCATGCCCCGAGCTGGAAGGCAGGACTGACGGGTGGAAAACAGGTGTAACCATGGCTGATGTTAATGGTGATGGGTTACTGGACATTTACATATGTTACTCGGGTAAAAATGCTGAAGCCCGAAGAAATCAATTGTTTATAAACCAGGGGTTAGATAAGAACGGAATCCCGCACTTTAAGGAAGAAGCCAAAGCGTATGGACTTGATGATCCTGGATATAGTACACAGGCGGTTTTTTTTGATTATGATAATGATGGCGATCTGGATATGTTCCTGTTAAATCACAGCGTAAAAAAAATTGATAACATGGAGTTTGCCAAGTACCAGAATATGACTGATGAACTTGCAAGCAATAAACTTTTTAGAAATGATAACGGACATTTTGTTGATGTTTCTAAAAAAGCAAATATAATTCAGAATCCGCTCACCTTTGGTTTAGGCGTAGCCATTGCTGATATTAATAATGATGGATGGCCGGATATTTATGTAACTAATGATTATAACGAGCCGGATTACCTATACATTAACAACCACGATGGAACATTTACAGAAAAATCAACAGAAATGTTCCGGCATTTGTCTCATTTTTCAATGGGCGTTGACATCGCCGATTTCAATAACGATGGTTTACCGGATATTTTAACACTCGATATGTTGCCAGAGGATAATCACAGGCAAAAATTACTTCAATTAGAAGAAAATTATGAGTCGTTTGAGCTTATGCTGAAACAGGACCTCTATAAGCAGTATATGCGTAATATGCTGCAATTAAATAATGGCGATGGCACATTCAGCGAGATCGGGCAATTAGCCGGAGTTTCAAATACAGACTGGAGCTGGTGCCCGCTTATTGCCGATTTTGACAACGACGGCTACAAAGACATTTTTATCAGTAACGGATATTTAAGAGATTACACTAACAAGGATTTTATGCGTTACTGGGGCGATTATAAAATAAAAAAGGCGATGGCGGGTGAGCCTTTCCTTTTGATGGATCTGATAAGGGCTATGCCTTCAACTTCCTTACCTCACTATATTTTTCGTAACAATCACGATCTTACCTTCACCAATAAACAGGTAGAATGGGGGATAAATCAACCCGGCGTATCAAGCGGGGCGGTATATGCTGATCTGGATAATGACGGTGATCTTGATCTGATTGTAAATAACATCAACCAACCGGCATCTATTTACCAGAATATGAGCCGCGAAAATAACAATACAAATTACCTTGCTGTTAAACTCAAAGGAACAGGAAAGAATACCAACGCAATAGGAGCAAAGGTTTACGTTTATACTCCCGGTAATTTACAGTACCAGGAGGTAAACCCTAACCGGGGTTATTTGTCCTGCGTTTCAACAACGTTAAATTTTGGTTTGGGTGAAAATAAAACGGTTGATTCAGTAAGGATCATCTGGCCCGATCAAACAACCCAAACAATGGCTTCGGTTAACGCCAACCAGTTACTGAACATAGCTTATCAAAGCTCCCTGAAACCGTATATGCCTGTAGCGGCTGTTAATAAACCGATATTCAAACGCGCGGATCCTGTGATCGATTTTAAGCCCGATGAAATAACGCTGAATGATTTTAAACGCCAGTTGCTGATGCTGTTTATGTATTCAAAAACAGCCCCGGTAATCGCAAAGGCGGATGTGAATAAAGATGGCCTGGAAGATCTTTTTGTAAGCGGCACGCAGGATAGTCCCGGAAAAATTTTCCTTCAGCAGCCGGGCGGCAAATTCATAGCAGAGAGTTTGGTGCGCGGAAGCACTGACAATGCCGGCACAACCGCTGCCGCTGTTTTTTTTGATGCTAATGGCGATGGGTTTCCTGATCTGTACATTGCCAAAGGAGGATATTCTCTGTATGAACCCAATACACCAGAATTGCAGGACGAATTATACCTGAATGATGGGAAAGGCAATTTCGTACTATCATCCGGCGCGCTGCCGCTGCTTAATGCCTGCAGTAAATCATGTGTAAAGCCATGTGACTTTGATGGGGACGGTGATATTGATCTTTTTGTGGGCGGCAGGGTAATACCCGGCAAATATCCGCTTTCTCCAAATAGCTATTTATTAATTAATGATGGGAAGGGGCATTTCAAGGTTGACAGTACTTCATTCAGTAAATTGGGTATGGTAACTGATGCTCAGTGGATCGATCTGAATAACGATGGACGAAAAGACCTGGTAGTCTGCGGCGAGTTTATGCCCATTACTGTATTCATTAATACACCCGAAGGTTTTAAGGATAAAACGAGTGATTATTTTGATATTCCTCAAAAAGGCTTTTGGTTTAAACTGGCCTTTGCCGATGTAAATGGTGACGGTAAACCTGACCTGATCGCAGGTAACCTGGGCCTTAATTCACAGATCCATGCATCGGACAAGGAACCTGCTGAATTGTATTTTGCTGATTTTGACAACAACGGGTCCATCGATCCATTTTTTAATTTTTATATCCAGGGTAAGAGTTACCCATTTGTAAGCCGCGACGAACTCAATGAGCAGATGTACTCCATGCGCCGGAAGTTCTCTTCGTATAAGGCCTATGCTGATGCGACTATTAATGACATTTTTAGTCCTGAAGAATTGAGCAAAGCGGGAAAACTGGCGGTCAGTCAAACAAAAACGACTTTATTTATAAATCGCAACGGCAAATTTGTAGCTGCCGACCTGCCGCTGGAAGCCCAGTTTTCCCCGGTAACGCAAATTCTAACCGGTGATTTTGATCACGACGGACACACCGATCTGCTTTTATTAGGCAATCACTCGGATAACCGCCTTAAACTGGGAAGTATGGATGCTAATTATGGTTGCCTGTTAAAGGGTGATGGTAAAGGCGGATTCAAATATGTAAACCAACCATCCTCGGGGCTGTCAGTCATTGGGGATGTTAAATCATCGATCGAAATAAACATCAATAACGCACCTTATTTGCTGATCGGTTTAAGTGACGCGCCGCTGCTATTTTATAAAGAATAATGAAATATTCAAAGAAACTTATTTACTTGCTTTTCTTGCCGGTTGTTCATTGTTGCTTTGCTCAGCAGAGAAAGACCTCCCCTGACTATTTACAGCCCGACCATGCCATTAATGCGGTAACAATGGTAATGATACACGATGTGGCCAGTCCCCCGGCAGCAGCGCGTTATTATGCTTATTGTATGATGGGGGCTTATAATATTGTAAGGACACATGATAAAGGCATACCGGCCCTGCAAAGTTTTATAAAAAGTTTCAACCCAGATAACGTATTGGATACGGTAAGTTTAAAATATGATTACCGGGTAGCAGCTTACTACAGTATCCTGGAGACGGCCAGGCAATTGCTGCCCTCAGGTTTTATGCTGAAAGATGATGAAGATAATTTTATCGATCTGCTGCGAAAAACAGGGATGGAGCAAGTGGTTATTGATAACTCAATAAAAGTGGCAAAACTGGCTACCGTAACCATTGTTAATTTTTCAAAAACAGATCATTACAATAAGCTCAGCACGCTTAAAAGGTACACACCGTTAAAAGGCGATGCTTACTGGTACCCCACGCCGCCCGGCTATTTTGAAGCCGTTGAACCAAACTGGAAAACTGTGCGTACTATGCTGATCGATTCGGCAGGGCAGTTTAAACCATCAGGGCTAACTCCTTTTAGCAAGGACAGCACTTCGGCTTTTTACCGGCACGCAAAAGATGTTTACGACATTTCAAAACATTTAACCACCGAACAAATTGATATAGCCCTTTTTTGGGATTGTAATCCATTTGCTATTACCACTTCGGGGCACATGACGATCGGCTATAAAAAAATAAGCCCGGGAGGACATTGGATGTACGTAACCGGCTTGGCCTGCAAGCAGGCCCGTTTAAGTTTTGATCGTTCGGTAATGATATTAACATTAGAAGGGTGTACCATCAATGATGCTTTTATCAGTTGCTGGGACGAAAAATACCGTAGCAACCGCATTCGCCCTGAAACATTTATTAACAGATATATGGATGTAAACTGGAAGCCTGTTTTACAAACACCGCCTTTCCCGGAATACACCAGCGGGCACTCTGTTGTTTCAAATGCGTCGGCAGAGTTACTTACCTATTTTTTCGGCGATAATTTTGCTTACAACGACGATACGGAGATTCCTTTTGGCAGCAGTCAACGGTCATTTAAATCTTTCAGGCAGGCAGCTGCCGAAGCCTCGGTTTCGAGGTTTTACGGTGGCATTCATTATATGGAAAGCATAGATAGCGGGGTAGTGGAAGGTAAGATGGTTGCTGCGGATATTATTTCAAAAATTAAAAAAGCAGGTATTTTGCCTCAAACAGGCGGAAATGAAATAAAATAACAAGTTGCTGGTCTTTTAGATATTGATAAATTATTGGGAGTAAGAGGGCAAATAATACGTATTAATACCCCTATGCCCGGTAAGTTCAAAAAAATGACGTGACAAGTGGTCACAAAGATACTTTGGGAGGTGAGATAGCCTGAGGTTTAGTTGAGGAGAAGTCCCGGCCATGCCGGGACTCTCTTTTTTATAGAAACTTCTGTTACCGTCTTTCAAATGTTTGTTTGATGTTAGTCATCATCTTTCCCAGCCAGTTTCGCCGGATAAGCCTGTTTTCCTTTAGCTGCATACCACAAAATACGGTTTAACAAATCATCTTTGCCGCCATCCACATGATCAAATTCAGGCCTTAACGACGCCCTGGCAAAATAGAGCGCTTTGCCATTAAGCGCCGCAAGTTTTGGGTTGATTTGATCAAGCGCGATACGATTTGGCACTGCCTGGTAGATAAAGTTAGTTGGACGGTCAGTAAAGCAATTAAACATTGGCAGGGCAGTCGCATCAATAATATTCATAGGTGGGATACCCAAAATCTGTTCAATTGACCGCACAATGCAGGTTTGATTATAATTGGTCGACACCGTTTTTTGCAGGCGGCTGTAAGGGCTTACTACAAATCCTGTAGTACGATATGCGGATACATGGTCCCAGCCGGCTTGTGAGTCATCTTCGGTAACAAAAATCACCGTATTCTTCCAGAACTTGCTTTTGGTAACGGCTTCTATAATACGGCCAAGGGCAAGGTCGTTATCAGCCACCATGGCTTCCGGTTTTGGAAGGCCTGGGCGCGTACCTTCGGTATGATCGAGCGAGAGCGCCATTACCATCAGTTCGGGCAGTTCGTCGCCGGGCTTTTGTTCGTAATCCTTTAATTCTTTGATAAAAGCGGATGCCCTGATTTGGTCTGTAATTTTCAGTTCGTCAGAACCAGGATAATTTTGCGATAGCATAGGCCTCACCCTTGAAATAGTGCTGGTATTATAAAACTTAAAAGGCAGGCCGGCCTGGTAATTGGCATAAATATTTGACCAGGTAAGGCTTTCGTCATAATGCGGTTTTGACGCTTCACCATAAATCCTGACCGTTTTTCCATGGTCAGCCGCATTGTTCCATATAAAACCATTTGCATCATAAACCAACGCGTCTTCCTGCACATGCGGGTAGCTGCGAAACCATGCCCGGACGTTTTTCTCTACATAATCAGTAACCATTGCGGCATCCGTCCACTGGTGCCCTTCTGCGGAACATTTCCCCGAAGCATAGTAATTATCCATTAATAAAAAGTCCTTAGCCAATTGGTGCTGATTGGGGGTGATACTGTCACCATAAATACATAACGACGGCGCGCCATTCCCCTGCGCCATATCACCTAAAACCTGGTCGTAGGTGCGGTTTTCTTTAATGATGTAAAGCACATGCTTAAACACCGATGGCTCGCCAATCCTTTCGGGAATAGGTTTTGGGGCGATGTTTTTGCGCGGCACCAGTTGGGCTATTTCTTCCCTGAAGGTTAAGTTGAGCGCTTTTACCCTGTCGGTATATTGTTTTAATTGTGCCTGGCCGGGGATAGGGATAATGGATACGGTAGCCAGCTCATGGTGAGAATTATAAGCAGTAACATCAGCGGGTACGTCCTTCGCTTTAAACTCCTTTGTACTTACCCTCGAACCTTCACCCTCCAGGTTGGTTACAAAAAGGGTGTTGCCATCAACCAGTAAGCCGCCGGGATAGGCTTCAGTTGGAATAAAGCCTTTTATAGCCGTGTTGCCCGAACCATGTACCGATGAACTTGCCCCCAGTTTAATTACCGCAACCGAATTATCAAGCCCGTTGGCAACATACAGCGTTGTTTCGTCCTCATTGATCGCAAGTGCATTGGGCGAATCACCGATATAGCCTTTTTGGCCGGGGATAAGCCGAACCGGTATATTTTCAACCGCCTGCAAAGCCGGAATCGATATAACCGAAACATTATCGCTATTGGCATTGGCAACGTATAAAAAGCGACCATCCCTCGATGGGATGATCACATTCGGGTGCAAACCTACCGGTATTTCTTTAGTGAGATCCCCGGTCGCCGGGTCAATAACCTGCACATTGCCTGTGGCTGTTGCGCCAGTTTTTGGGTCGGTATAGGTACTTCCGTAGGGTACGCCTGCGGTTTCTTTACCCACAGTGTCGGTCGGCATAGGGCCACCCCAGTTGGTGATAAACAATTGGTTGCCAACTGATGCAATGCCATAAGGGGCAACCCCGGTCGGTTTCGTCCAAACGGTATTATTTGTACTCAGGTCGATTTTTACCAGCTGGTTGTTACCGTTCAGCACTACATACAAATAGTCCTTGTAATTCTCTGTGCGGATGAGCAATTCATTGGGTAATGCCAGGGGCGACGGCGCAACCGGTTTAAAGCTGAATGCATTTTTAATGTTGATCTTCTTGCCGTCCCATACCGCCTGCATCACGTATGATTGATGAGTATCGCCGCTGGCTGCGCTCCAGAAGATCTGTGTTTCTGTGCCGGTTGTCCAGGTTTTTAGGCCCGAATAGGTGCTCATTAACCCTTTGTACTGCTTATCGTCATTATAGGTCCATTTGGCAATTACGTTGCTTTGTGTGGTATCGATGAGGGTAATGCCGTAACGGTCTTCCACCGCTAATATAGGTGTTTGCGGGATCAGCTTTACATCCAGGCTATGGTTTTCTACCTTCGGGTCGCCAAAGCGGACTACCTTGCCAGCCGGATCAATCAGCCGGTTATAGGGCATCACTACCGGCAGTACTTTGTTGGTTAAAGTGCTGTCGTCGTAGGCGCTGTGCATATTGGTTTGCTCCTGGTCGCCGGATAAGCCGCTCTTTTTGGCCGGATTGCAGGCAGTAATACAGGTTATTGCTAAAAGGCTCAGAATGGCCGAAAATGGGTTTGTCTTCATAGCTTACAGATCGCCATAAATATAAAACTTTAGTGTTAACTGAGATGTTCA
>Ga0206965_10218_pt2 | contig 14654 bp, 13 predicted proteins | sample Alteio_BWOrgHeat_26_FD_152973 | JGI IMG/M metagenome (GOLD analysis project Ga0206965, IMG submission 152973) | Enriched cells from forest soil in Barre Woods Harvard Forest LTER site, Petersham, Massachusetts, United States -... | ecosystem: Environmental > Terrestrial > Soil > Temperate forest >...
GTGCAAAACCCGCGTGGCGTTTATTTACCCGGAGCACACCGGCTTCATGCGTGCATCAATTCGCGGTGAATATATTGAAGACATCGAGCGGACTTCTGAAGCGGTGACTTTTGCCGGCAACCGCTGGCTAGAAAATAAACTTCGCAGCAACGACAACTATTGCGCGGACTGGCTCTGGCTGCATTCCCGCTGGCGTCACCAGGACAGCCCGAGCCAGCGCTTCCGGCTTTCCTCCAAGCGGAACTTGCTGGCGGACCAGATGGCCAGTTTGGGCCTCACCACCCTGCCCCGCTGCACGCGGTATTATTTCCGCATGCCAAACTGGCTCGGCGATGTGGTGATGGCGCTGCCATTGTTGCGGGCGGTGCGGGTGGCCAGGCCCGATGCGGAGATAACTTTGTTGGTGCAGCCCGCATTTATTCCGCTGCTGGAGAAATTGCAAGTGGCCGACCGCTTGATTGCGCTACCGCCGAAGGATCCGGGCTATATGTTTTTTTTCAAAAAATTGCGTACAGCCTACCCAGATGTGCATGTATTGTTCACCAACTCAACGCGAGGCGACCAGGAAGCCCGTTTGATAGGCGCACCGCAGCGCTTTGGCATGAAGCGCCCCGGTAAATGGCGGCCCAGTTTGACCCACTCCTGGGATGTTCCCAACGATTTGGATGAATCCAAAATCCACCAAACACGCGTCTGGGAAAAATTCTTCCAGCATTTCGGCCTGAAACAGGAATTGGATTTAAAGCCTTTTGCATGGCCCGGCGCGAAACATGCATCAAAAGAAAATCCCGTGATAGGCCTGATTTGCGGCACGGAAAATTCCCCCGAAAAGCGCTGGCCGGTGGAACGCTGGCGGGAATTGATTCAGGCGATTTTAAAAACCCAACCCAAGTCCACGATTTCGCTCTTTGGCACCGCCCGCGATGCGGAAATTACGCAAGCCGTGGCGAAAGACTTCCCCTCCGACAAAGTTTTAAATCTTGCCGGAAAAACCAACCTTGTGGAATTTGCCGACGCTTTGGCTGGCTGCGCGGTCGTCGTGTGCAACGACACCGGTGGCATGCACCTCGCCAACCTCCTTGGCGTACCAGTGGTGGCCGTCTATGGCCCCACCAACCCCGTTCGCACCGGACCGATTTTCGAAGCACCGCGCACGATCGTGCAACCAGATGGTTGCCCGGAAACAGGCGGGGCAGCATTGGTTAATTTATCGGCAGCACAAGTCGTCAATGCATTGCAACCCCATCTCACGCGCAGTTGACGCTGCCGCTGCCTCCCGTCACATTTATCTTTTCCATGCCCACCGCCACCGAGTCCGCGTTACGCTCCTGCCCCATCTGTGGGACGGACAACCGTGCGCAACCGGCGAGTCCTTATAGCGAAGCGCCGTGGAATTTGAAGAACTGCTCAAAGTGCGGGTTTGTTTATCTTGAAAATCCGCCCACCTATACGGATCTCGAGGAGAATTTTGCCTGGGAGAAAACATCGGCGGCTGAAGAAGCGCGGCGCGATGCCGAGCGTCCACTCGCCAAACGCATCAGCCGGTCCTTTAAACTTTTTCGCCAGAAGGTGCTCAAGCGCGACCAGTTGACCGCGTTACTGTACAGCCATCTCGCGCGCGGCAAAGTGCTCGATGTCGGTTGCGGCGGCGGCGGGGTGTTCATGCGATTGCCGACGGATCGCTATGAACCCTATGGCATCGAAATCTCGCGCGTATTGTCGGTCCAGGCCAATGCCATCGCCCATGCCCGGGGCGGTCGCGTGGTACAGGCCAACGCCATCGCGGGGATGGCGATGTTCGAGCCGGACTCCATGGATGCCGCTTTGTTGAGCGGTTTTCTCGAACACGAAGTCCAGCCGGCTTTATTATTGAAGGAATTGCGGCGCGTCTTGAAGCCCAATGCGCCGGTGATTATCAAAGTTCCCAATTACGGATGCATCAACCGCACGGTACGCGGCGCGAAATGGTGCGGATTCCGGCACCCGGACCATGTTAATTACTTTACCCCCGCCAGCTTGCGGAAATTGGCTACTGCTTGCGGTTTTCGCGTGGCGCGCTGCACGCTGGGCGACCGCTGGCCGCTGTCCGACAACCTTTGGATGGTGCTGGCCAAATAACATTCGGGATTGCGCCCCAGCGCGGTGCGGATTGAATTAATTTTTTCACTTGTACAAAGTCTACCAGCCATTTTTCAAATACCTGCGACCGCACCGGGGCAAGCTCCTGCTGGCGACTTTGTGCGGTATCATCGCGGGCGTCAGCAGTGGCATCGGCCTGCCTTTCATTCTGGAACATGTGCTGGCCCAGGCCTTTGAAAGCGGCACCAAACAAGCCGCGCAGGCTTCGCCGGAGATTTTTATCTTTAGCCGAGGCAACGAGCCCCTGCCACCCGCTGAGACTGACATTGAAAAAATCATCGAAAAAGGACGCGATGCGGAAACGGTGGCGCTCAGTCATGAAGCAGATTTAATGCAGTTGCCCGGCATCTACAGTATCAGTGTTTTTCTGCCACCACCGGTGGTGGACAAGTCAGCCATCCTGCCAGCCTGGCTAAGTCCCTATGTGCCCAATTGGGTCGTGTCGCTCCTGCCCAGTTCGCTGAACGCAGCGGCTTCCACCCAGCCAACTGCAAGTCCCGATTACGCGATTCATCTGGCCTTCGACAATTCTGCCGACGCCCAAAACACAAAAATTCCCGCCCAACTTGATCGTTTTCCAGTAGTGGTCACGACCCATACTGGCATTGGCAAAGTAATCTGGCTGGCTCTGTGCGTGCCCCTGCTTTTTCTTTTGCGCGCTTCGTTCGGTTACGCGAGCGGGTTGCTCTCCACGCGGGTGGCGGTGGAATTCTCCCGCAGCTTGCAACAGGACGTCTTTGACCATGTGCAGGCGATGCCGATGTCGTTTTTCGACACCCATCAGCGCGGTGACCTGCAAACGCGGCTGACCCGCGACACCAGCTATGTGCAAGGCGCTGTGATCGACACCGGTTCCGAATTGCTCAAGCAACCGTTCCAGGCGGCGGCCGCACTGTTTTCGATTGTTTTGCTCTCCTGGGCCAATCGCGAAATTGGTTTTGTGGTGGCGCTGTTGATTGTCGCGCCAGTGTGCATGATCCCTGTGCGTTATTTTGGGCGCAAGGTGCGCAAGCGTTCGCGCCAGTGGGCTGAACATGCCTCGACCATCGCGCAGCATCTGTGGGAGAACTTTAACGGCATCCACGAAATCCGTTCGTTTAGCTTGGAAGAAGCGCAAAAACGCGGCTTTGAAGGCAAGTTGAACCTGTATTTGGAAACGCAGTACAAGGTCAAAAAATACCTGCTGATGCAGCAGCCGACCATGGAGATCATCATTTCTCTGTTGTTGAGCGGGATTTTTATCTATGCGTGGGCGCGTCATATTTCCTTTGCGACTTTCGCCTCGTTTGGCCTGACGCTCTACATGGCCTTTGACCCCATCAAGCGCATAGGCACGGCGTTCAACACGCTGCAGCAAGCTGAGGCCAACGCCATGCGGCTGCAGGAATTTTTCGCCATTACGCCGGATATCAAGGACCCGGCCAATCCCAAACCCTTGACCAAGGTGCGCGGCGAAGTGGTCTTCGACGACGTTACTTTCAGCTATGGGGAAACCCCGGTGCTGCGGAACGTGTCGGTCAAAATTCCCGAAGGCTGCACCTGCGCACTGGTAGGGCCAAGTGGTGCGGGAAAGAGTACATTCGCCAAATTAATCCCGCGCTTTTATGACGTGGGCCAGGGCCGCGTGACCATCGATGGCATTGATGTGCGCGATGTGCGCCAGGCGGACCTCCGTCGCCATGTGGCCGTGGTTTCGCAACATCCCGTGCTGTTTGACCTTTCTCTGCTGGAAAATATCCGCCTTGGGCGCCCCGGGGCCAGCGACGAGGAAGTTATCAAAGCCGCCAAGCGCGCGCATGCGGATACTTTTATTCGCGGGTTTACCGAAGGCTACCAGACGCTGGCCGGTGACCGGGGCGACCGATTATCGGGCGGCCAAAAACAGCGCATTGCGATTGCCCGCGCCTTTTTGAAAAACGCGCCGGTGCTGTTGCTCGACGAAGCGACCTCGGCGCTCGACACCGAAAACGAACAGGCCATTCAAGCAGCGCTGGCTGAGCTGACACGTGGGCGCACGGTACTGACCATTGCGCACCGTCTGAGTACGATTCGCAATTCTTCACTAATTCTTGTATTTGATCACGGCGAATTGGTGGCGAAGGGCAATCATGCCGAACTGATGGAAAAATCGCCACTATACCAATCTCTGGTGAATCGCCAGCTCGACGCGTCGAACTAGGGCTGAACAAACAGGCCGCACCCACGACCGCTGTTTTTCCATGTTGTTCAACAGCTATGAATTCTTGTTGTTGTTCCTGCCGGTGGCATTGGCTGGTTGGTTTATCCTCGGCAAATTCGCGGGCCTGCGATGCGCGCAGGTGTGGTTGGTGGCGGCGTCGCTCTTTTACTATGGTTGGTGGAATCCCTGGTACTTGATTTTAATCATCGGCCTGACGGTGGTAAATTACGGCTGGGGCCGTCTGCTCGCCCAACGGGCAGCGGCGGGACTGCCACGCGGCGCGCTGCTAGCACTCGGAGTGGCGTTGAACCTCGGGATGCTCGGCTATTTTAAGTACGCGAATTTTTTCGTAGATAACGCGGATGCCCTGCTCGGCGTCAATTGGGTGCTCAATAAAGTCATTTTGCCCTTGGGCATTTCGTTTTTTACGTTTCAAAAAATCGGCTACCTGGTGGATTGCTACCGCGGACTGGTGCCCACTGGCGATTTTTTGAGCTTTGCCTTGTTCGTGGTGTTTTTCCCGCAATTGATTGCCGGGCCCATTACCCACCACGGCGAAGTCATCCCGCAATTTTCCCAACCCGAGGTTACCCGCCTGCGCTGGCAAAACCTCGCCGTGGGGCTGACGATGCTCATCTTTGGCCTGGCGAAAAAAGTGCTGCTGGCCGACCCCTTGAGTGCGCGCATTGGCGAAATGTTCGGCGCCGCGTCCGCCGGGCAGCCAATGCCCCTCGGCGGCGCGTGGTACGCGGTGCTGGCCTATGCTCTGCAAATTTATTTCGATTTCTCCGGCTATAGCGATATGGCCATCGGCCTGGCCCGGCTTTTTAACATTACTTTACCGCAAAACTTTAATTCGCCCTACCAGTCGGTAAACATCGTGGAATTCTGGCGGCGCTGGCACATGACCTTGTCGCGTTTTTTGCGCGACTACCTGTACATACCACTCGGCGGCAACCGGCGCGGCGACTTGCGTCGGCAGATTAATTTAGTTATCACCATGTTTCTTGGCGGGCTGTGGCATGGGGCGAATTGGACCTTCGCGGCGTGGGGTCTGCTCCATGGGCTGTATCTGGTGCTCAATCACGCGTGGCTCGAAACCAAAACAAAACTATCGGGACTGGCCAGACTGCCTGCTTTATTGCGTTTGACGACCGCCCGTGCACTGACTTTTGGCGCGGTGCTGCTCGCGTGGGTATTATTTCGTTCGAGTAATTTTTCCGCCGCCATCGTCATGCTGCAAACCCTGGCTGGCCATGGCCCGACCATCCTCGCCGATGGCACTACTCCCATTTCCGCACCGGGATCTGCGCGTTGGCTATGGCTCGTGTTACTCTATGGATGGGCTTTCTTTGGGCCGAATTCTCAAACAGTGTGCGCACGGTTTCAGCCCGTGCTCGGTATGGATGAGGCATCCTCGAAACCTGGCTTCTTGAGCAAATGGCTGGCGTGGTCTCCGACTCCAGCCTGGGCAATTTCCGCTGGTATTATTCTCGTCGCGTGCCTGCTGTCACTTTCCACCATTAGTGAATTTTTATATTATCAGTTTTAATTGAACTGAACACAATGCCTTCGACCGACACCATCACTGAATCCAAAGGCCGCCGCTATGTGCAGTGGCTGGGCGGCTTGGTATTGGGCAGCGTGGCTCTGGTGGCAGCCCTTAATTTTGGGGTTGATCCCAACGCCTATTTTGGGCGCAACACGCTGGGCTTTTATAATGTGGCTGCCGAGCACCAGATCAAAGTACTCGGACTGCAACGACATCCCGACGATGCCGTGCTCCTCGGCAATAGCAAGGCGGCCATGGCCAATACCGGCCTCTTGCGCCAACCTTTTGTGTTCTTCAATGCAGGCGTGGGCGGCTCCATGATCGAAAACGATCTGGAAATGCTCCAGCACATTCCCACCACCACCCCGCTGGTTGTCGTCGAGCTGGACTACCTGCAATTCAGCAACAGTTGTGCGCTGGGTGAACATCTCCCCCCGCCTGAAACGTTGCACTCCACGCTCGATAATCTGCTTAGTTTGTCGGCCACCGGAGGTTCACTCAAAACCATCTCAAGCACGCTGCTGCATCTCCCAACCAGTTATCTGGACAATGGCACCTTCGTTCCGACCGGCTGGTTTGATCATTACGATCATGGCGATGCGAATGACCATGCCGTCATGCTCGACCACTATGAGACGCTATTGCGCGGCTACAAATTCGTCCCCGAGCGGTTGGCCATGCTCGGGAAATTGCGGGTCGCCCTGCAAGCACGCGGCAAACCGTTTCTGGTCTACCTGCATCCAACCAACACCGAGGAAAGATCGCGTTTACAGAAAGTTGGCTTGGGTCCGGCTTTTAAAGCCTGGCGCGCCCAGGTTCACCTGGCTTTTCCCGACGTCGTTGATTTGACGGACAGCAGTTATGCCGACCCCAAGAATTACTACCGGCAGGACGTTGTCCACCCTTACCCGGACATCGGTGGCGAGATTATTGAAAAGGGCGTACTGCCAGCCCTGGGCAAATAAAGTTGACGCTCGCGACGCTGCGATAAACATATCTCTTTTCTCCTGAGCAAAGCGCAGCAAACTTATGATTAACGCGAATGAAATTGAGGTGGTTATTCAGGGTCCAGTCTCACGAAAAATCGCCGCACAGAACGGAATGGGGGAAACAGCTGCAGTCATCGCCAGTCTGCGGCGGATATTACCTGAAGCTTCGGTAATCCTATCGACGTGGCGGGGCGCTGATGTCTCGGGCATTGAGGTTGACCGAGTAGTGTTCTCTGACGACCCTGGTTCATTTCCGCAAAATCGAAACGATGAGCAGCAACGCAACAATGTTAACCGGCAAATCGTCTCGACGCTGGCGGGCCTGCGGGCGTGCTCTCGCAAATACACGCTAAAACTCCGTTCAGACACCAGCCTCGACCACGCTGATTTTTTAACCTGGTTTGAGCTTTTCCCCGCGCGTAATCTGGAAGGCAAAATATTGGAAAAACGCGTGCTGGCCTGGGCGGCCGGGTCGCGCCATCCACGCAAATCTCCCTCAGTGGCTAATTCCGCGCGGGTTTTATTTCACCCCAGCGATTTCGTCTTTTTCGGTTTGCGGCAGGACCTGCTGAACATCTGGGATATCCCGCTGATGACTGCAGTGGAAGCGGATTGGTTTGCGATGGAACCACCCCGCTGGGCCTCCCCGCGGATGAAAAATCGTTTCTACCCGGAAGATTTTATCTGGACCTCGTTTCTTAAAAAGAACGGCTACACACCAGTCGCGCAAAGCTGGGTGGATTTCGACCCGGAACTGCTACGCGCGTCTGAACTGACCATCGTGAACAACCTGCAGCTGCTCGATCAAGCGCAGTTTGGCTTTCACTGCTTCAAATATCCGTTGGCCGAAGGCAGCATGTGGGGCCATGAGTATCTGCGCAATTTTACCCATTGGGACTGGGAGATTCTTTACCGGGATTATTGCGACCCAGCCTACCAGCCGCCGGCGTTTGATTGGTTACAATGGCGGGTTATGCGCAAGGACGGCGGCCGGTCGTTTTTAAAATACTACCTCCGGTGCCCGGAACGTCGTTTTCGCTGGCTGCGTGATCGGTTGCAGGGTCGCAAACCCTGGCCATGGAATTATTGAAAACTCAGCCACCCGCCGAAAATGCCTGCGGGTTAAAATACCGTTGATTCCCGAGGCCCACCGGACATTCTCAAAATTAGCTTTTCAAACAGACATGATTTACGACTGCTTCACCTTTTTCAACGAATTGGAACTGCTGGAAGTGCGGCTGCATGAACTGGCGGGCGTCGTGGATAAATTCGTCCTGGTCGAGGCAACCAAGACCCATTCCAACAAAGCCAAACCTCTTTATTACCAGGAAAATCGCGCCCGCTTCAGCGCCTTTCACGACAAAATCATCCACCTCGTGGTGGAGTTGCCCGAGTCAAAAAATCCCTGGGTGCCGGAGAATTTTCAACGCAACGCCATCGCCCGCGGCCTGGTCGGCTGCCAACCTCGCGATATAATCATGGTTTCGGACGCGGACGAAATCCCCCGCGCAACGACCGTCGCAGAGGTCAGCCGCAATCTGCCCTGGTCCGATAGCTGGAGCGCCCGGCTCGGCCATGCGGCCTTAAGCTCAACCGCGGTAAAATGGCTGACCTACCCCAAAGATATTCGATGGAAATTACGGAAAAATCACCCCTTCATTCTCAAGTTCCAACAAAATCTCTACAATTATTTCCTCAATGGCCGTTCGCCCTCCATGCCATACTGGCAGGGTACCCGCCTGTTGCATTACCGGGATTTTGTGTCGGCCGAGGAAATCCGTCACAGCGGCTATCAACTGGTTGAAAACGGTGGCTGGCATTTTACCTACATGGGCGGAGCGGAACGCATCAGCCAAAAGCTGCAATCCTATGCACACTATAATGAGGATGAGCGGCAACACCTGGAGGCCAAAGCCATTCACGAACTAATCAACCGGGGTGGACAATTGTTTGCCCCAGGTCAACAGCTACAATTTGTGCCGCTCGACGAAACTTTTCCCCGCTATATTTTGGAAAATCGCGATAAATATTCGGCCTGGATTAAATCGGCGTAATGCTGCATCCCCGGCAGGCCTTGTTTTGCGTCGCCTTACGCGTGCCGGGCGATTCTTCGCGAGCGCCGCCAGTGCTGCAACCTGCGGAATGGCAGCCCGAGATAGTACTTACGCAGCAGCTGCCAGCGTTCAGCCAAGGTGTTTCGCGCCACGCTATCGATCGGCACATACCAACCATTCAACGTCGTGCGGCGTAACAGGCGATAGCCATGCGCACTCAAATAATTGTGTTTTTCCAGGTTATTGACCTTGTCCTCAATTAAAATCAACTGAGGTTGCCAGCGGGCGAGATTAAAGCCGCGCAAGACATCCAATTCCGTCCCCTCGACATCAATGGAAATAAAATCCACCCGGGCCGGCGGCTGCTTTTCCAGCAAATCATTCAATGTCATTAGCTGCACAGTTTCCTCGCCGACATAGCTGATGTTAAAGTCGTCCACATGCCGCCGGAGGGTGTTATGCCCGGTATACTGGGCTAGCTGGAGTTTGCCCTCGCCACATTGGTTCGGACTGACACAAGCGGCGCGCTCCACGCGCGAGTGCGGACGGGCCTGGACCAGGTTGTCGTAATGCGCCCGCATGGGCTCAACCAGCAAGCCCGTCCACCCGAGCTGCTCAAAGCGCCAGGTTTGTGAGTTTTCCCGGGGATCATTGATGCCGACCTCAACAAAGTACCCGTCTTTGCGTCCGTGAAAAAATTCCATCACTGCCGCTTTTTCAGCTTCATCGGGATTCATGATTAATCAAAAATATAATTGTTCAGCGGTTAGATTACCAACGGTCATAAAAATTCATGGGGAGAATAGGCGAAACCATTAAGGCGTCAGGCGGACGATGTCGTCGGCAAGGGCGTAATTGGGATAACGCGGCTGCACGAGTTTTTGCACTTTGGCCAGGCTGGGGTAACCCTTGCCATGGTCAAACATCAGGGCGTCATCAATCAGAATAATGTGGTTGTCCACCGGGTGATGCATGATTGCCTGCAGTTCAGCCAAAATCGGGCTCTCCAATTCACCTTTGCCGCTTTCCACGCCGTTCGAATGACCATCCAGCCAGAACAGGCAGGGCTCATTAATGTTGGACCGCAACCGGGGTAGCACCACAGTACTGTCGCCTTCATGGCAGGTCACCTTAGGATTGTTACGAAACTTCTCTCGCGCCGCTTGAGCGAAAGGGGCGTAAAGCTCAATGGTGTGCAGGACCGGAAAGTGTTCCATCATCGCCCAGGGCATCTCACCGTGATAGGTGCCCGTCTCAATAAACACGCGCGGACGATAGCGCAGGGCGTATTCGCGTACGATGGCGCGTTTAACCTCCGGCGCCGGCGTGGTGGGCCGGTGACGGCGGCGGATTTGTTTGCGTTCGACAGCTGGAGCCCCGCGAAGCAGGGCACGCAAATGCTCGGGATCCAATGTTTCCCGCAGGTTCGAAAGCTTGCGTCGTAAATATCGCATACCGTGCATTCAGATTAGTGACCGGCCAATTGTGGCGCAATGCCGAATCAACCGAGGGGCTGACTTGTTAAATTATTCTGAAAATGAACAGCAGGCCGGTTTGACGAAGAAATTGTCACATTCCTAACGTAAATTAACGCTGGATTTAATGTTATGGTTGGATTATGCAATATTTCAAACACCCGTTTGTTTAACTGCCAGATTCCCCCCGTCATGCCCGTTGCCGCCTCCACGCCAGCACTCGCCGAAAAATCCAGCCCGGCTTTTGCCCTCCGCGAAATTTTTATCGGCGGGGCTCCTCGCTCCGGCACCACCCTGCTCCTTTCGCTACTCGACTCCCATCCCGACCTGCTCGTATTCCCCAAGGAAACCTACCTGTTCGACCAGAGCATCAAGAAAGTTGGTACTCATGACGCCGGTCGTCTCGCGCGCTACCTTTTGGCTCACACGGAAGTTGCCGAACTTAATCCACAATGGTCGACGGAAATGGGCTCCGACGGCGCTTTGGGCAAAACTCAACTGCCCAACTTCAATTATCCAGCCTTCGAGAAGAATTTTTTGTGGCGCTCCCGCCAGCGGCCTGCCGGCGGCCCCCGGCACGTGCTGCATAGTCTGTTTCGGGCCTATGCGGAAACCTGGCCAAGTACCACCCAGGACCGCCCCGGCATTTTCGTGGAAAAGACACCTGGCAATGACTACTTTTCTGATGAGTTGTTTAAACATTTTCCAGAATCCAAGTTGATCCAAATCGTGCGTGATCCGCGCGCTGTCTACGCTTCCCGCCAGACCGCCCTGCGCCGGCGGCGCGGTCGCCACACGAAGTCTTTCAGACTGGTGAACGAATGGAACCGCAGCGTCTGGCAGCGCCAACGATTGCGCAACCGGTCGGACCAGTTTCTTTCCATACGCTATGAAGATTTAATCGCCTACCCGCGGTCAATTCTCGAGCAGGTCTGTCAATTCATCGGTATCAGCGTTCATCCCTTGAACATGGCGCCAACCAAAGGCGGCAAGCCCTGGCGGGGTAATTCGAGTTTCGGCGACATCTTTTCCGGGATCAGCCAGGTGCCGCTCAACCGCTGGAAAGAAGACTTGTCCGACGATGAAGTGGCGTGGGTTGAATACCACTGCCAGCAGGGCATGGAGGACTGCGGCTATCAGATTTTGACCGATTTATCTTCGCCCAAAACCAACCTGAAGCAATGGCTGCGCCCCCTGCCTTGGGAGTCCACGCTGGGCTATCTCAAAGCGCGGCGGGCCTCACTCTGCTGGAAATTATTCCCCCACTACATGATGCGGGCGCACTAGATGCGAATGCTCCGCCAGGCGCACGCGGCCAGGAATCCGCGCAACCATTTTTGCTGATCAGCCGTGACCAGTCCGGCGGAATCCTTGGTTAATATAACTCCAAAATGGCCTGGCCCCGTGGGTTGCCAGGCCACTCGACCAGGGTAATCGCGCCACCAGGAAAGGGTTGGGGTTCCAGCCATCAACGCCACGTGCAAGGCTCCGGAATCGCCACCAAGATGAGCTTGGGCCCGGCGTATCACCTCGGTTAATTCAACCAGCGACAAATCTCCTGCAAAAATCCGCCAGGGTTTGAATTTGAGCAATGGTCGCAACGCAGTGAGTTTGTCCCGCTCTCGTTGATTCGGTGCCGTGGAAATTACCAGGGCCAAATCTGGACGAGCAGCATAGGCGGCATTCAAACAACCCGCCAATTCGGAAACCGGCAGTTCTTTTTCATCCAGAGTTGTAAAGGGGCTGACGTGGACATACGACGGCGCCTTGCCCAAACGGGCGTCAACGCTCTGCCGGACCGCGTCGGGTATCGTAATCGGAAATTCGTGGCCACTACCCACGGGCGGAAATCCCGCAGCGGTTAGAGTATCAAGGTGCTGGAGGTAAACCGGCTTATTGTCCAATCGCAGCGGAGCAACATGGGTAAAGCACCAGGGCCAAAACATAGGCACCTTGGGCAACAACGCCCCCAATCGCAGCGGTGCGCCGGATAATCGAGTCAAAATGCTGGCACGGTTGGTACTGTTCAAGTTAATGACTGCGTCAAATTTCGCCTCACGCAAAGCGCTGACTCGACCAAAATCCTGATGCCAGCGCGGGCCTTTTGGAAACCGTGGATACCCGCGCACGCCATCCAGCCAGGGACAAACGGCCAGGATGGACTTGATGTGTTCGGCCACCATTACTTCCAGTTTCGCTTCCGGCAACGCCTGACGAATGACGTATAACGCCGGGATAAGGTGGATGGTATCACCCAAAAACCCCAGATCGAGCACCAGTATATGAGCCCGTTTGGGGATTCTCTGAAAAAATTCGTTGGCGGGGCGAGGCATGACCGTGGGTCTGGGCTTGGAATCCGGCGGCAGATTCACCATATTGGCCGCCGGTGTCGAAAACAAAAATTCTGGCGATTAAGTTTAAATATCTGGGCGACGTCGTTGTGGCGGTGCCGGCGTTGCGCGCCCTGCGCGACCAATGGCCCGAGGCGGAACTGCATGTGCTGGTGGCCGAAGACGCTGCGCCACTGCTGCGCCACCTGCCCTGGCTCGACAAAATCTGGGCCCTCCCGCGCACCCGTGGCAAAGCGAAAATAAACGCCAGCTGGCCGGTCATCCGTTCCTTGCGTGAATTAAAATTCGACCGCAGCGTGGATTTTGTTGGCAATGACCGCGGTGCCATTCTCAGCCGGTTGATTGGCGCCAAGGAGCGCCTGGGCGTCATGCCGTCTGACGGCCACTTTGTCCGGCGCATGGCCTACACGCGTTGCATTGAGGAGGCCGACCACACTCGCCACGAAATTGTGCGCGACCTTCATGTCCTCAGCGCCTGGGGCGTGCCATTTCCCGCCGAACCGAAATTGGAAATTCGAGCGGACCCGGCGCTCGCCAAGGAAGCTGCCCAACTTCTACCCGGCCATCCCGTCATCTTTCATCTTTCCACCAGCCAGCCGAAAAAAGAATGGCCGGCCTCCAATTGGGTGGAGCTATATAATCGCGCCCATGAAGGCGGGGTGAAAATCGCGCTCTCCTCCGGTCCCAGCGCGCGCGAACAAGCCTTGCTCGCTGAAGTTTGGGGTGCGCTGCCGCAGGCTCCGACTATTCCGCCGGGCTTGCCGCTGGATACATTTTTGGCCACCGTTGCCCGCGCGCGTTTATTTGTTTCGCCCGATACCGCGCCACTGCACCTTGCGGCAGGTTTGAATATCCCGACCATTGGCTTGTTTGGTCCCACGGCCGCTTCGCGCTGGGCTCCCATCGGGGCACTGCATCAAGTCGTCCAAGGCGGCTTGTGCCCGTGCAGCGGGCATTGGCACGTCTGCCATGCGTCGTGCCCGTGCATGGCGGCCATTACACCTGGCGCAGTATGGGCGTGCATTCAAAAGGCGCTCGCGGCGCCAGTCATGGCGCAATCATGAACGCCGCGACGGAAAAACTTCCGCTCAGCCTTGTGCTGATTGCCCACAACGAGGCGGCCAACCTGCCCCGGTGCCTCGATAGCGCCGCACCGTGGTGCAGTGAGATTGTCGTCGTCGTCAACGATTGCACCGATGACACCGCGGCGATTGCCCAGCGTTATGGCGCGCAAGTCCACGAACAAAAATGGCTGGGCCATCGTGACCAAAAAAATGTCGCGCTTAACTTTGCCACGCAGCCGTGGGTCTTGTGTCTTGATGCCGACGAGGAAGTCACCCCCACCCTCGCCGCGAGCATCCGTGCATTTATAAAACAAGACGACCCGAAGTTTGCCGGCGCTTATTTTGCGCGGCAGGTGTTTTTTCTGGGCCGTTGGATTAAACATGGCGACTGGTATCCGGACTGGTCTTTGCGGCTGCTGCGCCGGGGCCGGGGCAAATGGGGCGGTAGCCCCGAACACGATAAGATGGAGCTAAATGGCCCGGCCGCCAAACTCGAGGGTGACTTGCACCACTACAGCTACCGCGACATGAACCACCATTTGATCAAGCTGCCCTATTATGCGGATATTTATTTGAAACGCCTGCGCGCCAAAAATGCCCAATGGTCCTCACTGAGCACCATTTTTCGCGCTTTTTGGCGGTTTTTCCGCTGCTACTTTTTACGACTGGGCTTTCTCGATGGCTTTCCCGGATTCTATATTGCGTACTTCCAAGGCTTCTCGTCTTTGTACCGGCACACCAAGTTGTATGAGGACAACGTGAGAATGGAAAATGGAAAATGGAAAAATCGGTGAAGAAATAAAAAACGAAAGAAAATCCAGGCTTTATTTTTCCATTTTCCATTTTCCATT
>Ga0206965_10296_pt1 | contig 14605 bp, 13 predicted proteins | sample Alteio_BWOrgHeat_26_FD_152973 | JGI IMG/M metagenome (GOLD analysis project Ga0206965, IMG submission 152973) | Enriched cells from forest soil in Barre Woods Harvard Forest LTER site, Petersham, Massachusetts, United States -... | ecosystem: Environmental > Terrestrial > Soil > Temperate forest >...
TCTTGAGAAAATTGGGGTGGCGCCATGAGAAAAATGGCGGGAGCAACAGCATTGGGTAATGTAGCCAGCGTAATCGGCGTAAGAGCCGAAGAAGCCTCAATTGTCGCGGAGCTGAAGGCCGGGTCTGAAGAGGCTTATAACTGGCTTGTGACCCACTATCACCAACCGATTTACAGCCTGGTGTACCGCATTCTGACTGACCCTACGGATGCCGCGGACACCACACAGGAAGTTTTCCTCAAAGTCTTTCGCGGCATGAAGCGCTTTAACGGTGAGTGCAGCCTCAAGACCTGGCTCTACCGGATCGCCATCCATGAAGCCTCAAACCAGAGGCGCTGGTGGTTCCGGCATAAGAGCAAAGAGACTTCCATGGAAGCACAGGTTGAGATAAAGCTTAAAGGTCGTGGAAACGCTGCCATTGCTGGATTGCACGTTGGTCACCAGCGCCGGCACGGCATTGGCAATGCTCTTCTGCAAAGACTCGGCAATGTGCTGAAGCTGCTGCTTTTGATCGGCATCCGTCTTCCATTTCTCAACCCGCAACTTGCCAATATCCACACTGGCAGAACTGGTGGACTGTTGCACCTGCACCAGAACGGCATTGAGATTTACAGCCTGGGTATCGCCTTGCACTCCCTGCGGAGCCGCCTGGGACTGGGGTTTGACCTGCGCCGTTGCGCTAATCCCAAAAAGCAAAAGAACTATGACGGCTGTAAAGGCAGTTTTCATGGGGGAAAGACTCCTGCTTTAGCTTCTGATGAGACTCACAGGCCTTAGGGTTACTTCATTTCACACCTTTTGAGATGTTCTCTGCGCCGTGAAACTCATCTGACCTACCTCAATAGGATACACAAAAGTTAGCATTGTCACGCGATGTAAGTGCTCGCCGTGGATGCATTTCGTGTCAGCATCCATGAAGCTGCTCCGTAACTCGGCCGGGTTACGCCTTGAGTGATCTGAGAAAAAAATCGCTGTAATCCACTGAAAACGCTTTTATCAGCGTCGAATAAATTACAAAAACATACCATGACATCGATTCGTGAAGAATCTGGCCCTTAATTGCGTGCAAGGTTGCTTCTTTTTTTACTTTTGCTCGCATTATTAGCAGTTAAGAATTGTCAACTCTTCCCCTGATCCGAAACTCTTTTCCCAAACCACGATCTAATTAATTAAACGTACAGTTAATCAATGAATAGAGTACGAGGAGAAGAAGCTATGAAAAAAGCTCTGCATCTATCATTAGGAATGGTTCTTGCCCTGGGAACAGTAGGTATGGCATTTGCCGGTTCGTCCGAGCAAGCCATGGCAAGTGAAAACACGCGCCTTGAGCAGCGGCTTTCCAACTCGGTTCGTCATCAACTGGTGATGATTCCGCAATTCAGTGTCTTTGACAATCTGGCTTACCGCGTAGATGGCAGCACGGTAACTCTTAGCGGCCAGGTCCGCAATCCGATCATTAAGAGTGAAGCCGAGCAATCCATCAAGCACCTGGAAGGTGTGGAGCGCGTGAACAACCAGATTGAAATACTTCCAGCGTCATTTAATGACGATCGCATCCGCAGGCAGGTGGCCCGCGCGGTTTTTAACGACCCGCGCCTCACCAGCTATGCAATTCAGCCTGTGCCGCTGATTCACATTATCGTGAAAAACGGCCATGTAAATCTGGAAGGTATGGTCCGTACGCAGATGGACAAAAATGATGCCTTCATTCGCGCCAATGGCGTGGCTGGAGTTTTCTCAGTGCAGAATAATCTGCAGGTTGAACAATCAACCAAGGGATAACGCCTACTGGCTGTAAGACAATCTCTGGGTAGCGGGTGCTCTGCAAAAGAGTGTCCCGGCTACCCAATTCTTTTTTCCCGACTTGGAACGGCGGATCTCTTAAATCTTGCTCCGCTCGCCTCTCAGAAATTACCAAAGGACAACTCCGGCGTTCACTTCGGTGTGTATTCAAGAGCGTTTAGGGATACATAAGAAGGAGTATGTGGGGATATCATCGGCCTTGTAACAACAGGTGTCCCGATTGAATTCTGTAACGGCAAGACGCGGCACGGACGTTATGATCGTCAACTCGTCAAGCACCGTTCGTCGATTCCTGAAACTCTTATTCCTTTTCCTTGCCAGTTCTCTGTTTTGGAACACGTTGGCCATGCCATACGCAAAGGCGCAGACTACACAGGCGCAGACTTCACAGCCGCAAGCCCCACAATCACAAACTGCGCCACCAGCAGCTTCACAGCCACCGGCTGCACAACCACAAGTTGTACAAACGCAAGTTCCACAAGCACAATCTGGCGGACGCAAAGCCAAATTGAATACGCCGCCGGAATATCCTGAACTTGCACGGAAACTGAATATTCAGGGCGCCGCTCGTGTTCTTCTCACGGTCAACCCGGACGGCAAAGTAGGCAATGTCAAAGAACTGGGCGGAAATCCGATTCTGGTGGCTGCATTAACTCAAGCGGTAAAGAAGTGGAAGTATGAAACGGCAGACCATGAGAGTGCAATCGAAGTGCGGTTCGAATTTGTCCAGACCCACTAATCAATCCCTGTCTGCAAAATCCACTCACTCCCAATTTTGCCTGATGCCTGAACTCGACTGGCATTCTCCGCAGCACAACTCATTTCTTTGCTAATGCTTCTCATTTAACTGGGAGGAAATAATGGCAACCAAGAAATCCAGTTCAAGAAAAAAATCTTCAGGCCGTAAATACGGAAAAGCTGCCGGTAAGAGCGTGAAGAGCGCGATGCACCGAGAGAAAAAAGGCACTCTTCGTTCCGGCAAAGGCGGCAAGGGCGGCAAAGTAACCAGCCGCAAACAGGCGATTGCAATCGGACTCTCTGAAGCGCGCAAGAAAGGCGCCAAGGTCCCCAGGAAAAAAGCTGCCTGATTCAAAATGTAGTCAGGCAAACAAAAACGGCGAAGCTTCTCGGCTTCGCCGTGATCCGTTATAGCAATATCAGATTGACTCTCTCACCTTATCCGCAATCTGCGTGGCTACAATCTTCTTGCTGTTCGGTTCACCGCGCATCAACGACTCAGTGAACTTGGCTGCCTGTTCAAAAGTCACTTTAGCCGGCATAGGTGCCTCAAAAGGATCCACGACGGCTTCAATCAATACAGGCCCGCCAACATTGGCTGCCAGCGCACGATCCAGGATAGCGCCGCATTCTTTCGGATCGTCAATGCGGAAGCCAGTTGCGCCACAGGCCTCGGCAAATTTTACGAAGTCAATGGGCGCAAGGTCCACGGCATATTCTGGATTCCCCAGAAAGACCATCTGCTCCCACTTGATCTGACCCAGCGTATTGTTTTTTATGATGACAACAATAATAGGCAGCTTGTACTTGACCGCCGTGACAAGTTCCGCCATGAGCATGCTGAAGCCGCCATCGCCCACGAAAGCAACGCACTGGCGATTTGGATAAGCAAGCTGAGCGGCTGAAGTATAAGGCAGTCCGCAAGCCATCGTTGCCAGAGTGCCGGAGCAGGAATACATCTGTCCGCGCCGGGCAAGGATATGGCGCGCCCACCAGGTGGTAATGGTGCCGCTGTCTGAGCTCACAATGGCGTCATTCCGCAAACGCAGGCCCAACTCATGAGCAATCACCTGCGGCTTCATGGGCTTCTCCATATGGGTGGAACGCTTGCTCATTACTTCCCACCACTCTTTCATTCCTTTCTGCGCTTTTTCCAGAAAACTGCGGTCTTCTTTGCGATGCAACAAAGGCAGCAGCGCTTCCAGACTGCGCCGGCTGTCACCAACCAGTCCAACTTCTACGTCGTAACGCAGGCCGATGCGCGCTGGATCAAGATCAATCTGTATAGCTTTGGCTTTTCCTGGCTTCGGCATGAACTCTATATAAGGGAATGAAGATCCAACCATGAGCAGCGTGTCGCAGTTTTCCAATGCTTCCTGTGAAGGCTTTGTGCCCAGCAAGCCAATGCCTCCTGTTGTAAATGGGCTGTCATCAGGAACGGCAGCTTTGCCTAACAAGGCCTTGACGATCGGTGCGCCCAGTTTGTCCGCGATTTGCTCCAGTGCGTCCGTGGCGTGCAACGCTCCCTGTCCGGCCAGAATTGCGATCTTCTTGCCTTCATTCAGCAGATCAGCAGCGCGGCGCAAATCGGCATCACTCGGAAAATGGCCGCCCTCTGCGTGAACATTTGAAACATGTCCCTTGATATTCCGCTTGGACGCGGTCTTGCGTTCAGCCTTCATATCCTGAATGTCTGTAGGAAATGCGATGTGAGAAACCTTTCTATAAGCGATGGCCGTGCGGCACGCCAGTTCCGTTACGTTTTCCACGTGGGTTGGTCCCATCACGCGTGTGTTGTAAGCCGCCACATCCATAAACAGACGGTCGAGCGCGACATCCTGTTGAGTAAACGTGTCGTTCAAGTCGTGAAAAGGCAGACCGGTAATGGCCAGAACGGGCTGGCCGTCAAGTTTGGCATCATACAATCCGTTCAGCAGATGAATGCCTCCCGGGCCGGAGGTGGCGAGGCACACTCCCAGTTTTCCGGTGAACTTGGCATAAGCGCAGGCCATAAATGCTGCTGCCTCTTCATGGCGAACCTGGATAAATCTGATCTGCTCCTGGTGCGTCCGTAACGCTTCCATAATTCCATTTACACCATCACCCGGGATGCCAAATACAATATCGACTCCCCAATCGATAAGTCCTTCAATCAGAACGTCAGCGGCTGTCTTTGCCATAACAGATTGCTCCTCCCTTTATTCATTTATTCTTCGTTGTTATTGATTAGGATGCGGAAGGATTACGGGCTGTTTTCGCCTTGGGGATTCAGGAAAGACAGATACAGGATTTTTTGAATTTTTTCTAAACGGCAGGAAGCAAAGCCTCTTTTCCCACAGGTGCAGAACCGAGCGTCATAAAGTACAATAGTAAAAAAGGGTGGGCTGTATTGCTCTCCTCTTCAAAATTTCATTCGATTAGGAGTGCTCATGGCCGGAAGCTCTCGTACAACATTTGCTAAGAGACAAAAAGAGCGTGCGCGGCAGGAGAAGCAGGCTGAAAAAGCCCAGCGCAAGCAACAGCGCAAACAGGACCAGCCGGCAGATCAGGATGTCGCCGCAGCCGAAAAGCCCAAAGATTTGACCATTACCTTGGACGAGGAAGGCCAGCCGCAAGGGTTTGGTTTTCACGATTTTTAAGCCTCTTTCAGGCGGACAACTGACTTAAGGTGTAGTATTGACCTTAGTAATGCAGTTGTCCTCGACTCAGATAGACACAATTCCCGCTTTTGTCCTGCCTATTTCTGCTGAGAACAGCCCAACCCAAGCACACGACAAGGAGTCGAAGTGAAGAAGATCTACGTCGGCAATTTCTCTTTCCACATGACAGAAAATGAACTTCGGGCATTGTTTGAGCCCTATGGCAGCATCGAAAGCGCATCGGTAGCTACAGATCGTGAAACCGGCAGGTCCCGCGGTTTTGGCTTTGTACAGATGGCCAATGACGCTGAAGCAGAAAAAGCAATGGCAGCTTTGAATGGCAAGGATTCCGGAGGCAGAGCCCTCACCGTGAACGAAGCAAGACCGCAAGCCCCGCGCAGCGGATTTGGCGGCGGCGGCGGTGGACGTGACCGGGGACCACGCAGAGAGCCACGTTGGTAAAGCCCAGCACTGCAAGGCGTTTACGGGGAACAACGGAAGCTATCTCATCCCTTCTAACAGCGGAAACCGTTGTCTGCGCTAAGTGCGGACAGCGGTTTGCTATCCGCACTGAACAGGGATCGCAAGACACTGAGCTCACCAGGAAACAGGCCTCGTGGGTGGCAGATCAGCTTGTTTGGGACCACATTCAGGAGCGGAAGCATCACGGAACCATTGAGCTACCGAGCCTTTAAATGCTGCTTTCTCTGTAAAAGTAAGTAAACTGAAGCTTGTAACAATTTTTCACCAATTTTTTAGTCTGATTTTTTGATCCGAACCCCAGGGAACCGGCTGGCCTTTTGACTTTGTCAGCCCAGGATGCGATATGGCAGTTGAGAATAATGGAGCAGCTTCGGCTGCCAGAGTAGAAGGCCATAGTGCTGTTTTTATCGCACTGCGCAAACTGCTGAAGCCGTATGAAGCCGATCTGGCAATCAGAATCGATAAGCCAGGCAACTGTTATCTGGAAACTCGTTCCTCCAGCCTGAATGGAAGACGAATGTTTTTCGCCGGCGCCAAGATCAAGAAGAACTATGTCAGCTTTTACCTCCCGGCTTTGTACATGTTTCCTGATCTGTCTGACAGAATCTCCCCTCCACTCAAAAAATTGATGCAGGGGCAGGCCTGCTTCAACTTTACGGTGGCCAATCAGGACTGGTTTGAGGAACTGAGCAAGCTAACGCAGGCCGGATTCCAGAAACTCAAGAGTGAATCGCTGCTCTGAATGACGCCAAACTGTTGAAAGCAAGCGGCTAACCTCGTATCGCAGCCATAATTAGAATTGCACCAGAAATTGTGATACACTGAAAGTGCTTTAGATCTGTGGTTGCAGGGCTTCTTTTGATCGGGATCTGGTCTCGGGAAACCCACCTTATTTACGTACCTCCAATTGTCTACGGCGAAAATTGAAAATTATCGGCATGAGATCACTCTGCCTCTGACGTTTTCTAAAACGTCTCTGCCAGCACCGCCGCCGATCCAAGAAAGCAAAACTCGAATTGTCAACATTTAAAGAACTACCAATATCTCCCTATCTACAGGACCGTCTAAAAACGGCCAAATTTATTACCCCCACGGAAGTCCAGAACGCTGCCATTCCCCATGCCGTAAACGGCAAGGATGTAGTTGCTACCGCGCAAACCGGTACCGGCAAGACTTTAGCGTTCTTGATTCCGGTAATGGACAAGCTGATGCTACAGGCGGAATCACGCCCTGGAGCCCTGGTGCTGGTTCCTACGCGTGAACTGGCGCTGCAGATCGGCAAACAATATGAGCAGTTGCGGGGCAAAAAGCTTCCTGCAGCGGCCCTCCTGATCGGCGGCGTAGCCGAAGGAGCACAAGTCCGCGCCATGCGTGCCGGAGCAAAGCTAATCATAGCCACTCCCGGTCGGTTTGAGGACTTGCTTGACCGTGAACTGATTTCACTGAACGGCGTGAAGATTTTAATCCTGGACGAAGTGGACAGAATGCTGGACATGGGATTCATACCGGCGATCCGCAGAATTGTCGGCCAGCTGCCCAAACAGCGGCAGACTCTGTGTTTCTCCGCCACCCTTGAACCTTCAGTTGAACACTTGATTCACGATTACGTTCGCGGACCAGTACGGCTTTCTTTCGGTTCCACCAAGAAGGCATCAGAATCCGTACAGCTTACGGCTTATGAAGTTCATACTGACCAGAAGCTGTCACTGTTAAAGCGTTTGTTGAATGACCAGACAGGCCGCACACTGATTTTTGTTCGCACTAAGAGAGCAACCGACCGCCTAGCCGAGAAATTAAAGCGGCAAGGAATGAATGTCGGTGTCCTTCACGGTGACAGATCGCAGTCACAGCGCAACAGCGCTTTGACCGCCTTCCAGCATGGAAAATCACGCGTACTTGTGGCCACGGACGTGGCTTCACGTGGAATTCACGTGGATGACATTGCCCAGGTCATTAACTATGATCTGCCGGCCATTCCTGAGGATTTCATCCATCGGGTGGGCCGTACCGGAAGAGCTGGCGCAACGGGTAACGCCGTAACGTTCTTTTCCGGCGCTGAGCGCTCTGATCTGGCCAGGCTGGAACGGACACTTCAACTGAAAATGCGGCGTGAACGCGTGGATTCTGACCTTACCCGGGAAGAACGCGCCATGCCGGTTGATGTCTCGTCTTTAACGCCGGTGCCGGCCAAGCCGGGCTCCCGGATGCAGCGCCTTCCAGGCGAAGTGCTTCAGCGTTATACGGTTTAACACATCTCCAGCGCTCGGGAGAGCAAGCATCAGGCTCTTCCAGCGCTATTTTTGTCACTGAAGGTCATCAAAAGCCTGATTCTATGGGATGCATTTGACACATTCTCCTATAGAATAGAAGAATGTCTACACAAAACGATCCCAAGGCCGACTTGCTGGTAAAAACTGCCGATTTTTACCGGCGCTCAATTGCCAACTACGGGCAATTTACAAGAACGGAACGGAAGCCACGCACCAAGAAACAACTGGAACAAAGACTTCAGACCATTCTTCAGGAAATCGATTCCTTGAAGATCAAGCCCGTTGCTTCCTGATATCCGGAATTTGTTGAGAGCGAAAGAGCTGTTTACCGTCCCAGAAATGAACCTGGACCGGAGTACAAGCGTTCAACCTTGGACGTAAGCAATCGGCTGCCACTTTGTTGCGAGATAGCAAGACCGTCTCTTTGCAGATGTACCAGTGATAGTGGCTAAACGCTCTCTTATTGATTTGAAAGTAAAGCGGTTTTTTTACTCGCTCCACTCTGCGAGAGGTAACTGTTGGCCACCCACGATAAATTCGACCCCGATTGGAAGCTAGTGAATTCTGACGAAGAAGACAAAGGCTACCTCACACAAAGTGAGGCTAGCGGTTTTATTGGCGTGGAAGTTCCTTCTGCCGATGACATAGACGATCTGGTGATGACACTGGATACCGAAGGCATTGATCTCCAGGAAGGAGAATTGCCTTCACAGCGCAGAAGGCAAACTGGATTTGGCCTGGACGATCAAGAGGAGTTGGACACCACTGCCGCGCCCAGCGCCCTTGATAAGACCAGCGATCCAGTACGCCTTTACCTGCGGGAGATGGGCACCGTTCCACTTCTTACCCGTCAGGGAGAAATTGAAATCGCAAAGCGGTTTGAACGAGGGCATTTACGGGTGCTCAAGGCCATTTCCCGTTGCCCTATCGTGATCAATGAAGTGAAAGCGATGGGGGCAGACCTGGAATCCGGAGCGCGCTCCGTGAAAGAAATGGTGGTCTTCAATGAAGAAGACGTAACCGACGACGTGGTCATGGCCCGTTGCCAGGCGACCATCACAGAAATTAAAAAGATGGTGGACCATTACAACAAAGCCCAGAAGCTTGAAGAAAAGCTCAGCGGAATCAGCAAGAAACAAAATCCGAAGCCATATCGCCGCTGTCTCTGGAAACTAAACCGCGAAAAAGTCGCGGTTTCCCGTGTCATCCGTTCCTTCAAATATACACATCCTGAACGAAAGCGTTTGATTGACCGGGTAACAACGACCACCGACACAATGCGCTCTCTGGACCGGCAGTCTCAGCGCCTGGAAAAGAAATACGAGGCTACTCGGAACGAAGAACATCGCGCGGAGTACAAGCGCCAGCAGAAAAGCTGCACGGCTGACCTCAAACAACTGGAACAGGCGGCAGGTGTCAGCTTTAAAGAACTCTCGCGCACGCAGCGGGAAATAGTGCAAGGCAACGTGGACGCGGAGTACGCCAAGCGTGAACTGGTGGAAGCCAACTTACGCCTGGTTGTTTCCATTGCCAAGAAATACACCAATCGCGGACTGCAGTTTCTGGATTTGATCCAGGAAGGCAACATGGGCCTGATGAAGGCGGTGGACAAGTTTGAATATCGCCGCGGCTATAAGTTTTCCACCTACGCGACGTGGTGGATCCGCCAGGCTGTGACACGCGCCATTTCAGACCAGGCACGCACCATCCGTGTGCCCGTTCACATGATCGAGAACATCAACAAATTGCTTCGGGCCTCGCGCCAGTTAGTGCAGGAACTGGGCCGCGAACCTTCTTCAGAAGAAGTTGCGCAGCGTATGGATATCCCGGTTTCCACCGTCAGGAAAGTGCTCAAGATCGCACAGCAGCCTATCTCACTGGAGAGCCGCGTAGGCGAGGAAGAGGATTCCCGGCTGGGCGATTTCATCCAGGATACCTCTGGGGTTTCGCCGGCAGATGCCATGATCCGCGTGAACCTGAAAGAGCAGACTGCGAGTGTTCTGCGTACTCTCAACCCGCGCGAGGAACGGATCATCAAAATGCGGTTTGGTCTGGAAGACGGCTCCGAGCACACTTTGGAAGAAGTAGGACAGAATTTCCAGGTGACGCGCGAACGCATTCGCCAGATTGAAGTAAAAGCACTGCGCAAACTGCGCCATCCCTCTCGTTCACGCCGTTTGCGAGCGTTTGTGGACCGAAAGACATTCGACAACGGCAACGGTTAGCGTTTAACAGTTCGCCAAAGAAATATATGCCCGGCGTGAGCGATCATAGCCGGGCATTTTTTGTCTTATAGCTTGCTCACACAATTGTTTACGTTGTGTTAAATCGTACTACGAGCAAATCTTCACTTAGTACTGAAAGCAGGTGCATCTCTGCCCAGAGCTGCTGCATCTTTTCACTACATAGCGCGCAAACTTTTGCTCCCCCTGAGCACAGGCTGCGCGTAATACGAAGCGAAAGTTGCGGCGTTGTTCCCTTCCCCGCTTTCGTTAAAGAGAACCCAGGCCCCATGAGATATAGAAACACCCTTCGTCAATCCACCTCCAGAATCATTGAGGAACTTCACCGCATCTGCCGTTTAAGAATTTCACTCGCCATTGCCTCTTCAGCTGCCATCCTTGTGATTGCCGGCTGCGGAAGCGTTGGCGCTTCATCCAGTCCAGCGCCTTCTCCAACACCAATTGGCGCCTCACAATCGCCTACTCCCAGTCCAACGCCTGTGCCTAGCTCCGTCGCCATACCTACGTGGCACATGAACAATGCCCGCACCGGACTCAACGACGAGGAGACGCAGCTTACTCCGGCCAATGTGAATACGGCGGGCTTCGGCAAACTCTTTTCTTACGCCGTTGACGGTTACGCTTATGCGCAGCCGCTTTATATTTCCAATCTCACAATCAATGGAACGGCGCGCAATGTTGTGTTTGTGGCCACTGAAATGGCAAGCGTCTATGCTTTTGACGCTGACAACTTTGGCGACGGCAACCCTCTGTGGAAGACTTCATTGTTGCAAAGCGGTGAAAGCCCCCAACCTGGCGGCAATCCCCAGCCCTTTCAAGGCCTCACTTCTACTCCGGTAATCGACCAGGCATCCGGCACCATGTATCTGGTCTCATCTCAGAAGTCGACAGGTGCTCCTTTCTTCCGTCTACATGCGCTCGATATCACCACGGGTAATGAGCGAGCAGGAAGCCCGGTGGTGATTCATGCTTCCGTGCCCGGCACCAATGCCGAATCGGTGAATGGCACCATCAGTCTCACGGTGGCGTGTCTGCAGCGTGCAGCGCTCCTGCTCTCTCAAGGCACGCTGTTCATTGGTTTTTCTGCATGCCCCACGGGATGGATACTCTCTTATGACGCGGCAACACTTAGCCAAATTGGCGTTCTGAACATGAGCCCCAATGAAGACGGTTATGGTGAATTCGGCGGAGCTGGAGGCGTGTGGATGGGCGGCGGTGGACCGGCAGCCGACGATCAAGGCAACGTTTACATCACAACCGGCAATGGCCCATTCGATGACGGACCAGAGTGGGGAGATTCAGTCCTCAAACTCGATTCCCATCTCCACGTCATCGACCATTTCACGCCGGCCGATTGGGCATTTCTGCAATGTCGCGATCTGGACGTTTCTGCCGGAGGAGTCATGTTGATTCCTGGCCAATCGCAACTGGTGGCTGGCGGCAAAGCAGGAAAGCTATACCTGCTGAACACAGCCAACCTGGGGCAATTACAACCCAACGATGCTGGAGCCGCCCAAACACTCTTCTTCAGCGCCAACCATTCCTCACAAAGCTGCGTAGACAATCATGGGCAGACTGTAACGGGGGAGGCGGGATCTTCAAGCTTTTACAGTACCGGTGCATGGTTCAATGGGCAGCTGTTTGAGGGCAATGATCCTGGTCCGGTAAAGGATTTCCAGTATGGTTCCGGCAAATTGACCGCGATAGGCGCTACACCGGAAGCGATTTCTGCTTTCAGCTATGGCACTACGCCCTTTGTCTCATCGAACGGAACCAGTGATGGAATTTTGTGGGTGCTCGATCATGGCAAGCCAATTCAGGACCCTGTATCCACAACGCCTGCGCCGGCTATGCTGCGCGCTTATGATGCGACCAATATCACTCACCTGCTTTACTCAAGCGCACAAAACCCGGCGGACATTCCCGGCTTTGGCATCAAGTTCACGGCGCCCATCGTTGCAAACGGCAAAGTGTTCATCGCCACCGCTCATGATCCCGTGACTACTGCTTCTCCGCATGGAGAACTTGATATTTACGGACTAAAACAATAAATCTAAAAATACTTGCAAAGGGCCTGCAGGGATGCAGGCCCTTTTTATTTTGCATACGGTAGCAAAGCAGCAGGAGCAGCTCTACGCAACTTCGAGCACTTTTTCTGTTTCTTGAACTTTCTTCCCAGCGAACGAAGTCACGACTCCTTTCACCACAACATAAAGCACGGGAATAAATAACAGGTTAAGGACGGTGGAGAATAACATTCCACCAACAATGGCTGTTCCGATTGAGTGCCGTCCAAGTTTGCCCGCGCCGCTGGCGAAGTAAAGCGGCAGCACACCCAGGATGAACGCAAATGAGGTCATCAGGATGGGACGCAACCGCAACTCAGAAGCTTCAATGGCGGCGTCAACAATGGACCGGCCTTGCTTGATGAGCTGTTCGGCAAACTCCACAATCAGGATCGAGTTTTTTGCCGATAGCCCGATCAGCATCACCAGTCCAATCTGCACGTACACATCATTGACCAGTCCGCGCATGGAAATGAACAGCAACGCGCCCAATACCGCTGTTGGGACGGCCAGCAGAATAATAAAGGGCAGGGCAAAGCTCTCATAGAGCGCAGAAAGAGTCAGATAAACAACCAGAATGCCAAGGCCAAAAATGATGATGGCCTTGCCGCTGGACTCAACTTGTTCCAGCGCCAGCCCTGTCCATTGGAAGGACATCCCCTGCTGCATGTTCTTCTTTGCTAACTCTTCCATCGCCTTCAGGCCTTGCTCGGAGCTGTAACCCGGTGCGGCGGCTCCATCAATCTCTGCGGAGCGGAAAAGATTGTAGTGATTGATGACCTGCGGGCCTGAAGTATCGGTCAAAGAAACAATGTTTCCCAGCGGGACAAGCCCATTCGCATCTGAACGCACATAGTATTGCCGCAGGTCCTGCGCGTTCATGCGGAATGGCTGATCGGCCTGTACGTAGACTCGATACGATCGATTATTGAAGTCGAAATCGTTCACGTACTGCGAGCCCATATACACACCAAGAGCTGATGTGACCTGGTTGATGGGCACGCCGATGGCCTTCGCTTTCTGGCGGTCAATCCCCACCAGCTTCTGCGGATCGTTCGCCGTGAAGCTGGTAAACAGTCCGGTCAGGTCAGGACGGGCGCGGCTACCCGCCACAATTTTGTGTGCAACCGTGTCAACATCTGCCAGGGTGTTACGGCCAAGGTCCTGCAATTCAAACTGGAACCCTCCGAAGCTGCCGATGCCATTGATGGCCGGTGGCTCGAACGGCACAACAATCGCGCCGGGAATTCCAAACAACTTGGGTGCGACTCTGGCAACAATGTCGCTGGCTCCGTGCCCTTTGCCTTTTCGTTCGTCAATTGGCTTTAGAGGCGCGAAAACTAAGCCGTAGTTCGAGGAACTTCCTCCGCTGAGTGAAAAGCCTGGAACGGCAAACGTGCCAAAAACGTCCGGGTCAGCCCGCAAAATCTCTTCCGCCTGCTTGGCGACGTTGGTGGTATAGGCCAGGGACGCTCCCTGCGGGGCCTGCACCACAACGATGAAGTAGTTCTGGTCTTCCTGCGGCACAAATCCGGTGGGCACACGCAGATACATAAAGGCTGTGCCTGCCAGAGCCGCAACAAAGAGAGCAATCATGGCGTAACGGTATTTGAGAGCTTTGCCAATAATTCTTCCGTAGGCAGATCCCAGCCAGTGAATTGCATTATCCACGGCATGCGCGAACTTTGAATACCCACGCGAGAGGGCGTCGATGTGCGTCCACTCGAGCAATGAGTATTTCTGCTCTTCGTTGCGAAGCAGTATTGCCGCCAACGCCGGTGACAGAGTCAGTGCATTAAATAATGAGATGGCAATAGAGAAAGCAATCGTCAATGAAAACTGGCGATACAGAATTCCTGTGGTGCCAGGGAAAAAAGATACCGGCACAAAAACGGAAATTAAAACCAGCGAAGTAGCCACCACGGCGCTGGAGACTTCCGCCATGGCAACTGACGTCGCTCGATGAGGATCGGTCCTGTCATTGTTGATATGGCGCTGGGCATTTTCAATCACAACAATGGCATCGTCCACCACCAATCCAGTCGCAAGGGTTATGCCGAAGAGAGTTAGTGAATTGATGGAGAAATCAAATATCTTGATGAACGCGAAAGTGCCGATGAGAGATACGGGAATCGTGACCGCGGGAATAATCGTGGCGCGCCAATCCAGCAGGAAAAGAAAAATAACCAGAATGACGATGACAATGGCTTCCTCAAGCGTCGTAACAACTTCTTTGACTGAGTCGCCGACCACGGTCGTGGTATCAAAGGCGATTACATATTTCATTCCCGGCGGAAATGATTTGGACAATTCGCTGAGCGCGGCTTTTGCGGCTTTGTCCACCTCGAGCGCATTCGCATTCG
>Ga0206965_10297_pt1 | contig 14529 bp, 17 predicted proteins | sample Alteio_BWOrgHeat_26_FD_152973 | JGI IMG/M metagenome (GOLD analysis project Ga0206965, IMG submission 152973) | Enriched cells from forest soil in Barre Woods Harvard Forest LTER site, Petersham, Massachusetts, United States -... | ecosystem: Environmental > Terrestrial > Soil > Temperate forest >...
TAAAATCAAAGGTTTAAACATGGGTGCTGATGATTATCTGCCTAAGCCTTTTTCTTTGTTGGAACTTGCTTCAAGGATGAATGCAATCACTAGGAGGAAGCATGGTTTGCAGAAGAATGTCATCAAGATTCATGGCTTCGAAATGGATATTCAAAATCGTTCGGTTCATTATGGAGATGCTTCGGTTCCGGTCACTAAAAAGGAGTTTGATTTGTTGCATTATCTTGCTCTTCATAAGAATAAAGTCCTGACTCGTTTGCAATTGACCGAACATATTTGGGGAGAGATTCTTGAGGATGATTATGAATCCAATTACATAGATGTTCATGTCAAGAATCTTCGGAAGAAATTGAGTGAATTTGGTAACTGCGATTTCATTGAAACAGTTCGTGGCATTGGCTATCGGGTGTCTATGCCTAAGTAATATTCTTTCTTTAAATCTCGAATGAGACTTCTTTTAAAATTCACTTTATTCAACACCTTTTCGAAGATATTGATAGTGGGTGCTTTATTTCTTTTCTTGCCAACTATTATCAATAAAGTTGTCTATGAACATATTGATACTCGTATTATCGGTAAGATGAACAAGTATCTTAAAATTATCAAAAAGGATGGCATCAAGGAGCTTAAAGATGATGAGGATTGTGCTTATGGGAATTATAATTTGCTGAAGGAAGAATACATCGAAGTAAATGCTACGGATAAGCAAATGGGAAATTATACCATTGAAAATGGCGAGCGTAACTTTGAGGGAGAATTGTTGCCCTATAGAATATTGACCCGGACTTTTGTCTATGACAACCAGATATACCTTATGGAGATTGGTGAGGGGCTTTCGGTAATGAATCTCTTGTTAAAAACATTGAAGAATTATACCCTGAAATTGATGACGGTATTTCTGATAATTTCATTACTGCTTGATGTGTCCTTCACGCGCTTTCTGATGAGACCTCTCAACAGAATTATCAATAAGAAACTGAAGCAAACAAAGCATCCGACTACTTTTGATTTTAGTATAAGTAAAACTAATACCCTTGACTTTAAATATCTTGAAGAAAGCATCAACGATATGATGCATAAGATTCAGAATGCATTCAATATTGAGAAGGAATTTATCATGAACGTATCGCATGAGTTGCTTACTCCCATAACTATTCTGCAGAGTAAGTTCGAGAATATTCTTGCTGATGAAAATACTCCTGCTGATGTATCAGAGAAACTTATGGAATCGCAAAAAACTCTCAACCGTCTCAATAAAATCATTAAGACTTTGTTGTTGATTTCCAAGATTGAAAACGAACAATACATTAAAGAGGATTCGGTACATTTAAAAGAATTAATATATGAAGTTATCGAAGAAATAGAGGAACGATTGACAGAGAAAAACATCTCTATTGATTTGAAATTTCAGGAAGATTTTATCTGTAAGAATTGTAACAAATCATTGCTCTTCACCATGTTTTTCAATCTCATCAATAATGCCATTAAATACAATAAACCGGACGGAAAAATTATCATTAAGGGTTATAAATCGGGAGAATATTTTATATTGGAAATTACGGATACAGGTGTAGGCATTGACAAAGAAAACATTGAGCATATCTTTGAGCGATTCAAGCGATTTGATATTAAGGGTATAGAGGGATATGGGCTTGGATTGCCGATAGTGAAGACGGTTCTGTTATTCCATGATATAAATATCCAAGTAACTTCTGAAAAAAATATCGGAAGTACTTTCAAATTATTCTTCAAGCAGAACGCTTAACTATTAATTCCAATTTCAAATCTGTAATGACATTTGAAGGATGGAATTGTGTTTTCCATAACCTGTGATGTTAAAGAGTAATACCATTTATAAATCAAAAAACGTTCTAAAAATGGAATTGTAAACAGTATGAAATGTCAGCTTTATTATATTAGACCTCTTTCATAATTATTCTGTTTTTGGCAATAAATTGCTCATGAAAAGGAATTAAGTCCCAGAGAGACGACCTTTTGGCAATAAATCCTGACTAATATGAAAGGTCTTCCCTCTTGGACTTTAATAGACATTGTTATGTTATTATTACTAATTATTAGGGAATAGGGTATAAAGGTATAGGTATAAGGTTTTGGATAATGAAAAAACTTTATACCCTATACTTTTATACCCTATACCTTTATACCTTATTCCTTAATCTTCCTTTTATTGCATTCCCCAAGAAGGGAATGTCATAAAAGGAAAATTATAGGGATACCTCGAACTTCATCGTGAAGGTCGTGGAATTCTGCGTGAAGGTCGTGGAATTCTGCATGAAGGTCGTGGAATTCTGCGTGAAGGTCGTTATCTTCTGTCTGAAGGTCGTGGAATTCTGCGTGAAGGTCGTGGAATTCTGCGTGAAGGTCGTGGAATTCTGTCTGAAGGTCGTGGAATTCTGCATGAAGGTCGTGGAATTCTGCATGAAGGTCGTTATCTTCTGTCTGAAGGTAACGACCTTCTGACGGAATATCTCTCCGCCGTCCTGTTTTGCCTCCTCCAAAACAGCATTTACAACGGGAAAACGGGAAATTTTGAGGGAAGTAGATTTTGGACACTCTTTTAATAAATTGACAGGACTGTAAGGAGGTAGAAATATTAAAACGATATTCTCTGGTATCTTTAATCCTTTTGCTTTATGAAAAGCACCATTGTCAAGGAACATAATTTTTAATTCGGCAGGTTTTTGAAGCGTGAATATATCTAAGAATAGGATTATTAAGTTTTTTCGTCAGCTCACTTTTAAGATGTTCATCAATAAGTGGTTTGATATTACTCATCCTTTTGAATTCAAGCAGCTTTTCAATGCCTCAGTCAATACATGATTTGCGCCATCATTGAGCAGTGTCAGGATCAACTCCAATTGTTTTGCTAATTCCATTTTACTCAATGGAACTTCTGATTTTTTCAACAGGATAAGCATTTGAATACTGTTCTTCAAGTGAACAGGCTGTTTCTTTAAACAAGACTTTAAATAAGGTAAGTCTTCTTTGATAATAACTTTGAGTGGGTTTGCCATAGGGAGGCAAAATAAAAAAATATGTCTATTAGGGGAAATACCGTATTCAAAAATCTTTAAACAACCAATTCTTTAAAATTAGTCGGATTTGTATTTAGAAATGGTATTACCTACTATCATGGCTAAATTATGATTTTAATAAGTAGGTAATCCCGAATTCACATTATAAATATATTCTGTGCCTATACTACAGACGAGGCACCGTATATATTCCTCATCTTCGGAATATTATTGGCAATACTTTTTATAAAAATCTGCTGCCGGCTGATAACCAAAACTTGCAGCCTTCTGAAAATCTAAACAAGCATTGACCTTATCATCCATATTGAGATATACAATACCGCGATTATAATATGCTTGGGCAAAATTATGGTCCAGTTCAATAGCCTTATTAATATCTATAAGAGCTTCCTTTCGCTTCAACTGATTATTCAAGAGACATCCCCGGTTTAGATAGGCTTGAAAATTATTGGGATCCAATGCTATTGACTTGTTTAAATCGTTTGATGCAATATCAAATTTATTCTTCTTGGTGAACATATTTCCTCGGTTGCTATAGAAGTCAGAATTATCCGGGTTAAGTTTTATTGCTTTATTAAAATCCGGAAGTGCTCTGTCAAATTGGTTTTCTTTTGTAAATAGATTAGCTCTTTTTTCATAAGCTTCAGAATAGTTTGAATCCAATTGAATAGCTTTATCTAAATATTTTAATGCCGCTGCGGTGTCGTTTAAAACAGTCAATACATTACCCAAATTACTATATGCCACCACCCATCTTGGATTCAGCTCAATTGCCTTTTTATAATCTCTTATTGCTTCCGGTAATTTATTTTGTATGTTATATTGAGTCGCCCTGTTGCAATAAGGTCTGGCTTTATTCGGGGACTTTGAAATCACATCACTCCACATTGTCAAACCATCTTTCCAAATCTTATTTCTTGAATAAGTCAGGCAGGAATTTGAAACTATTATTAACAGCAAAAGCGTGATGGCAATATTTTTATATTTGTCCCAAAGAAACATGAAGATGCCCGAACTTATAATCAGAAAAAAACCAAAAGATGGCAGATAGGTCCTGTGTTCATAAATCAAATCGCTGATAGGGATTATGCTTGATTCCACTATCATTGTAAGAAAAAACCAGAATATGCCAAAAGAAATTATTCTGTTCTTATTGTAAAGAAAAATTCCGAGAACTATAATTGCAGAAAGAAACACAAAGCCTAAAATTGTTTTGATCTCAAAGAAACTATTTGATATTGGAATATCATAATCGAAATTTTGATTAATCGGCAATAACAATAGTTGAATATACTTTGGAATGATAGTAAACTGCGTTAAAAGATAATTTGTAGAAGTGATAGTCTTATAGTCATTATGTTCATCAGGTGACAAAGGTTTGAAAATATCAAATGAAAACGTAAATAGGGCTACTAATATAAATCCTAAAAAAGCTGTCAGTAGCAATATGATCCTGTAATCTTTAAAGTATATTCTAAATCTTTTTGTTTGGAAAAAGAATACCTCAACCATAAGGATAGCAAAAGGAAGTGTGTAGGCATTCTCCTTGGAATGTAATGCAAAAATTCCTGAAATGACAGAGCTGGCGAATAAAAAATATTTAGAATAATTGGTTTTATCATACAACCTTGCTTTTAAATAAAGTGCAACAGAAAGAAAGTAAAACAGTGCCGCTATAGATGCTATTCGCTGAACAGTATAAGTTATAGATTCTGTAGCAAGAGGGTGAGAAACAAAAAGTAATGCTATAATAAACCCTATATATTTTTTATGCTTAATTATTAGGTTATTACGAAAGGCAGGGGAAGAAAAAATGAGAATGGTGAGCCACCAAACCAATAAAGCATTGACAAGATGAATAAACAAATTAAAAAGATGGTAGCCCCATACATTAAGTTTTCCAAAATGATAATTAACAGCAAAAGTCAGATCTGGTATAAAACGGTTGTGTTCGTAATTCCATAACGCTTTCAGATTTGACAAACCGTGTACTTTTGAATTTCCAACGATATTTGACATATCATCAAATTGGAAAGGACAATCAAAAGAATTAGAATAAATAATAATGCCCAAAAGGATAACAATTGCCAGTCCAATGAAATCAAAGTATTTATTGTTACCAGGCTTATTTTTGGACTGCTGATATCTTTTTTGGGAAAGTTTATTATTGTTTGGTTTACTCATATTAATAAATTTATTTCATACATGAAGTAGAAAGAAAAAAAAATTGATTTAATCCTAATGGAAGTATTGATTATAGATACTCCTTGCAGGTTCAAATCCTAATTCCATCGCCTTCTTTAAATCATTATAAGCATATTCCTTTTTCCCCGAATTCAATTCTGCTGCAGCCTTACTGGTATAAGCAACTGCAGATTCAGGGTCAATTTCTATTGCTCGTAAAAAATCAGAGATGGCTTCTACATATTTCTTTTCTATAGAAAAAACGGTACCCCTGTTAATATAGGCATCTGTATAATTTGGGTTTATTCTCAAGGCACTGTCAAAGTCATTTATTGCCAGATCAAATTCTTTCTCATCCTTAAAAATATTTCCTCTGTTATTATAAACCCTATAGGAGTTTGGGTTTAGTTTGATGTTTTTATTGAAGTCCTCTAAGGACTCTTTATATTTTTTAATGTTAGAAAAAAGATTTCCTCTGACATAATATGCATCATAATTTTCAGGTTGGAGAGCAATCGCCTTATTTAGGACTGGCAAAGCTTTATCATATTGCTTCTCCAAAAAATATGAAGATCCCAGGGCAACATATATACGGGCTTTATTCGGAGAATTAGAGGCTGCATTGCTGTATAGAGTTTCCTCATTTTTCCAAACTTCATTCCGTTGGAATGTTAAATAGGAATTCGTAACAACGATGAATGAAAAAATAGCAATGGAAAGATTTTTATATTTATCCCAAAGAAAAACATATAAGCCGGTACTGATAATCAGAAAAAAGCCAAATGAAGGTAGATAAGTTCGATGTTCAACAATTAAATCACTAATTGGAATGATACTGGACTCAATTGATAAAGTTAGAAAAAACCAGATGATTCCAAAAGAAAGAATTCTATTTCTGTTATAAAGAAAAAGCGCAAGAATGAGTAGTGATAAAAGAAAAAGGAAACACAACAATGTTCTTATTTCGAAAAAGCTATTTGATATCGGGTAATCATAATCAAAGTTCTGATTTATCGGGATAATTAATAATTGAATGTATTTCACAATAACACTGAATTGTGTGAGGAGATAATTTAATGATGTTATCGTTTGGTAATTATTGTATATATCAGGAGGGAGAGGTTTGAATATCAGGGCTGAAAATTCTATTAGAACAAAACTTATTAAACCTATAAGTCCAGCTGTACATAAAAGAACTCTATAATCTTTAAAATTGATAGGAAGCTTTTTTGTTTGAAAAAAGAACAATTCTATAAGCAAAATAGCAAATGGAATTGTTACGGCATTTTCTTTGGATAGCATTGCCAAAACGGCTGAAATAAAGGAACCTGCATACAACAAATAGTTTGATCTAATATTGCTTTTATCCAGACGAGCTTTCATATATAGAGCAATCGACAGAAAATAAAATAGTGCAACCATAGATGCTAATCTTTGAACAATGTATGTTACAGATTCCGCAGCGAGCGGATGAGAAACGAAAAGCAGTGCTGTTAGAAATGCTATTGATTTTTTATGTTTGGTTATAGAATATGACTTTAGATTTGGGGTAGAAAGTATCAATAGAGTCAGCCAAAAAACCAAGCATGAGTTTAGAATATGAATAAATATATTTACAAGATGATACCCTGCAACATTGATTTTGTTAAAGTGATAATTAAGAGCAAAGGAAAGGTAAGGGATAAAACGCAAAGGTCCATACTCAGCCCATAAGGCTTTAAGATTGGACAAATTATGAATATTAGAATTGTTTTCAATGCTTATGGTATCGTCAAAATGAAATGAACAATTTAAGGAATTAGAGTAGATTATTATTCCAGTAAGAATAATTATTGACAGACACGTAAAATAAAAATATCTGTCTTTATTTATTTGATGATTCGACTGATGATTATTAGTATTGGGTGCCTTTTTCTTATGCTCCGCCTTTGGTTTTGCTTTAGCCATATATAAATCAAATTTCTTTTATTTGATTTGACTTATAACTTATCTCATAAAGCCTTGCCAAAAAGTTTGCAAAGAAGGGGGGCCAAAATTTCATAAACATTTTTATATCTTCTTTCTTTCTTAAACTGTTTTCCAAACCATTGCTGGTAGCTGATTCAAGATGTATTCTTTTTTTAAGAAGTTTTTCTTTTATAAAAACAAATCGCCCTTCAATACCTGACATATACCTCCAGGCTTCCCAATCTACATTACACAAGAAATCTGTGGAAAACTGAAACTCTGTGAGCTTTTCAAGATTATACATGACAGTAGGGGCGGATATCGGGCAACCAAAAGACAATAGCCCTCGCTTCCAGAATTTATACCGAATATTATTCTTGAAGGGCATAAAGAATCTGAACATCATTAGCTTTACATTCAGTAGTAAGGTGCCTGATCTTTCATTTAAATTAACCAGTTCGGAGTAGTCGGTAAAGCAAATTAAAGTGTCCTTAAATTTTTCCGCATAGCGAAGACAAACTTCAGTATAATCCTCCATATATAAATCATCCTGATGCACTAAGGTAAGATATTTGGTTTTTGCATGTTGAAGTCCAAAGTTATAATCATGTGCCAGACCATGTCCTGCTTCTGTAACAAAGACTTCTATGTTATATTTTTTGGCAATTCTATTAATATAAGCTGACGGTGTAGATGTGGAGATATAAATATTGCTTTCAATGGATTGATTTCTCAGTGATGCAATACATTTCTCAAGATAGGGAGAATCTTTGTATGCTAAAACTACAAAGGAATGATTTTTCATATTTGAAATATCAGTATTTTTTTAAATAGAATCTGATTTATTATTACAGTCAAGGGTGAGTTCATTCATGCCACTATCATCTTCTGCTCCTTTTGCTGAGTTGATATTTATTTTTGCTTTTTCAACTTTAGCTGATGATTTGATGCAGCCATTTGTAAGTGCTCCTATTGCAACTATTACAATAGCGAGAAAATAAATTTTCTTTTCCATTTTCATATTATTTTAAAAAATTTGTTTATAGTGAAGGTAGAGACTGAAGTAGAACATGAAGATTAGTCCTACTGAAACCAGTAGCCAATAAGCTGGGACTTTAAAGGTCCAAAATGTCTGTTTGTTATTTGTGCTTCTTTCCATATCTTATTTTATATAATTAATTTCTTTGGCAAAAGGAAACTGCGAGGGATTCGCAGCCTCCATAATAAATAAATTTACACTTAAACTTAAACTAACTCTATATCTTTCCATTTTCAAAACAGGTTATCTTTATCGTCCATATATGTCTTTGCAAATACTGAATCCTTATCGTCTTCTGCTCCTTTTGCTTCTTTCATATTTCTTTGTTCAACTTTCGGATTTGATTTCATATATCCGAATATACTTATGGCAATTGTAATTACTATTATAATTGCTGTCATAATATAAAATATCTTTCTCATCCCTTTATTTTATAAATTTTGAAAGGTTGAAAAAAGGGGTTGCGAAGCGACGCGCAACCCCTCGAACCAAATAAATAAATTTATGAACCAATTAAAATGAAATGTAGTAATCATATTATATAGGAGGCAAATGCCTGATCGTTGGGTAGTGCTATACATGGAGGAGGAATAATCAGACATGATTTTTCGTCTGTAATATTTCTCTGAAAATTTTCTGTTATTTACGCTATACATCTTATTTCTGTTTGACGAAACAAAATACGGGATAAAAAATTTACCAACCAAATATTTTGTTAAATACTGTTAAACATTAACTAAAATGACATTACTTTTTTTGATGATAAATAAATTTTAAAAGTGTCTGAAAGCATCTACAATAAAGGGTTTATAACATCCTTGTTTTATTGAATAAATACATTTATATTTCCTTAAATTTTTTTATGTTTAGTAGTTAATAAGTGTTATTTTATCAATAATTTTAAGATACTTTAACTCTTTTTTAGGCTTTTGAAGTTGTGGTAATTTGATGCTTGGGGGGATGAAAAGATGTGTGTAATATTCCTTGAAATATCAATAAAAATATAATGACTGTCGGTTTTTATACACCAAATTTCGTCTTGTCATTCCTACGAAGGAGGAATCCTATTGAAATATGGATAGGATTCCTCCTACGTCGGAATGACAAGCCCTCACAGTTATTATTGTAATTGTATTCGTGGTGTATAGAAACCGACAGTCATTTTTTTATTTTTTCTGCATCCATTTTATTTTCACTTCTACCCAAAATCGGTTTGGGCAAGGGTGCAGATGATTTCGGACTTATGGAAAATGCAACGAGGCAGCATAATAATTATAATGGCAGCCTCGGAAATCTTGAGATGAGTGTAAACGTTTCAAAAAGTCTCAAGAGCAATCACACAAGTCCTATTCGTCATTTTAGAACTTCCAAACTTCTTTTGGAATGTGCCAAAAGTGATTCGGGTAATACCTGCCTAATTATGGTATTGCCCAAACGTGATTCGGGGTCTCCCGAAATGACTTTGGGGTCTCCCAAAATCGTTTTGGGAGACCCCGAACGTATTTTGGGAAAGCCCGAGATGGTTCGGGATATCCCAAAATCGTTTCGGGACATCCCAAAAGGAACACGGGATATTCCAAACATCACGAACGACATCCTAATTTCACCGGTATGTGCTGTATTTCAGTGCATTGGAAGATTTTTTGTTCTGCACGTGCAGAAATTAAACACGTTTCGCCTGATTCCAAACTAAACATTTGGAATGGTATGGCTCAATATATATAATGACTGTCGGCTTTTATACACCAAATTTCGTCTTGTCATTCATGACAAGCCCTCACAGTTATTATATTGTAATTGTATTCGTGGTGTATAGAAACCGACAGTCATTAAAAATATTCATAAATCGTAAAAATATTTTGAAGATTATTTGAAATGCTTACTTTTGCCGTCTTAAATAATCAAAAAAATGATGCAGAGCCATACTAATATTAGTTATTCACAAAGTGCCTCAAGGGGTATGAATGGCGGCTTTGCATCGTTATTACATCCAAGAAAAAGTATCATTTCGGACAAGAGTTCTGTGATTTCTACAGGACTATTTAACCAGCGATTTGGAGGAATTGTATCCCTTCAGCCATCTAATTTGGCAATTGTGGTGAAACCCAGTTACTGGGAAACTTGCTCTGAAGTGGTCTTTGATGGGGTATAGAAATCAATTAGAAATTACGAATTACGGATTAGGAGTCCCGGAAGGCGCATTTTGGAGTCTGGGGGGATTGAATTCAACTATTAGCAAGATTTATTCCGTTACATTTCCGGTATATGTAAAGAAGTGGCTGACTTATTCCGTTACATTTCCGGCATATATAACGAAGTGGCTGACTTATTCCGTTACATTTCCGGCATATGTAACGAAGTGGCTGACTTATTCCGTTACATTTTCGGCGTATGTAACGAAGTGGCTGACTTATTCTGTTACATTTCCGGCGTATGTAACGAAACGGCTGACTTATTCTGTTACATTTCCGGCGTATGTAACGAAGTGGCTGACTTATTCTGTTACATTTTCTGTTGCAGCACCTGCAAGTTTTGGAATAACAGAGCCATTCAACATAGTTTCAAGTATTCAAAAATTCAATTAACAATTATATAAATAAATTAAAATTAAAAAAATGAAAATGATTAACGGTAAATTAGAAAATGAAAAAGAAATCTGTTTCGTGGTATTTGACGAATTCAGAATTAACATGGGAACAGACTCGATGTCTGAAGAAGAAAAATTTGAAAGGATTAAAGGAAGAATCCTTGTCATGTCGGTCATCGGTCATGATTTTGTAAAGCAAAATAATAATGAATTCGCGGCTCAAATTCTCAAGTTCTCGAATGCATTAAATGGTTCTACCGGTCCTACGGCATTGGCAGATAAGTATAGTTATACTACTGCTCAATTGCTTTCCATTAAAAATGATGCAGCGTATTTCGGTTACTGGAATCTGAAACATGATGTAGGGACTGATTATGCAAAAGCCTGGACAGACAAAGGCAAAGAGATTAGAAAAGGTACCGGAACATCTGTAACCGCCTGGCCTATGGGAGATCCGCTCACATTACCTACTGTGCCACCGACGGCAGTGCTTCCGGGAATAGACCATCGTTTTCGGTTAATGGCAAATTGGGCTAAGAAACAGGAAGATATTTATTCTGTTGGCGATGGCATCACGATGGGCATTGAAGTTAATTCCACACCATTCGTTCCGAGTGCCGGAAAGCCAGATTTGACAGTAGAATTGAGCGATGGCGGACATCCATTAATAGCTGCTACAAAAAGCGGCTATACAGGTTTTAATATTTACAAGAATTCTAATGACGGCAAAGGATTTGTATTTCTTTATAAATGCAATGACCCAAGTTGTTCAGATATGACAGCCCTTCCTGCATTAAACGTTACTGCTGCATGGACCTATAAAGCTATGTATGTTTTCGGTGCAGAAGAAGTAGGAACCATGAGCGATCCTGTTACAGTTTCAGTGATAGGAACGGTTTAAATTAATTGCGAATTACGATTCAGGAATCAGGAAGCCCTCGGATGTATAATTCGAGGGCTTTTAATTTTTCACAATGGTGTAGTTCCCCAAATTTTCCCTTTTCATCCTTCTATGATATGACCCTTTTTCGGGGTCATGCAATAGAAGGATAGTGGGGATTGTCGGTACTAATACAAAGAGCATTTTTAGGAGTTGGCGTAAAGTAATTTTGATAAAAATCTTTCGTTATTATATGGAATGAAAACTTTGATGAACATCATTGTTTGTTGCCTGCATGTGCTGCCAATGGCTCTGTTCGGACAAGTCGAGATTAGGAATATCAGCTTGAAAGATCCTGATGCGAACCTCTTATACCGAGGGTGGATCAATGAGATTTTGGTGTCGGGCATTGATTCTAACAGGGTCATCGCGATGACTTCTTATTATGACATGATGGAGATTATACAGGTGAATAAAACTCTCTTAAATGTAACACCAAAGTTTGGATACCGGACACAGCCAGTCTGTGATACTCTTTATTTATTCGTGGATGGGGTGAAGGTTTTAGCTAAAGATTATGATATCAAAAGAGTCCCTCCACCGATATTCAGAATAGGATGTTTGAAGTATAATGACACGGTAACGGTGGCGCAGCTATTAGCTGATCCTGAAGTGCATTTCTTTGAGCCTGACATGCAATTAAACCTGAATTATAAAGTTGCAAGTCTTGACATGATTCTTATAAAGAAAGATAATGACATCATTCATGAGTTTGAAAGATTAGACAACAATAGATTCACTACCCTCGAACAGGAATTGATAGAACAAATGCAGCCTGGGGACAGGATTGTTTTCTTGAATATAAAAATCAAGGGTCCAGATGGACTGACGCGACCTGTTAATGAATGGAGATTTGTTATTAAATAATTTCCTAATTCGATTCAGTAAAGAAATTTTTCTTCTCATCCTTCTATGATATGACCCTTTTTCGGGGTCATGCAATAGAAGGATGGTGGGGGTTGTCGGGAAGAAGAAACTTAAGGAAAGTATTTATAAATCTCTTTGCGATTCATAAATCTTAAAAGAATCAGAGTATCCTTTTCTATCTTAAATCCTAAACGATATTGTCACACCCTGATCCTGTAATATGAACCCTTGCTTTTTATTTTCTTCAGATGATTCACCTCTGCCAGAGAAGCACTGTTTTCAGGTATTTCAATAACTTCTTGCAATTGAATTGCTAACTTCTTATTCTTTACTTTTAAGACATCTTTTTCGAAGGAAGAAAGGACTCTTATCTTCATTGTCCTTTCGACACTTTATCAAGATGTGTTTTGACTTTAGTCATACTCCCTTTACCTGATTTCTCGGCTTCTTTGAGAGCGGCAATAAAGGCTAAGTCCTCCATTTCATCTGATGAGAGCGTTGTCGCTTCCTTCTTCATTTTCTTTAATAAATTCATGAAAAAATCAGTCTCCGATTTCGACTTGCTTGGTATCAATATGTATTGCATAACTGTATGATTGCTTATTATTAATAAGAATGCAAAGTTAGGAATAATATCATTAACGAATTCTATTGGTAAGATGAATGGTCACGTTCGATTCTTTACCCCAATCCCTATGAAATAAATTGCTATCAACAAAGCCCCAATCCCTGATACAATAAAGGTCAATTGAGGATAATAGACCACCCACAACAGCCCAGCGATGCTGCTTGATAAGAGTGCCAGGATGCTGGAGATGGCAGAGAAGAAGCCGATGGCAGTAGCGGTTTCGTCCTTCGGAGTGATTTTAGAAATCCAGGCTTTAATGATTCCATCGTTGCAGGCGGCATAGATGCCATACATGAAAAACAGAATGTAAAGCATCGGAATGCCCGTGAGATGTGCCATTCCGAGATACACCGCCGCGAATAAAATCATGCCGGAGATGAACATCGCTTTCATCCCGATCCTATCCGCCGTATGTCCGATAGGATAGGATGCGGCAGCAAAGATGATGTTGTAAAAGACATACACCCCGATGACTTCGCGGTCCGTGAAGCCGGTGCTTTTAGCCATCAGCAATAGCAGCATATCAGTACTATTGATGAGCGTGAAGGCAAAGAACCCGATGGCGATGCGCTTGAATTCCATTGAAGCTCCTTTCCAATAACCGATGAATGCAAAAGGGTTTAAGGTCGCGACTTTCGGAGCGGAATGCACAGGCTTTTCTTTGATCAGGAAAGTAAGCATCACGCCGATCAATGCAGGAGCAAAGGCGATGAAGAATAGCCATCTGTATTGCCCGGGATAGTAGTAAAGATAAATCAATGCCACGACAGGTCCGATAGCCGCACCCGCAGTGTCCATGCCTTGTCTGAATCCGAAGACCTTGCCCTTGTCTTCGTTCCTGGTAATGGATGACAGGAAAGCATCGCGCGCGCCGGTCCTCACACCTTTCCCGAGCTTATCCATGAAGCGCGCCGTGAATACCCAGCCCACATAAGTAAACATCGCAAGCATCGGTTTGGATAAGCTGCTAATCAAATATCCGAGCCTCACGAAAGGAATGCGTATTCTCTTCTGGTCGGATAATTTTCCAAAGAAACCCTTACCGATTCCAGCCACAGCTTCTGCGAACCCTTCTAATATTCCGATTGCCAATGCCCCAAAACCGATGCTCTTAAGATATACAAGCATTATGGGATAAAGCATCTCGCTCGAAATATCATTGAACAAGCTTATCAGCCCAATGATGAGGATGGTTTTGGTGATTACTCTTTCTTTGCTCATTCGTTAATTGTCTAATCGTTGATTGCGTTTTTGTTTAATCGTTAATGGTGAAACGTCAAA
>Ga0206965_10298_pt1 | contig 14524 bp, 3 predicted proteins | sample Alteio_BWOrgHeat_26_FD_152973 | JGI IMG/M metagenome (GOLD analysis project Ga0206965, IMG submission 152973) | Enriched cells from forest soil in Barre Woods Harvard Forest LTER site, Petersham, Massachusetts, United States -... | ecosystem: Environmental > Terrestrial > Soil > Temperate forest >...
CTCGCGGTCAGTCCAGGACTCATAGATACCTGCAAAAGACAATAGTTCGCGGTCTTTGAGATAGATATAGTAGGGATATTTCTTGCTGTTATAATCCCTCCAGTCATAAAAACCGGAGGCAGGAATCTATTTATATAAATAGTTTATGGGTTTATCTTCTAAAAGAAAAAAAGTAGATGATGAAAAGCACGAACTATAAAAATTTATCCCCAATTTAGATTTCCTGAAACAGTCACTATATAAGTCATGATTCTCCTTAGATAATTACTCGTTTTCAAGAGACTAAGTGCCAAAAAAACTATATGTTTAGCACCACTAAAGATATAAATCGTGTCGCGACTTATGTCTTTAGCGCAACTAAAGATATCTTTAGTACCATTCGCAGTCTCTTGAATAGCACTAAAGATATCTTTAACGCCGCTAAAGATATCTTTAGTTGGGCAAAAGATATCTTTAGTGCCACTAAACATATCTTTGGTGCCGCTATAGATATCTATGGCGCCACTAAAGATATAGTTTTTTCCGCTCAAGACCTAATTATTCCGACTCTTGATCAACAATATATACTGTATTACAATAGTATATCCATTTTGCATTTTCTGTGTACTCGTGGGATTTGAAGGTTTTCAGGTGATTTTAGAGGCATAAGAAATTCCTCAAAAAAAGAACTAAAAACAAAGATAAAAAAGCTATTACAAGGCTTCACTTTTATTGACTTTACAATAACTAAAAAGTCCCCTGATAAATTATCAGAGGACTTTTCAATTTCTATATTCTGATGTATTAGAACTATTTGATTACTGCATGTTTCTCTCCTTTTGATGGTTTAGGTTAATTCTTGAATTTCCCTGTTACCTATATAAATGAAAAGGCGGCGCTTCCGAAATAATGGAAGCACCGCCGCTTTCGTTAAATTAAAAAAAGTTTATTGTACTACGATCTTTGTTTGCAGAACAGCATCTCCTTGTTGGAAAAGAATCATGTAGATGCCTTTCGCTACTTCCGAAAGATTCATCTGATATTGATTTTCTCCTATTACAGAGGTGTGATCTTCATTAAGAATTATTCTTCCTGTTACATCCATCAGTCTCAATGAATATGCCCCTTCTACATCCGAATTGAATACGATATTCAATAATCCGTTGGTAGGATTAGGATATGCCTGAAGATCGCTTAAATCTTCGGAAGCCATACCATCACCGTCTTCCCTGGCACTCAGAGTAGAGAAAGTCTGTATGGCACTCCAGGGGGAGGAATTAGTGTGGGAGGCATTACAGAAAGTCATTATCTGCCAGTCATACACAGTATTTCGCGTCAAGGCAGAGAAGGTATAATGGGTATTAGGCGCAATGGCATAGGTAGTCCAGGTATTGAGATTATGCTTGCTGATCTGAATAGCATAAGCAGAATAACAGGATGGCTGTACCCAGTTGGCAACGGCTGTAGTAGCCGCAATATTAGTAGTTGAAAGATTTGCAGGAGGTACACATGCACTTATTGCTACAGTGGTCGCGGCAGTTCCTGAACATCCATTTACATTGGTAACAGTGATAGAATAATTACCACCGGTCGAAACTGTAATGCTTTGTGTGGTGGCTGCATTATTCCAAAGGTAAGTAGTGAATGAACCGACAGTCAATGTGGCAGTAGTAGATGAACAAAGATTCCCGCTAACCGTTATGCTTGGTACCGGAAGAACAGTAACAGTAACTGTTTTCATGGTACTGCCAGTACATCCGGCTCCATTAGAGACTGTAACTACATAACTGCCGCTTGATGTGGCTGTAATAGATGAACCTGTAGCCCCCGTACTCCAATTATAAGTTGAATAAGCGCCTACGCTCAACACCACTGAACCACCCTGGCAGAATGAGGTAGGACCATTTGCAGTAATTGAAGGAGCAAGCAAGGTGGTAACAGTAACAATCTTTGAAGCTGTTCCAGTGCACCCGCTAGCATTGGTTACAGTAACCATATAATTTCCTGCAGCAGTGACGGTAATGGAAGCCGAAGTAGCACCATTGCTCCAATGGTAGGAAGCAAATGAACCTGCATTTAATATTGCCTGACTACCGGAACAAATAGTGGAAGGTCCAGTGATGGATGCGTTGACAGATACGGTAGTAGTAGTAACACTTGCTGTCGCAGTGCATCCGTTTTGATCAGTGCCTGTTACTGACCAGGTGCCGGGTCCTACGCCTATTCTATTCACGATGTGCGAACCATCATTCCATGTATAGCTTACGATACCAGTACCACCTGTTGTTGTTACCGTGATATTAGATCCATTACAATTTGAAAAAGTGGTTAGGGTAATCAATAATGGTGCAGGTCCGGTTGCCACAGCGGTTCCTGTAATGGTACACCCGGTTACAGAATCCGTAACGGTTACGGTATAGGTTCCGGCAGCCAATCCATTAATCAGGGAATTAGTTGCTCCATTACTCCATAAATAGTTCTTGAAGGTCGGAGAACCTCCTCCTACTGAATATGAAACCGTATTTCCTCCACAAGGTGCAGGTGGTGTCGGGAATATACTCGTGAAACCATACAATGGAGCATAGGAAGTAGTGGTGACACTGGCTGTGGCAGTACATCCGTTTTGATCGGTGCCTGTTACTGTCCAGATGCCTAGTCCTACTCCTACCCTGTTCACAATAGTTGAAAGATCATTCCATACATAGGTTACCAAGCCTGTTCCGCCTGTTGTCGTGACAACAATATTAGAACCGTTGCATTGGGTTTGGGTGACTGTTAAAGTAATATTTAGAGGAACTGTAGCAGTTGTTGCTGTAATACTGGCAGAAGCCGTACATCCATTAAGATTAGATACAGTAATAGAATAATCACCATTACTTGTAATTGTTGTGGTTTGTGCTATACTTCCATTACTCCAAAGATAGGATGAAAATAATTGAACACTCAACGTTGACCCCGAACATCCTCCATCTGTTTCTGTAATAATTGGAGTGGGTGGTGCATGAACAATACTAACTCCGACAAATGCTGTTCCGGTACATCCATTGGAATCAGTAACTGTAACAGTATAATTTCCACCAGAAAGTCCGACAGCAGTTTGTCCGGTTTGTCCATCTGACCATAGGAAAATATATGGACTATTTCCTCCTGATGCAGTTACTGTTGCTGTACCATTTGAGGTTTCGCAGCTATCACTTGTGGAGGTAGATGTAACACTGATATTATATGAAAAGCTTAAAATGGTTATTTCTGTAGTACCGGTACAACCATTAGCATCAGTAATAGTTACTGTGTAAGTATTTAATCCTGACAATCCTGTTGATGTAGCTCCTGTCTGACCATTCGACCATAAATAAGTATAGGGGGTTGTTCCACCGGAAGGATTTGGTGTTGCAGTACCATTTGACTGGTTACATGAAGCACCAGTAGTAGTACTTGAATTTACTGAAATGGTTCCTTGACTATTTGCCACAAGGCTTTCACAAGTTGCAGTACATCCTACAGAGTCTGTAACCGTAACTGCATAACTTCCTGATGACAAACCTGTTGCAGTTTGACTAAATTGTCCATCCGACCATAAATAAGTATATGGACTTGTACCTCCAGTTGCATTTACACTGGCTGTTCCATTTTGGGAGTTACAAATTTCATTATTGGCAGTGCAGGAAGCGGATAGATTTCCGACGAAAGAATTTACAATTACACTAGCTGTCCCGGTACATCCGCCGGAATCAGTTGCCGTTACTGAATATGAACCCCCTCCTAAGCCGGTAATAGTTTGATTAGTTCCTCCATTAGACCACATATATGTATAAGGACCATTACCACCAGATACATTAGCTGTGGCTGTTCCATTAAATTCAGTACACATTTCAGGAGTTGCAGAAGCTGTTACTAAAATTTGTGTATTTGATATTGGAACTGAAGTTGCTCCGGTACACCCATTGAAATCCGTAATCGTGACCGAATAATTATTTCCTCCCATTAAGCCTGTTGCTGTGCGGGTTGTTTGTCCATTAGACCATATATAATTAAACGGACTTGTTCCTCCATTTACATTTGCGGTAGCTGTTCCATTTGATTGGTTGCAAGATGCAGGAGTTTGACTTCCATTAACGGTAATAGGAGGATTATTCCCAATTGTCATACAAGCTGTACCTGAGCACCCCTGACTTTGAGTAACAGTAACACAATAAGTGCCTGCTGTGGTAACTGACATTATTTGATTTGTTCTGCCATTACTCCACAGATAAGAATTATAGGACCCAGTATTAAATGTTACTATACCGCCTGGACATATTGCATTCACTCCTCCTGAATTAATATAAGGATGGATAGGACCATTAACCTGTGAAATGGTTACAGAACTAGTACAGGTACAACCATTATTATCCCTAACAAGGACGGTGTATGTTCCTGCTGTCAAACCGAATAATGAATCGCCAGGCTGGAAGGTGATTCCATTATTTTTAGAATACATATATGGTGAGGTACCACCTGTGGAACTTACGCCTATGATTCCATCATTGAGTGCGCAGGATGCATTTGATCCAACAGAGCTGCAATTTAATGGATTTGGTTGAGTAATGATAATGGTCCCTGTAGCGGTACATCCCGAAGAATCAGTAGCAGTAACTGTATAAGTTCCCGCTATTAAATTGCTCATGCAGGTGGTATCAGTGTTGTTAATACTGTAACTCCATTGATAATGGTATGGAGTCATGCCTCCGGTAAATGTTATGCAAGCGGACGTAGTTCCTCCATTACAGAGTATTAATCCATAAGTTGAGGTACTGAATCCAATTGACGGTGCCGGATTTATAAATACAGAACTATATTCTATACATCCATTGGAATCTGTAACTGTTACCAGATATTGACCTGGGGATAAGCCTGTAACCGTTTGAGTAGTATCATTATTTATGGTATTCCACATATATCGGTATGGAGGAGTACCACCAGAAGGTGTTGCTGTAACTGAACCATTATTTTGATTGCAAGTAGTGCCTGTACTGCTGGTATTTACAGATAAGGGTGATGGCTGGGTAACAGTTATTGAATCTGTTGCACTACAACCTGCGGAATCCGTAACAGTTACCAAATAGGTTCCTGCTGTGAGGAAAGAACGATTCATGGCTGTCGAACCGTCATTCCATAGATAATTTAATACTCCACTTCCGCCGCTTGTATCAACTGTAATACTTAAATTGAAACAATTTAACAATCCCGAAGATAGTGTAATGGAAGGACCTGCCGAGGCGGTAGTAGTTATAGATGCAGTTGATGAACATCCTGCAGAATCCGTTGCAGTTACCGTATAAGTTCCTGCCCTTACTAAATTTTGGTTGACATTAGAGGAGCCATTACTCCACAAATAACTTATTACCCCAGTTCCGCCTGTTGTTGTTATTACAATATTTGAACCTATGCACGGGAATGGAAAAACTGTCAAAGTCATATTCGGTCCGGTTGCTTGTGTAGTTGTTACACTTGCGGTTGCTGTACATCCAGCAGAATCTGTTGCTGTTACAGAATACGTCCCTGGTCCGACCCCAAAACGATTAACATTGGTGGTGCTATCATTCCATTTATAACTAAAGAAACCGGTTCCTCCACTTGCCGTTACAGCAATATTAGATCCATAACAAGGGAATGAAAATACAGTCAAAGAAATACTTGGTGCAGAGGCTTGCGTGGTAGTAATACTTGCTGTACCCGTACATCCTTCCTGATCAGTAGCAGTTACTGAATAGGTTCCTGCACCAACACCGGCACGGAATGCATCCGTAGTGCTATCATTCCAAAGATAGGTATTTGAACCAAGTCCTTGCGTAGCTGTAATTGCAATATTCGATCCATAACAGGCAAATGGGAAAGCTGTTAATTGAATTACAGGTGCAAGAGTAGTGGTAGTAACAACACTTGCTCTCACCGAAACACAACCCGGGGCATCTGTAACGGTAACCGACCATGTTCCGGGTCCTACCAGGTTACGATTTATATCCGTAGAACCATCATTCCACAGATAAGAAAGATTAGTGGAACTTCCTGTGAAAGAGTTTACTATATTAGAACCTAAACATCTGAATGGAAAAACTACCAGCGTATCTGTGAAAGCAGATGGAAGTGGATTCGCAATATTTGTAACATACGCTCCATTTCCATGAGTGCCGATAAGTAGTGTATTATCATTTGGTCGAACCACTAAAGAGGAAACCAATGCTTCACCCATAGTATCAGCAGCTTCTCTTACCCAAGCGGTTGTATTACCGCTGACAGAATCTGTACTATAGAGACCTACTGATGTTCCTACAAAATATCTAAATCCTGTTGTGGTAGGAACAATAGCACAAGATCTAAATGAAGGTAAAGTCAAATTACCTTCCACATTTCTCCAAACCGGAGCATTAGCATTTGCATTACCAGTCCAAAAAACACTTACGGCATTATAATTAGAAACTACTGCTAAAACCGTATCTCCATTCCTTGGACCTACTGCAATTCCTATCACAACAGAACCAGGGGTTATAGAATCGGCACCTGCGGCGGCAGGGCTTATATCTTGCGGATTAAGCGCTGCTAAAGTATCTTGCGGATTATCCAGCCGATATATCTTGGCATTATTAGTCCCTATAAACAATTTATGATTCGCATTGTAAGGTCCCCGAGTTGTGGCGAGCGAGGTAATATTAGTTCCACCGCCAACGGTAGCTGCCACACCTGTAAGGCTGGTCCATCCTACAGTAGTAACCGTGGATGCGTTAGTTGTTCTGTATAGTGAGTTATTACTTGCATAATATAAATCTTCAGTATTATCAGGATCCAAATAAAACAAAGTAACGAACAAACCATTCCCTGACCCCGCAGGTTTTATATTCGTACCACTTTGGAAAGGAAGCGTGGATGCTCTTCTGGAAATCCTTCCACTTTGTGAGGAAACATATTGAAAGGCATTACCACAAGAAATCCCTACAGAACCACCATCGCCTCCCCATACAGGTCTCCAGTTATTAGTACCGGAATCTCTGGAAGTAGTTCCATTATCCTGCGCCCCGCCGAGGTATTTGGTGCTGCCAACAGTAGGGTCTATCGCTACATAATAATATTGATAGGTTTGGTAATTATTATTTAAGGAATTCCAGGCAACAACACCGGCTGTAACATTATCTGTCCTTTGGATTCCTCCGTCATCGCCTGTTGTTAAAACAGTTGGTGAGCCTGGCTGAAACACCATAATCTGTTGATCGGAATGATGATTAAGATAAGCAGTATAATTGGCTGCCGTGGCATACCCGCCTATCCGGGTATAATTGGCTGCCGTGGCAAATCCATCCGTCGAACGATACGCATTGACCCCTCCTATTACTACAAAGTTAGGATCATTTGGTTTTACTGCAATCGTCAGGCAGTATCCGCTGAAGCAATCAAACCATGCATTATTATTTGCACCGGGAGATTCATTAGGAAGATTAGCAGAGAGATCTGTCCATCCGGCATTTCCATTTCGAACAAACAGACTACCACTAATTGCGTTCCCTGTTGTTACCCCATTCCACATTAGCGCATATAAAATAGAATCTGCCGAAGGTGCCACCGCAATCACTATCCTTCCATAGCCTGCATCTGCGGGCCACCCTACGGTATTAGCGGGAGCCGATGCACCTCCTATCTTTACATACGTTCCCGTGTCTCCTCTGATGGACATATAAACACCTGCAGATCCACCAATATCTGCGGTGCCGGGCAAGGTTGCATATATCCTCCCGCTGTCTGTGCAAATAACATCTGTAATATTGGTCACTGCCGGGGTTTGAATCTGATTTAAGGTTCCAGCTATCAATACCTTTTGCCAGGTGGCACCGCCATCTTTCGATCTTTCGATACATCCGAGGGCGGCAATGTAAACCCAACCGCTATCAGGTGTAACTACTATTCTTGAAATATAATCTTCCCGAACATCAAAGGCTTCCGCCACGCCGGTATCAGAACTCGGCAACCGGACCCAGGTATATCCGCTATCGATAGATTTATATACCCCGTTACCAATATATAAGGTGGAATTATAAAGCACATTTGCCGAATTATAAATTGCCTCTCCCGTTCCGAGATACCATGTCTGTTGATTGTTTGGACGGGGGTCTTGCGCAATACAAGTTATATTATTAATATTATTCAATCCATTTACTCTTCTCCAGGATCCGCCTCCGTTAGCAGACCTGAACACCCCGCCACTCACGCATCCTGCCATCATCAATTGATTCGTTACTCCAAACCCTTTAGCATAAGCCAAAGCTCTTGTCCTGCCTCCAAGATTTCCAGGACCAGCGGCAGCAGGAGTTGGAGTGGCTGCTGCCAAAGGTTGAAATACCAATTGATTGTGATTATTATTATATTGTGGTATGTGTCGAGCTGCCATTCCCTGGTTATGCGCCGCCTCAAAAACTCCGGTAGGAATTACCTTGGTAGCAGGATCAACCAGGAGATCCATTTCATAATTTATCCGTCCAATGATATCATCCATATCATCTTCTTCTACGGTATCATTAGTGTTGTTTATTTGTTGATTTTGTTGTGCCATCGTCATTACAGAGAACAGCATCATAGCAATACTTAAATAGATATATTTTTTTATCATGATAATTGTTGTTTAATTGTTTTAAAAATTTGTTTGATTTGGAAAATAGAAAACTTCTCACAAAACAATTTTCATTGCTTCGTGGAAAGGAAAAACCGCAAAATCAAATCCGCTTCAAACGCTCCGAACCCGCAGAAGACGCGGTAAGGAGCATCAGCTTTAGTCTGTTCAAAGGTAAGAAGAAGTAAGTCATTATGTAAATGATGTTTGTTTTGTTTGAGGATGCAATTTTAGGGAATATTTTCATTCGTTCCAAATTTTTCTATAAAGATTTAACAATTCCTTAATTTTGTTGATTGAAATTACCCACTAATCTTATAAAAGAAAAGTCCCACATTTCTGCGGGACTTTCTATAACTTAAACTATTAGATATAGCTGTTTCTAAGCTTTATCAAATGTAGCAAGGAATTTTACATTTCCTCCCACATCTTTTTTAATTAATAATTAGTTTCTTCACCGCCGACCCTTCATTGGTTTTTAATTGAATAAAGTAAATCCCTTTTGCCTGCTGGCTTAGGTCTATTTTCAGCAATTGTTTACTATTAACAATAGGAGATGCTTCATAAATTTTCTGACCAAGAATATCTGTTACTGTTAATTGAACTTGTTCTGTTAAGTTTAATTTGACAGCAACATTAAACAGCCCTTCTGTAGGATTCGGATAGATGGAAAGAGCATCATTATTTATGTTCATAGAATTGATTCCGGTAGTAACAATAGTAATGACAAATGTAGAAGATCTATTACATCCATTGATATTATATGATGTTAGGGTTACCGTATAATTTCCATTGGCAAGATAGGTATGTACAGGATTAGATAGATTGGAAGAATCACCATCACCAAAATGCCATTCATAAGTAGTGGCTCCTGTTGAGGTATTGGTAAAGGTGATGGTATTGCCGGATTGTGTATAGGTAAAAGAGGCAGTAGGTCCGCCGGTAATAATAACATCTATCGGTGTTCTTGCACTCGTGCAGGTAGGCGCTTCTAACTTCCAGTTATAGAAAAAATAATAATGCACATTATCAGGAACATTATTACCCGTAATAGAAATAAATCCATCGGGATCGTTATATGGAAATGCTGCACCCGCAGTATTCCTATATAAATCTGTTGCATTAGAACCATCCCCGCATCCTAATTGATACCCCGTGCCAACAGTCAATGGAAAGTTCAAAGTAACAGTACTTGTTCCGGCAGGGACATTAATTACGGCAGATTGAAGGACATTAAAGTTAGCATCCTCTAAAGTAATGGTTCTATTGCCAGCTCCGTTTGCATAGACCAAAACAGATACCAAAGTGCAAGGTTGTAAAACATTAAATATTTCTGCACGGAAATTATTATTTGTATAATTACTTCCGGCACCAATACCATCAGTATGTGGAGTGCAAGAATCCGTCATTCCAATGACATCGCTTTCTACATAGAATATAGTATTTGAATTTATTGGCGGAGTGGTATAAGTTCCTCCGGTCGCTAATAAATTTCCTCCTATTAATTGATCAAACCATTTCATGGAATCGGAACTCGAAGCCGTCAAAGTCGTAGTGCTCCCGCATGGAATAGTATCTGGTGAGGAAGCAGTAGTGGGAGCCACAGGAGGATTAATTACAATATAGTTTGATTGAATGGAAGAATCTACACCACATGCACTTGAAGTTATCAATTTAACTGTGAAGCTGCCTCCTGCCAAATACAAATGCAAAGGATTCATAGCTGAACTGGTATCTCCATCTCCGAAATTCCAAACATAATTACTTCCTGCAATAGAGTTATTGGTGAAGGAAACAGAATCAGGAATATGACAAGAAGTAGTAGTTGCAGTAGTGAAGGAGGCTGTAGGCGGAGGATTCACAATTACAGAAACAGTTTCGGTATTATTACAAGCTGTATCTGTAATAGCGTAAGTATAAACTACTGTGATTGGAGCATTGGTAGTATTTATCAAAACCTCATTTGGATTAGAAGTCTGCGGAGTAGTAATAGCTGCATTGCTGATTCCCGTAACAGCGGCTCTTGTCCAGGTAAAGGTAGCTGTATTATTAATACTTGTTGGGGTATAAGTAAAAGGCGAACCACTGCATACAGATGGCGGGGTAACTGAACTGCTCAAAGAAGGAATAGATACTGTAAATGGTATTGAATCGGAAGCAATTCCATTAGCGATTACAAATAAATTATAATTCCCCGCTGGAATTCCGGATGGCAATGTAAAGCCGGTATATGTTTCCCTGGTTCCGGTGCTGATATTTGAACTATTCCAATCATGAGTACGACAATAATAGACGCTCGTTCCGCTGGTTAATTTTATGATTGGATAATTAGTGTCATTTTGATTCTCATCACCAAATGCCGAACCTTGAGATATTCCATTAAATTTTTGTCCGTAAGCCATATATTCAGTGCATGAAACTGCTGTTACACTGCTGACAATTGGTTTACCGGCAGCCACAACAGGTCCGGTAGGAGTATATATGTGGTATGTCTGAGAGGTATTGTCACTATTGACAGAACATAACACTTGCCCATTTGGAAGATTCAATAAATCAAACTGCTGGGAGATTCCATTATAACTTGCACCTCCGGTAGGAGCATTTACTGCGGTATAGGTATTTGTCGTATAGTCAAATGTATAGAAATAGGTAGGAGTATTAAATTCATTATTAGCAGTAGGGACAGGAGACGCAGCAAGAAGAATTAATCCGTTTTGCATCATGGCTGCAGGTGCATCGGGCATTCCATTACCATTGGGTATGGAAGGTCCTGTAGCCCATGTCCCCGGGCTGGTAGTTCCTGATGGCGTATAATATGCACTATATCCTAAGGAACTAAAAAAGATAGCTCTGCCATCAGGCAACATCAATGCAGGACCGGACTCCTCGCCCCACTGATCATACATCGCTACCGGAACATCTCCATCAGCAACCCAGGCATTCATGGAAGGAATAAATCTTTCAGAGGTCAAGGCACCCTCATCAACCATTAAGATACTGCTGTCAGGCAATTTCAACCACATAGATTCATTTTGACCACCGATTGAGGAAGGTCCTGCAGTAAACGTGTTGGTTAATGGATTATAAACAACCGTAGCTGTTGGAAAAGGTTGATTAACCAATGACTGCAATATAGTACCATTATATAGCACTACAGAATTTCCATCGCTTATTACATTGCTTGAATTTGTACCTAAGCAAGCCGTCCATGTATTGACAACCGGATCATAAACTTCGGCGTGCCACCCGTTTTGTGTTCCATCGGTACCATATTCGCCACCGGCAGCATAAACTTTCCCATTCATCAATATATCTGCAGGAGCAGAATATCGCTGACTAATCATCGGAGCGGCGGATGACCATGTTCCATTGACATAACTGCCATGAATATCAGGAGTTAAGATGTTCCAAACTTTTCCGACATTATTGGGTGAATTTCCTGAAGCGCCCCCATCAGATTTGCAAAAAGCCCTTCCATCAGAAAGTAATAGAATACTTCCTAAATTATTATTCGGAGCAGGCGTTGCAACGTCCGTCCATTGGGCATAACTCTGGAAGCCGTACATAGTCATCATTATTAATAACAGTATAGCGGCTATACTTCCTGTCTTTCCTTCCAAACCCTTATTTTGAAAAGAGTTAGTTCTGTCAGTACAGAATCTCATTAGGGGTACCAAGTTTTTCATTCGTTATAATATATTATGATTTATTGTTTAAGATTAAGTACCTTGAGATAAGCTGCTTTCATATTGACACATATTTGTAATTCTTTTCAAGGCTCAGTGTTTTATTATTCATGGCGGCAAAAGTAGAAAAAAACATTTGGATAGATAAGCTATTTGTTAAGTTTTTTAACGTTATTAAATCTTTTCTTTGAATCCTTCAAATTAATAAACGGCATTAATCTTGCTTGGGAGTTATTGGAGTCTTATTCCACAAGAATTTAATAAGATAATCCTTAACCACAGATGCCACGAATAAAATCTGTGTTAAGCTGTGGCATCTGTGGTTAAACTTTATCGCTTGATGCGTCCTATTTTATCTGATTAATAAAGACCTTCAAGGTTATAAAAATCTTGAAGGTCTCTTATTTAAATTACTGCAGGAGGGGGAGTTTTATTTTCTTTTTCATCTTCCTTAGCTGAATCGTGGTTAACCTATTTCAAGAGGAGAACGGATTAATCCAAGAAACTAAAATCCTTTGGCTCGCCTTTGAGTTCTCTGCCTCTAAGGATTTGCTCTGCCTTAGTATTTCTGGCATTCATCATGCCTTGGTGCAAAGATTTCTTTGATTCTATTAATGCTTCGTTCGTTTCAATATTAATATTAACCCCTTCTGGTAAAGACTTCCTCATTTGATATTCCTCGAATACATCATCAAGGTCTTCTATTATCTTTTGGTTTTTATAATTTCGGGCGGCGAGGTAGATAGCTTCCCACCAAACCATATCGCTACGCAAAGTAATTGGTTGATCAGCTTTCTTTAAGGTTTCAATGGCTTCGGTAATGGTTTCTTCAGGATAATCTTCTATGGTAGATGCCTTATTATCCATCCAACCTTTTTGCAATTGCCGGATATAATCATTATCAAACTTTGAAATGAATTCATTGATTTCATTTTCTTCGTGAAACCAATAAAAGCGGGAAGGAGGTTGGACGTATTTTACGGGAGGAGGCAGCGTACCATCCTTTACTTTTTGCTCATGCTCTTCTTTTGCCTTTTTGTATTGATCCATAGCACCTAATTGTTGGTAAACCTTTTCTTTGGGTCCTCTGACATCCGGCAAGGAAAGCAATGCACCAGTGCCGAGATTGGAATCATAATAATTATACCACTCCGGCATATATTCCCTTTCTCCATCCTCATCCTCTTCCATAAAACCTTCATAATCTTGCCAGGAGTGCAGCCAGTACTTGGATTCGGCAGAATAATTATCTTCCATCATGAATCGTTTCAACAATTCTACTTCCTCGGTCGTAACCTCATCCAGAAAAGGACATTCATCCAATCGTTCTCTCCAAATATCAAAATCACCGCTGAATTCCACACCCGGAAGATTGAGGTTCTTTGCTCTCCAAAGAATTTGTTTGTTGAATAGTTTCTTTTGCAGAATCAGTTCGAATGCCTCTTTGGCATAATACAAATCCATTTCATCCTTATTCTTATTCAAATCTGAATAAAATTCTCCTCCCTGAATTATCTTTGTTTTATGTTCGGCATAATGTCTTTTAAACTTTGTAATAGAAGCAGGATGGTATTTCGCTTTTAAATATTCAACAGCGGCAGGATTGGATTCTATTTCCTTGATAAAATCTTCCTCAAACTTTAAATAATAATCATCCGCATCAGGTTCTGAAGCCTGCTTAATTTTTGAATAATGATAAGGCAATTGTTTGATCTCCTCTTCGGTCAATGAAGGCGGTGCAATAACTGCATCCTTGTTTTGCGGATAGTCTTTCCAGAATTCTGTAGCCAGGTCATGACCTTGTGGCTTGAAGGACATGTTTAAAATATGCAAGTTCATTTCACCCAATACCGCTTCATTTGGTTTTGCTTTCATAGCCATTCGATAATATTTAAAAGCATTAGGGTAATCGTGCAGGTTCTTCGAATACATGGTTCCAATACTGCCGTACATAATTGCCAGAAATCCCTCCTCTTTTCCATTATCCAATTCTGCCGCCTTCAGACAAAATTCTATTGCAAGTTCGAATTCCTTATCATCCATATAACATATCGCAAGTGAAGAATAAACCCTTGGATCACTTGCCTTATAAAGCTCCGCATATCTCTGCAGATAAGGTTTCGCAATTTCCTTTTTCCCTAATATGAAATAACAGATACCAAGACCCAATAATGCTCCTTCTGAATTGGGAACTTCCTCAAGAATCGTCAGGTAATGCTCAATG